>Ga0065711_1012216_pt1 | contig 10376 bp, 4 predicted proteins | sample Hoacrofraction12_FD_59098 | JGI IMG/M metagenome (GOLD analysis project Ga0065711, IMG submission 59098) | Hoatzin crop microbial communities from Cojedes, Venezuela - Epithelial fraction 12 v2 (version 2) | ecosystem: Host-associated > Birds > Digestive system > Esophagus > Crop | place...
AGCCAGACAAACCCAAAGTCCTCAGCCGCTCCTCACAGGCCATGCCTTCCAGCCCTTCCACCAGCTTTGTTGCTCTCCTCTGGATGCTTCTGAGGAGCTTCGCATCCTTCTTGAATTGTGGGGCCCAGAACTGCACACAGCACTCAAGGTGAGGCTGCACCATCGTTAATGCCTGTCACTTTCAAAAATAAAGCCATTCCAAGTAAATTCTTGAAACATACCAAGGTCAGCCACTTGTATTTCCTTTCCTCTGTTTACATTATACTTCAAGGAACAAAAATAAAATATACACGTTCCTTTACTCAGTAATTTTAAAATTAGAAAATGAGTCCAGAATCAAAACATACTATACTAATTTCTAGCTTCCCAAATGAAGTACAAGTGGTAAATCCACATGAAATAAAATGTATTCTTGATTAGGACTATTAGATAGTCTGATTTGAAAATAATTTTGTTTAGACCATAATGGCTACCTCCTATCTGAAAATTAATGCTTAGAATATTTTATCTGTTTAAATGTCAAAGTATCAACTCTCACCATTTGAAACTTAATCCAGAGGAGAAACAGGATTTTTTTTCAAATTATAAACAAAGGTTCCTTCTGTCTTACTTGAGCTATTTATAGTCAGAAACGAGAACTAAGCCAAATGAAAATGAGTCTGCAAAAAACCCCGTAGAGCACTATGCACTGGAAGAATAAACCTACCCCCAAAGAGAAATATGGGTAAGGCACCTGGCATATCCCTCACTATGTGAAGGTCAATACTGAAGACTGGCTGAAGATTAGTTGTCCCATGAAGGAGGAACATGACCAGAACCCTATTATGTCTAACTTTACACCATTGGCTATCCTCCACAAGAATTTAGGGGCAGTAAGCACTGTGCAGAAAAGGCCACTGAAACTCAAGTACAAGATTAAACCAAGTAATATAAGCAGACCATGAATATATTTAAAGTGAAAAGAAACCAGAATACTGAAACTGCCTCCATCTGGAGGTAGTATGGGAACTAAAAAAATTCTTAAGTAGTTGTAGGGAGGAGTTTGATCGGTATATGAAAGGCACTATACGATATCTTGGCTACAAAGAACAAGGGACTGAACTGGATAACCCAGAAGAATCAGTCATATCTTCTTATGAGTATGCAATTCTAGGGAGGTATGCTTAAAGGGAGAAACAGACGCATTTTAAAAATATGTTATGAGAAGACATCAGAACCCAGAGAACATGATCAAAGTAAAATCTAAGATCATCAGCTAGCACATGTGATTTCTTAGAATTTGAAAACATTTTATTTAAATATGTTAGCTAAGGTTTTTTTAAAATACATCTTTTATTCTAGTCTAGACAGCATGACATCATCTGCCAGCATCTTCTTTCTCACAGGGCTGGGTAAACTGTTCTATTTTAACCCTTTTCTTCAAAGAGTGCAATCCCTTATGTGGTTTTGCATGTGTGTGCGTTTATTTCTGCATAACCTAATTTCCCCATTTAATATTTTTAAAAAATGATTAAAATGATAGCCAATAAGACCTAAGAGCTTTATATTTCATTTATTGCAAAACATATTCTAATCTTTGCCTCCTTTTTGCTGAAAGCATTTTATTCTGAATTTATTTTTCTATATTGTTCCTTCTTATTCCAAGAGAAACGTGAAGCATACATTACCATTTAAAAGTCAGCTTAACACATGCTGCAAATGTATAGCACATTGCAGGTGCAGCTATGAGGCAAAAAGCGGCAGAAAGGTGTTTTGTTTGGAAGCCATCAATATTGGATTAATAAAAAGTGATACAAGTCAGTATGAAATACGCTGAGGCCTATGAAGGAGATGCACATGAAGGTTGTGAAAGGGAAGCGTGGAGCTACCGGTGGGACTGCTGAGCACTGGACTTCGCCATTCATGATCCAGTGAGGTGAAGTAAACCCCGTGCCGCAGGTGCTGCTCTGCTGAAGAGGGGTCATGAGGGGCACGGTACTGCTGGAGCTTCTGCCACCCTGCCCCTCTTCAAGCTGTCCCAAAGGAAAAAAAAGCCCTGCTTGGTCATTAAAGACTGCATCAGCAGGCATGGCTATGGATGCTGAATTAAATACACAGGGAATATAAACACTAGCTTTTTGTAACTTTTAAATGCTTGATTTTGGCACCTAAGTGTTTTGAGCATCTTTTTTCCTCTACATGCAGCCGTCTAAACTGCTCACTATAAGTACTGTCCCAGACGACTTCTTCCTTTCTTTGTGTAACTACTGCAAGTGTTCCTAGCCAACCTCTTCTAAATAATTTCTAACTCAGAATCTCACCAGGACTTTCAGACCAAAAGCACAGATCCGTCATCCGCGTAAGTCAATTTTATGCTGCCCTCTTCTCCGTCTGCCCCTCTCCATCCTTTCCCTGAGGCAGCTTGTAATGTTAATACGAGCAGTTAGTCAGCTGGATCAAGGACCTGATCTGGATGATTTTTTTTTTTTTTCACATTACCAGTTGCAGCACATCGTTCAGAGGAAGGAAGGAGGAGTGTGCAGGACTCCCTTTGCAGCAGCAGCTGGAACTTAGACCAACACAGGCTCATCTTGAAACTACACTTTAAATTGATAGTGTACAGCTTTCTTTCAGCCTGTCTTTTGACTTCTACCATTAGTTGCACTGTCCTTCTTCCAATCCAGCCTCCATCTCTGATATTTGTCTTGTGTTTTTTCTCTCTTGCATTCTGTTATATCTTATAAATTCCATCCCCATGCAATGCCTTTCCCTCTTCCATCCTCTCTCTTAAGGACTCCCCTACACTTATCTTTTTGCATTTTTGCTTATAAATGTACTTTGTTACCCTTTTGCTAAATCCTTTCTTTGATTCCAGCTACTTTACTATCCCTGATTCTGCCTCCCATCACTTGCATCTCTAGGCTGCACATATAGGTGACACACACAAGCAAAATCTGAGTGAGAGTGCAAATTAAGAAGTTGCTTTTAAGATTTTGGCCTTGAAGATCTAGCCTGAGCTTGCCTTTGCAATACGCACTGGAAAGATCTCAGAGGAGTGGATGATCTGATATTATCCATATGGCACTGCAGATATTACCTTCAGACTTGAAAGAATCACAAAATCCTCCCGTTCCCAGGTTGTTCCGTATTGCCAGGCAGGGGAACCCTGCCAATCCCAAATGCTAATACAAGCACTGGTCCCCACTCCAAAAGAGTAAGGAGTTGTAAAATTCAGCCCGTGGCTAGGAACAGTCAAATCTGCAATTCTTTTCTAGTCTCTACCCCACATTACCACTGATAGCTAACTAGAAAAAGAGAGGGGAAAATAAATTCTCTTCTCCTGGTCCCTCATTTTACTATTATTGCTGCTTAAAATTTTGTCTGTGTACTACAAAACCCAAGGAGGGTTTGCTGTGATGGCGAATTAGTTGGTGTCCGTAACACAGAACGGTTTGGGTTGGAAGGGACCTTTAACGACCACCTAGTCCAATTGCCTACATCAAGCAGGGGTTGCTCAGAGCCCCATCCAACCTAACCTTGAACGCTTCCAGTGATCGGGCATCCGCAACCTCTCTGGGTAACCTGTTCTAGTGTCTCACCAGTGTCTCATCTCTGACACATAAAGAATTACCTATGAAGTATTTATGTGTTTCTAGAACTCCTAAAGTATTCTTATATTAGGTGAAAATTCAAACATAGACAAAATAATTTCTTGCACATAGATGGACATCCAGAAATACATGGCTAAAACATGAAATCTGAACTATTGTACACAATTAATGTATTTAATGGGTTCTTTATTTAGACCTCAGATTTTAGAAAGGAATTGAAGTTTATTTTATCCTGCCACAGAATCGAGCAGTGAAGCACTGCAGATATCAAGCGAAAGTGCCAAGGAATTTTAGTCTGGTGATACAGACTGCTGGGAACGTGAGCCATCTCATACAAGATAAGCTTCTCTGAGATAATAATAATGATGATACTTCACTCCTTCCCTGTTGTCACTGTTCTACGAGCCTGTTTCTGAGTCTCTCACTTAGGCAAGCAATCCTATGGAAGTTGAGGAACTATTTAACACGACCAGGAATTGCTGAAATTTGCCTTAACTATACTATCCCATTTTATAGGTAGGGAAAGCATCATACAAATCCTGCATTCAGTGCCACTTTAGGAGATGTTTGTCAGAGCTGCAGCAAGAACTCCCAATAGACTATGCGTCTGTAACGGCTGAGTGCAAGATAAGCCTTAAGTTTAAATTTCTGTATTTTTCTAGTCTAAATCATTCCCCATTCATTACTATACGTCAAAATGTATAAACCTGTTCAAAGGGTACACAACGGAAACAGAAGACACTTCTCAATCGGTATCACAACAGGAGAAGGAACCATTCACATTCTTCTCTAAATATAAGTATTACCCTTGCAGAGTTCTCCCTTTCTGGTCCTGTTACAGCCTCTGCTGGATTATATAAATTTCATTAGGATTCTGCACTGCTGATAATCTACTGGGATTTTGTCATGTATAGAAACAGCCCTTAAGTCCAAGGAAGCTTAGAAGTACACCATGGCCACCTGCTGACTTCTTCTGCAGAAAGACAGACTTCTTTGGTTTTCCTGAGAGGGTTTCTAAGCCCACCTCAGGGCTTAATTACTTCTCAGCTCCCTGTCTTTCACCATGTTGTCATTTTGTACTGGGGCATCTCTACCCAGATTACTGAAGCAGCCATCATGACCTCGATGTATTGCCCCAAACTGCTAAGGCTGGCTTGTAGATGTTTTATACTGAACTCACACAGGTGAACAGATGGCAATGGTATGACTGATAAGGGAACCATACTTCATGGCCGTTTTATTCTACCAGAGCTCAAATAACTCATCCACTCTGATTTGCTTAAAATTTTCATATTTCCACTGCAGAACAAAAAAAAAATAACCTCTGACACTTTATAAAAGATATTGTTGTATGCAAAGTGCCAGTAAGTTTGAAAAAGACCTTGTCACTATACATGTCATTTATATTAATGAAAGTATGATAACAACCAGTCATTAAGAGGGCTAAGTTCTCATCACACCTCAGTGGCCTACCCTAACACCACATTGTGAAACTAAATATTTTTTAAATGAATACAGAAGAGACTGTCTAAAATTAATAATCCTTTTGTAACTATTTTTAAGCAAACTAAGAGACGTTTTAATCAAATAAGGTGTCGTCCTGAACCATTCACACCCCCAAAAAACAAATGCAAGAACAAATTAAGGATTTTATCTATCATTTACAGAAAATAAGCATTTTGTTTTCTTATAGCCTATTAAGTGCCCACAGCATTTAAATATATGTAATGCACAGATGAGAAAGTCACCAGGTAAACAGATCCGTAATCAAAATGACTGGATTCATACATCCTGTTAACAGCATTGCCCGTTAGCAGAAATCAATAATGCGTTGCGTATTTTGCCCTATAAACAAAGCTTAAATTTTGTTACTGATAGCACTGCAGCACTGGAATAGGCACCCAGTTACAGGTGTGGAGTTACAGTAGTGAATCAAATGGGAGAAACCAGCCCCACCCCACTTTAAGCAGCAATTAACTGGGCTGCTCTAAACAGATCCCACAGGACAGGAGTGGTCACAGGGACTTGCTGAGTCTCATTCTGAAAAGAGTATTTCCTCTGCATTGTGTTTAAAAATGTGTCTCCTCTCATGAAGTATGAAATCTTGTATTCTTGTCAAGCAAATTCTGAACATTTTACCTACAGCACCACAGCTATTCTCGCATTTGGCTGGGTCTGGGGGAGCTGCTACATTGCATCATTCCAAAGTTAACAATGATATTCTTTTTCCCCTTCCTACAAACACTTTCTCCACACAAAGCAGTCTCCAGCCTACACAGGTAAGCAGGGTATAACAGCTGGATGCAAATCCACGGAAAACTGGAGTAAATGAAAACACATGACAAAGAAGAAACACTGTAGCTGGAGACTCCTCTGCATAATTATTTTCCATTTGACCTCCTGCAAACAGTTGCCATCAGAGCGCTGTGTTAGCACTACCAGACTGTAATTAAGTCTTCCATGTCTACTCTAATATAAAGGGAAAACCAAGCAGACCACTGAATGCAAACTGCGAGACAGGAGTTTAACACTGTTAAGGGTGAGGAAGCAACTTGCTGTTTTTGCCCCGAAGCACGCAGCCACTCTAGCATCAGGTAGTTATATACTCCACCTTCCCAAGAGCCTTCCTTTCCCTGCCATGCCCAAGCACTTGTCACCCCTCACACTCATCCACATTCACCAAGACCGGGCAGGCAACTGCTTGTAGCTCTGTTCAGCGCCCGGCTCTTCAGAGTTACACATGGTTCCCAGGAGGAATATACTAATTTTCTTCTACGTCTAGGCAAGTACAGCAGAAAATAAATTTATTTTATTACAAAAAGGATATTTGTAGCAAATAAAAAGTCACCTTTGTGTAAAGTAACCTCATTCATCTAAACATTTTAAAATTACAAATATACACTCAGATTGAAACACACACATAGTATCATTTAAAGCTAGTAAAGAAAGGGGAGTTTACAGAGAAAAATGGATTTGTTTGTTTTCAGATGGATTATGCTACTGCTTTTTGAGGTATATTGTGGTTGCATTCTGTATGGATACAGACAATACCACTACAACCCATCCCCAAAAATTCCAGGCAATATTGCGACAGTTTTCGTTTCCTTTGTCAAAAATTTAAGAAAATCCAGGAGCAATATAGCTTCCTCAGTAAGTATGTCCAAATGTAACAGCAATTTGCTCTGCAACAAAATGCTACTGAAACTGATGAGTAATTATAGTTCAGGTCAAGACAAAATATACACATCCTTCATTTGTAGAACCACCACATCCACAGAATAAAAACTCCTTGGACTAAGTGTTTTAGACTGACATTGCAGACTAATAAAGTGCAATAATACAAGAAAAATCATTTCAATTCACTAACAGTGGAGAGAAATCCCACCTTTTACAGCAATAAGCTCCACAAAGTCAGACTGACTTCGGAACTCTTCCTCCATTGCTTTGTTTATAGCAGTTCACAGCTTTACAAAAGTTGTTTCAAGAGCAAAACAAAAAAGGCTTTAGATGTGAATAAATCCCAGTTTTAAGGTTTTAGCCAAGCCTCAAACCGTGAACTAAAGGGATGTTTAATGTAGATAGCATGTTATAGAATAACCTAAGTGTTCATGTGCTGCCATTCACATCAATGGGACCGATCACCAGATCAAACTCAATGTTAACCTTGCTTCAGTATTTTCGTGCCCAGCTGAAAGCACTCTGGTCTTTCAGTTGTTATCATAAAAAAACACGACTTGGTCATTTTTTGGTTTTTTTTGGTTAAACATTCCATCCATTATTTTTTTTTCCCTTCACCCATGTCAACAGCTAATCAGCCAGCGCAAGGAACTTAGTGCCTAGATTTGTGAAGCAAACACTGCTTTTTCACAAACAACTAAAGGATACCAATAGAATTCTCTTACAAAGCCCATGAGAAAACCAATGCTAAACTTTCCCATCTACTGACACATTTTAGTGTTCCTGTGGTAAAAAGAAAACATTTACTTGTGAACATACTGTATGCACCCAATGTAAAATCTAAACAAAATGACATATTACAGATCTGTTGGTAATTGAACCCTGAAATAACCTGAATCCTGATATGTTTAGGTAAAAAATCCTGACCAGTGCTGAACACAGGTAACTCCTCGTGACTTCAGTAGGAGTTGCGGATACTTCAGCCTTGTCTAGATTAAAACAAAGAAGCATGATTTTTATCAGCAGAACAAGAGCTCTCCTGTGCCACATGTGATTTTAACAGCAAACTTGATCAAAACAGAAAAACTGTATCACGTCGCAGTGCTTACCAAGAAAATGTGTTTAACCAGCAGTCAGGGCTCAGCAGAACAGCAGCTGACAGGCTAACACGCCTCAGCCTTATTTATTTATTTACACTGCTAGTGCATTGTGCTGGTTTTCCATCTCCTTTTCTCACTCCAGCACACCTTCATGGATGGTGTACAAAGCACATCAGGTACTTCTCCCCTCGATGCTATCAAGCGTTAGGAATGGCGTAACTCACTCCAAGCGTGCTTCCTGCTTTTACAACCGCAGCCAGCCCCAGCAGAAGGAAAAAAAAAATTCCAAGGAAAACTTGTGTAAAATATTTTAATTTAGGCTAACAAGAAAAAGAAATGATGAAATGACTCTTGACAGCACAAGACCGTTTCCATGACTGCTCATTTTGTTGAACGTCATCTACACAGCACGTGGAAAGACAGGTTATTCTGGAATTGCGTTAACTAGACAGGTAACATGAATGTTCCTGTATCCATACAGCATGAAGGCCTCCAAGCACAAGTGACAGCAACCTTTGCAGTTCATTTGTAAACTTTTAGATGCAAAAACGATTCCACCTGTTAGAAAACTATGTATACAAAGTGCTCTTTCATGTACTTTGAGTCCACTGGATTTCCTAAACAAATTCAAGTTTCACAGTCAGATGAGTGTAACAATTCTGAGCTCTGAATATTTGAAACTGTGTATCATTGTGAAGCCAGTTTTCCTTCCAAGTTCTTAAGCAAAATCAGCTACTTGTTTTGAAACAAACAAGGGAGATGTGAAAAATCCATGAAAAAGAGCTAGCGGCTGTTATTTTGCTTTATATTAAGTCACACTTTGCAAATGGCACCCTACAAGTTATGCCTTAACTCCTTGTTAAAATGCAACTAAAATCTATATTACCCCACTTCACACACATAGGTAAAATACATAGTTGAAAGCACACTAAAAAAAGACCAGGGGAAAATCCATGAAATAGATAAATTACTTGATTGCCTCTGAATAATAAATCGTTCCCCAGCAGATTTATAATAGACCGTTTTACTGCTGAAGCACATTTCTGTTGTCAGTAGGAACAGTTAGCTGAACAGCTGAAGAAAGAAAAACAGTCTAAACCAACTTTTGAATGGGGAAGTAAACCAGGCTACAATGCTTCTGCTGGCTGGCCAAACTAATAATGTTTCATCTCTCTTTTTCTCACTGAACACTAACACGTGACAGCAAACGATCCATTTGCTCTGGATCACAACACTATTTTCCCCACTTATCCCCGGAATAACAGTGTCTTGGGCTGCTGGAGGAACAGAAATGCTATCAGTTCACATTAGCCCTAAAGTTTTCCCGCTCGGCACTCCCCTACTGAGAAGCCAGGAGAGGAACAAGAGCCATCACCTTGAAGGCGCCAGTAATGATCTATGGCAAGACGTCCTGGAGCACAAGGGACCGAACTCTGGGAGAGCTCTCTAGCTTTCCTGCATCCCTGACCGATTTCTCCATCGCCAGCCTCTGCCGCGCTCCTCACTCTACGTACAATGCCTGTTTGGAAGCTTTATCACTCAGTCATGCCATAAACACAAAACACAAATGCACTTCACACATGGACACACGCACGCACGCACACTCCAGGCACACGTGCACACGCACACTCGCTGCCCCCGACATCACATGCAATTCTTTCCAAGTCCCCTGTGTATTGCCTGAAAACAGAAACTAAGCACCCCACCCCAAAAAAAAAACCCAACAACAACAAAAACCCGAAACACCCACCCCAGAAAAAAAACAAAACAAAAAAAAACAAAACAAAAAAAATAAAACACAGAAACGAGGAGGGAATGGGGGTGACGGGTACAGGGGGCGAAGGAAAAAAAGAGAAGTGGGTTGTTTTTTTTTCCCTGCTGTTGCTGTGGCTGCAAAGCATGCAGTGCCAAGGAAGAGTAGTTCCCCACTTTCATCAGCTAGCTACATCCTTGGGATAAAAGGGAGCAGTCCGGAACGATGCTGAGGCTGCAGGAGGGAAAATAAGGCTTTGCAAACATGCCTGACTCCCCACGAAATTCTCTCCTCCACATCCCCTCCTCCCTAAAACCTGCCCTAAGCGGGGGGAGCGAGGGAAGACAAAAAAAAAACAAAAACAAACAAAAACAAAACCGAAAAAACAACACACAAGGAAAAAAGTGATGAAAAGACACAACTCACCTTAACAAGGGGTGTTGGATGGGGTCAGAGAGGAGGAAGGGTATATAAAAAGATCTATTTTTAGCAGAGGTTGTGATAGTATTGGAACACACAGACACAGGGTTCGGAAGCAGGGAGAAGAGTATAAAAACGAGGGGAAGAGAAATTATCAAGGAGGTGCAAGTCAGTCTGGCAGGAGAAAGGAGAATCCCCAAGGAAAAAAAAAATCTAAAAACAAAAAATAAAAAACCACCAAATGCCAAGGGGAGCAGGAGGCAGAGCGTGGCGGTGCCGGGGTTTTGTTTTGTTTCCCTTCGCCGGGGGCGGGCGGAGGCGGCGGGGGGGTGAGGG
>Ga0065711_1051458_pt1 | contig 10376 bp, 4 predicted proteins | sample Hoacrofraction12_FD_59098 | JGI IMG/M metagenome (GOLD analysis project Ga0065711, IMG submission 59098) | Hoatzin crop microbial communities from Cojedes, Venezuela - Epithelial fraction 12 v2 (version 2) | ecosystem: Host-associated > Birds > Digestive system > Esophagus > Crop | place...
TGCCAGCTCGTAGCCAAGAATCCTTTTTCCCCTTTGAGATAGCTGCACTCCGCCTGTCGCCAGCAGGCCCGGTGCTGTGTACACTTCCCCGTGATCAAAGAAACCAAAATTTGACTGATGGCACCAGTCCCTGAGCCACCTGTTAACCAGGTGAGTTTTCCTGCCCCTTTCAATGCTGTTCCCTGCCACTGATGAGATGGAGGAAAACACCACCTGCGCCCCTGATCCCTCAACCAGTCGCCCCAGTGCCCTGAAGTCCCTTTTGATGGCCTTGGGACTTCTCTCCATGATCTCGTCCCCACCAACCTGCATTACCAAGAGGGGGTAATAATCAGAAGGCCGCACCAGACCAGGGAGTTTCTTCGCAACATCCCTAACCGGGGCCCCAGGGAGGCAGCAGACTTCCCTGTGGGATGGGTCCGATCGGCAGATCGGGCCCTCTGTTCCCCTCAGAAGGGAATTGCATATGACAATTACCCTCCTTTTTTTCTTAGTTGAGGCAGTCGTAATATGTGGGGCTGACTGACTTGTCCTAGGCAAACCCCTGGATGGAGCTTCACCTTCACCCACATCCTCTTTGGCCGGTCCCTCACATTCCAGAGCCCCGTATCTGTTGCTTAATGGCAACTGGGCAGGTGAGGGAGGCCGGGAGGGGATTTGCTTGCCACCCCGAGCAGGGACCCGTTTCCATTCCCCCCCATCTCTTAGGTCCCTTCTTTCTGCTTTGTGGCAAGAGGGCAGGGGGTTCTCTGCTTCTCATGGAGCCGCCTCCTGCTGCCTTGGCCTCAAAGATGCAAGGTGCGACACCATCAGTCGATCTCGCTCTCACACTCCCGGATGCTCCTTAAACTCTCCACTTCCTCCTTCAGCTCTACCACCAGGCTGAGCAGATCATTTACCTGGTCGCACCAAACGTAGGTGTTGTCTCTGCTGTCCTCCGGTACGAGTGCCAGGTTAAGGCACTCTCTGCAGCCAGAGACCTGGACAGCTGTGGAATTGTGCAGGGCCTCTGTCTGGGTCCCCACACTCCTCCTAGCAACAGCTTTTCCGTGGGTAGTAACCATAGTTAGAATATCTCCTGGAAGGGCGATGCCCACTGTTTGAGTAGCCAGGAGGGCAGTCAGCCTAAAGAAAGTAGTGATAATCCTTACTTTACCTTTTTTTCCCATGCAACTTCTAACAACAGTAAACTCCTCGCTACAAAAACTTTTCTAAATTTCATCTGGAAAATATCCCTCCTCCTCTGCAGTCCAGCCTCTGTCATCTCCTCCATCTCAGAATGCAGTTATTCTATGTGATTCATAACTGTCCCATGATTATTTCAACTTTCATGGAACTGAGCTGTGCTGAGAAACAGACCACTTAACAGAGGTCCTGTTTTCTGCTGCCTACCATTTACTAACTCATTTTGTCCTTCACAGAATTGGGATTGCACAAATGGGCAGAATCTGAACCTGTAAGCAGATCTGAAAAATGCAGTCCATCTCTTGCCTCTATCCGTGCAGAGTCGCTGCTCTTTTTACCCCACTCCTTTTCCTACATGCATAAAGCAGCTTGAAAGACTTGCTGTTGTCAGGTATCATTGTGCTGTCTTTGTCCACTGTTGAAAAAGAAAGCACACTAGGTTTTGGCTATGAATCTCCTGCTCTGTCTGGTTTTCCCAGATTAGTACTTAGCGCACAACACATATCGATCATAGTGATGTGCAAGTTTTGCGTGCCTCAGAAACTAATAGTGCTTTAAAAGTATTCATTAGATTTTATGCTACCCTGGAGAAGAATTTCACATTTCACTGATAGAAGAATCAAGAAAGAATGATTGAGTCACTTGTCCAAAGTAATTTAGTGACAAATTCAAGAAAAGAACCCAAGTCCCCTACCATATCCTTTAGGCCATGCGCTTCAATATCAACAGTTAGTAATCAACAGAAACTCCTTTTGCAACTTTTCCTGTTTAATTAATCTTTCTGATCAAGCCTGATACTAAGATGTCCCATTACAGAGAGAAAAGATTATTTCTTCTGTGCTAATGAACCGCAATCTTGATCTGAAATGACAGTACTCCACTAACAGTCAGGGGTTTGGATTGCTTGCCATCTGTTCATTCATGTATAATTTCAAAGGGAAAATCATCAACTATGCTAAATGAACAATTTTGTGATTTGAACTTCGTAGGTCATTTATCTCTGAAGGTTTAAGATAATTTGGCTGTAGTAACTACTACATTTTTATTATCAAATGCACATATAAGGAATTTTTTTTCCCGTACAGAGTTTCAAACTCTGAGAACCACAGGGATTTTTCTAGATGCTAAATATCTGCAGCTCCCACTGATTTCACAGGAGCAGTGAGCGGTCAACATCTTTTGACTTTTTAGAAAGACATAAATAACAGCATCAAATCAAGTAACAGTCTGGTAAGCCACTGATCTGCTCATGAAATCATAATGAGGTCACTACTATATACATTTGAGCATTCTACCTGGCCACTTATTCCTTTTATCATCTGATTCTGGGACATTGTCATATTGCTATAGGCACCATTAAGAGAGGTTTAAAAACAAGAAAACCAACTATAAATATATTTTATTTGCTCTACTCTTTGGTATTCTGTTTTTCTACTCTTGCTCCATGAGTTAACAGAAGTAACTTTTTTGAAGGTGAGAAATACAAGGATAACTATTCAAAAAAGTCTCCTGAAAAAGGACACTGCTTGTGAGCATGCAAAATAGTATAGATTCTGACTTCATGCTTAATGGAAGCTCTAAAACATAACTGCAACGGTTAGAGAGCAGTAGGATATTGTCATTCTCCTGGAACCTGGCACCATTCGTAGGAGATGATCCTAATGGAAAAAGGCTAAGCAGTATGAAGTATTACACATTTATTGGTACCTTTGGCTTATCAATCCACTTCTGAATAAGACATGTAGGAGTGGTACTTGTTCAGCAACAACTACAATTTGAAAAGGAGTTACTGACATAAGTTACTGACTGAAAATTTTAGAGACTGCCTAATCTTGTTATTGATCTTGTCCATTCAGTTCTATTTCTGTAGAATCAAGTATTCTTTAGATTAAAGGGTCTGGAAAAAGACAGTAACACCATAAGAGTAATTCTAGCATTAATTTTTGATTTACCTATAGGAAAATGAAATACAGAAGTCACAAACCAAGGATTCAATCTTGAACTAACCAACACAACACCAGTTAAGATGCTTCATTTTGTTTTGTTTCAAAATCTAGCTCCAGAAGTTAAATGACAATCAAGAATTCAGTGGGGCCAGAGAAATCTAATTGGAAAAAGAGGAAGAAATTAAGCAGAAGTATTTGGAATTATAACTGGTCAAGGAATTCAGTGGGACCTTCCAGGATTGGGGTAGGGATAAACAGGTGGAAGTTTACACTTCTAATAGGTTTGACAATTAGTTTTTACAGTTGGGCTGGATGATCCAGGGAATACTGGTTTTAGACCTTTTTCAAACTGTGTGAAGCTGTGCTTTCAGTATCTGAATGTCAGAACCTTGTTTAGTGACTTTAGATACTGAGCTAAACTTAGCTATATTGAGGAAGGTACGTGGCTAAGAAACACCATGGAAACTTGTTCCATAGTTGACATTTTAGTACAGTAAGGCTGAAGCATGCCACAGAGTAAACAACCTCGCTTTCATACTGCTTTCGGAAGTAGTCCAGGCACAGAGTTTATTCATGCTTCCCAGAGGCTGAAATTCAGACATGCCTAGATTTGGTTGTTTAATTCAAAACTAACTCTGTTCAGAAAATCAGAGAGCATACAGAATAAAATTTGGAAGTCAATTGGCAATCAAGGTAAAATGGACAGGGCGTGCAGGCAGCTTTATTTCGCTGAGAGAATGACAGGATATCTTGCTTAAAAATGTTTGTTTCCCCTTTAACTTAGGAGTCCTAGCCCAGAAACTCACTGCCCCAATTCATTATGTTTCCACTTGATTATTATAGCCTGACATCTTTGACCATTACAAAACATTTATTACTATAAATTGTGAAGTGATGCAAAATGAAGCAATAATCCATTTCCAATTTGATAACCAGAATGGCTGGAAGAGATAATGATGGTCAGTCTGCTGTTAAAATGCCTGTGAGTGTCTAATGATCAAAGGAGTGTGTTATTCCCTTTAACTGGGCTGCCCAGCCTTCTCCGAGTAGTTAGGGATGAACACTCAAGAGTGCTTTGGATTCAGTTACAAAACGTAAAGCACCAAAACCATGAAGTTGCTACTTAACTCTACCATTCATAACACGCTTCTGTTACCTTCCTGCTTTTCTTTGAGAAACAGGACAAAACCATGAATGCGTTTTTTCAGTGCTTCATTACTTAAATTTATTTATAAAATTGAAATGTTGTTGTCAGAGTTCATACAACAAAATGGAGAAAGGCAAAGGAAGCTTCCTTCTTCAGAGAAAGAAACGTTTTCAAACATACATTCAGATTCTGACACACCTCCCTGAATTGAAAGCATTGTGAGAAACTGCTCATTTTTCACATATGGTATTTCTTTTTACTGTGTGATATCATAAACATCCCTTACTCTTAAGGATGACAGGCAGGTTATGAGCTTTCCCTTATCCTCACCTGTTTCTGTTTTCTTCTTTCACACTCTCAAATAAGCAAACAGATCCACTTACAAATAAAATAAATGAACTGTTATACTGTTACAACTATTTTCATTTAAAGATTTGTTAAAAAAATTGAACACCCTGGATAATAATGGACAATGAGGAGGAACTGTGGGATAAGCATTCACTTTCCACACTTCTTATGTATGTACAAGTGTAGATATTCTCCCTACACTTGTTTAATTCTAATTAAGCCTTCTCAGAATCGCTTCCTAATCATTCTTTTTCTATCCAAGTTTTCTAAGCAGAGGAGTTCACTCAAGGGATACCCATCTGTACTGGGTATCACAGGCTGATGCTGGCCTGAATGAAGTTTTTTTGTTTGGATTTCTTTGTAAAACAAGCCTTGCAACTAACGCATGCCATTTACAAATGTCATCCCAAATCCATAAGAACAGCCAGACTCTTCCTTTCACAAAAATCAATGATTACTTGTCTTTTTGTTGCTCTTCCACGACTCCCTTTTTTTTTTTAACATGGGCAATACTGGATTCTAAATGTATAAAGTTACATGAAGGCATAGCACATCATATTTCTGTCATTTGCATCTTTTATCTGCATTTCATTTAAAGCTATGGAGCATTAACATCTAAATTAATTTGCAATGAATATAAAGCTATCGCCAAGTAAACAGGATTGCTGGCAACTTAACAGCACATTTGCTGCTAAACATTTTTTTCTCAGTAACCAAATAGTTTCCACTTATGGAAATATCTTCAGTAGATATTTCACTATTCACTAGAGATTTCACAGATTCACTAGAGATTTTTTCTCTCCATTTTATTTTCAGTCCACGGTGCACCCATTGCCACTTGTGATGTGTTCCCTTAAGAGCATGAAGCTCTACTGAAGTCCAGGTGCTGTTATAAAGAGTGAACAGAGAAACAGCCAAAGCATGTTCAAGATGCCTTACACTGGCATCTGTCCAAAACACCTTCCTCAGGGTACCATCCCACAGGAAGGCTGCCACTGGCAATTGTGCTAGCAAAATGAGAAATGTAGTATCTGTAATTCCTAGAGAGTACATGCTTTTGTGGTCAATTTTAGTATAAGGCAATACTCCAGGCAAGGGTGGGGGTTTCTTTCTCAAGGACACACTACAGCTCATCCTTTCTTTTCACAAAGCTCAAACATTATGTTCCTTATCAGTTGATAGCATGTTCAGTAAGGTTAATGATATGAACTGCTTCCCAGAATGAGGCTTATAAAACTCTCAGGCAATTCAAATAGGACTGCTTATCTTGACTAGAGACTACCACATGGTCAGTGCAGACAGTATTCTTCTTGGTACAAGAAATCACTGTACGATTCAGTGGTCTCTGACAGGGGACTGCAACTGGGGTAGGCTAAAGAGCACCCTTTTGAAATAAGAGATTGAAGAAACTGGTGAAAAGAGTTTTCTCTCTGATGCAGTACTCTTATGAGGTCAAGGTCGCCATAGTGCAAGTTTTCACTAGTCTTAACTTGTGAAAACAAGGTATGAGAAAGACATAAAGCTGGAAGATAGCATTGTCATAAAATCACTTTAGAAAATGCTTATTCCACTTACTTGGATACCAAGATGCACAGACTGTAGCGTTTGCTTGCTTGATTTTTGAGTTACTTCTAAGTTAAAGATGGTTTTCGCATCGTCCTCTTCTCCCCCCTTCAAAACAAATCCCACATTTTAATAACCATGCTTTCTGTCCAGGAACATCACGGACATTTCCCCTAACATGAATTTTCTATCAAGTCATGGATGCTCTTCAGGCCAGACTATGAAGGCACTGGCAAAAGATCTTCTTGAACCAGCAAATATTTAGCCATCTTCTAGTTTCTAATGTAGGCTCTAATGATAATATACTTATGCACATGCAATAGTAATATAATTTCTTGACTGAAAGAATACCAAAATAATTTTCACTAAACTCCGGTTACCGAGGCAACTTGAAAATAAAAAGGTCAACTTTTTTCATTTAAGTTTCTGTATGTGGGTATTTAGGTCTTCCTCATTTCCAGGAGGAAGAAATCCCCCCCCGAAATCTCCTTTATTTATTACTTACAAATTTTACCTCTCTGAGCTACCAGAGCTTTTCATGAAACAACTTCTCTGAAACAAATTATACTACAGTCACTTCTGCTTATTAGAGGACAGCAGTCTCCATGACAAGGGTTTAATCTTCATATGCCTTCAGTTACTACCTTTATAGGCAAAAATTGTGTGCTGTATATAAGCAGGTAGACAGGAAGGACACTATCAAAACCAGCATGCAGATACTCAGGTTCTCTCAGTCATTAGAATCAAAGTGGAAGCTTTACTGGCTGGCAAAGAACGCCTTTCAACTTCCACGTAAAACACACACCTTACTGGACTGTTGTCACTTTATGTAACTTTTTCCCAACGATTTAGGTTAGTTTGTAAGCTCCTTAGATCACCATGCATAGCTTTGATACCACGTCACATGGAATTATAGTCTGACATACAAAAGTTAACATAACAATTGATCCTGTAGGCATCTACAAATTCAGATCTATCAATTGCTGTCAACATGAGTCACTACTAACAACAAACTTGGCATAAGAACTATTTTTTAATTTTTTCAATAGGTTGCAAAATATAGCTTTTTCCATCCCTCTTCCTTTTTACAGCACTAGATTCCCTCATCCCATTTAAACCTAATTTTGGAAAGTGTCTATAAGGACTTCGTTTAGAGTTTCTGAGCCTCCTTGTTGCCGTGGGTAAATTTCACCCAATTTTGTATTGGAATAAATCTATACGATTTGTTGTATTCTGAGATCTTATGAAGCTATGCATCTCTATGGTAATATTTACAAACAGAAAGCAGATTCTTCTCACCAGGTACAGGTGATAGTTTTAGCAAATGACTAAAATATTTGCCAAGCTGAAGTGTCAACTCTACTGGATGAAAAAAAGGATAAATTAAGAGTAATGAAGCTGCCAAGCAGAGTTTACATGGTCTTGCTTATCAGGACATCAATGTCTGTAAGATTTCTGCAGGTCTAATCCAATTCTTTAAACAGTCTATTATCCCTTCCATCCCCCAAAGACAATAGGAATTCCTCATCAGGTTGAAAAATTGGCCTGAGGCCTTCCTGTGTGAAGAACAAAATAGTATTGAAAACAACCAGATAGTGCTTCAATCAAAAGAAATTCTTCAAAAACCAGGCTAGTAGATGTGGTGGTAATATCCCCTACATTTCAACACAAGAAAAACTTTATTATGAGTAATTCAGGGAAAAATTTGTAATTATTCTTGGAGATTGTTCTGCATATGTTTTACATTTTTTAAGTATTGTAAGCATTAGAAAATCAAAATTGTTTCACAAGCACCATTTTTATAGAATAATGTATTTCTACTAAGATTTATACTATATTTATCCTACTTTCTGTATGTATAGAAATGGTTATACTTTTTCTTCAAATACATTTGCTGTCATTGAAGAAATGCTAGGAATGGAGAATGAATTTTTCATGAGAAAACACAGTGGAGGCCATGACAAGGTCAAACTCCTCCCCTTCATCTCTGCCAGTAAGGCTTCATGTTTTCCTCGAAGCTCTACCATCTGGAGACATATTGTGGAGATATATTCAAACTCTCTTCCTTAAATGTTCTTCCCTGATGAATACTGAGAAAGTTCTAGTTATCTGCGCAGGAACAGAACCAAACATCTTTAAATGCCCTACAAAAGCTACCAAACAATCATTTTTGTTGTTATTTTTTTGAGTGGTAGATATGTTCTGAAAGCCTCAATTAAAAAAAATTCCTCTTCCACAACAAGTACTTAATTACTTAAAAGCATCTGAAGGAAAAGAATCATAAACCTTTTATCTAAATTGGTAGGGTTTTTTTCTGTGCCAAAGATCCACAGCAGATATTTAGATATGTCAGAACAAAAGAGATAAAGGTATCTTGCTTTAGGCTGTAGGATATCTTACATTTTTCCCCCCTCTATCTTTGAAATAGATTTAAAGTCAAGCCTGCCTTCTAGCAGGATCTACTCAAGATTTATCTTCATTATTAAAAACACTGCAATTACTAAAGACTATCTGATGATTTTTAAGAGATGAATGAGGGACTTTAGAACAGTTCATAAGACGCAAGTACATTCCCCACTGGCAATTTCAGCAGTGAGCCCAAGGTCTCCACTTACGTCTTAGCTTGGGCACCAGTTCCTTCCCCAATCAGCACAAAACATTTCAGTATGGCATAGATAAAGAGCATTGTCCAGCTATGCTTCTGAACAATCTTTTCTTGCTCAAAGCTTAGAATGAGGTTTCCACCCTTGTCTTGCTTAGTCTGCCAGCCACTTAAAACTTTTTTGTCCAAAATTTTGCACCCTTTTATTCTTCTAGCTCTTGTGATTCTGAATTCCTGTTCTCCTTTAATATTTTTCTATTCATTTCTTCAGCAAGCTGTCACTTACCTTTCCAGTGTTCACTGGGATTTCTGTAGATGCTTATTTTTGCAGATGTATCCACAAGAAACAACAATTGTTGTCTACCTTCTTATTTCAAATTTGACTTCTCTCCAAAATGAAGTCTTGGCCTGTCTGCTCAGTGTGCAGAAGTATGACCCACACGTGAAGCTCAACACAAATAAAGCAGTGTTTCTAATTAATTTTCTTTCCCAATCATTATCGTAAGTCTGTATTCCCAGCCCTTCATACTACCAGACCTATCTCCAAAGAAGCGGACTCTATGAAGATATGACTGCTACGCAGATATGAGGCCAGCTATCTGTTACATAATCAGAAGCACATGTTACCGCATGCTTAATATCATCCATTGTCTTTCCTCTCATTGCCTCATGTTTCACGTGATATTAACAGGCTGTCTCCCTACTATAGTTCACCAATTTTATCACATTTGCAACTGTGCCTATTGATCATTTTTCCTGTTCTGTCCTTCCGCCTTTTGGAGAGTACTTGCCAGAAACATTCGCTTTATTGCTTCATTAGCCACCTTAACATTCATCTCTACAAATGCCCTCAGACATCTACTGATTTATTTTGCGTGAAGGAAATGCTTGGGTAGACAACACAACTAGGCACGCGCAGTCCAGGAGGTTCCTGCAGAGCATCGATGATAACTTTCTGATGCAAGTGGTGGAGGAATCAACAATGAAAGGCTCTCTGCTGGACCTTGTACTAACAAACAAGGAGGGACTGGTGGAGGATGTGAAGACTCCGCTGCACTGACCATGAAATGCTGGAGTTCAGGATCCTGCATGGAGGAAGCAGGGCGATAAGTAGGATCAAAACCTTGGACTTCAGGAGGGCTGACTTTGCCCTCTTCAAGGAGCTACTGGGAGGAATCCCGTGGGCCAGGGGTCTCGAAGGCAGGGGGGTCCAAGAGTGCTGGTCGCTGTTTGAACATCACTTCCTCCATGCTCAGGAGCGGTGCATCCCCCTGAGAAAGAAATCTAGCGAAGGAGGCAAGAGACCAGCATGGTTGAAGAAGGAGATTCTAGCGGAGCTCAGGTGGAAAAGAAAGGTCCATGGAATGTGGAAAGAGGGGCAGGCCACTTGGGAAGAGTACAGGAATGTGGTCAGAGCATGCAGGGATGCAACGAGGAAGGCCAAGGCCCACCTGGAATTGAAGCTGGCAAGGGATGTCAAAAACAACAAGAAGGGCTTCTTCAACTCCATCAGTAGCAAAAGGAAGGCTAGGGACAATGTGGGGCCGCTGCTGAATGAGGTGGGTGTCCTGTCGACGGAGGATGC
>Ga0065711_1051459_pt1 | contig 10376 bp, 9 predicted proteins | sample Hoacrofraction12_FD_59098 | JGI IMG/M metagenome (GOLD analysis project Ga0065711, IMG submission 59098) | Hoatzin crop microbial communities from Cojedes, Venezuela - Epithelial fraction 12 v2 (version 2) | ecosystem: Host-associated > Birds > Digestive system > Esophagus > Crop | place...
GCACCCGCCATTATCATGATTTCTCGTAGCGTTTAAAGCGTTGAGCAAGACTGCGAGCGTAGCTGTCGATTTGGCTCAGGCGCGTACGCATCTCACCCTCGACAAGAATCCGCTCGTCCAGGTAATCGTTAACCGACTGAATGAGCACGCGGCGGCCCAGTGGCTCGAGCCAATAGGAGCCATCCTCGCGCACCGAGTATAGTTCATCGGAGATTACGTTGTGAGCCAGCAGGGTAAACACCACATAGTCGACCCACACGCGGTAGAGTTCAATCACGTCATAAACCAGCACGGGGCGGTTGTAGTCGTCGCGGTGCATGATGCCCACGTAGGGGTCGATGCCTGCCTTGATGAGCGCACCCTCGATTTTGCCATAAAGCAGTCCGTAGCCGTAGTTGAGAAAGGCATTGGTGACATCACGGGCGGGGTGCTGACTGCGCTCGGCAAACTGCAACTCGGGCGGCAGTACAATGTTCATTGTGCCAAAGTAGATGCGCGATGCCTGGCCTTCCCAGCCGCGCAACGTTGCCGCAATGTCGCGCACAATCTCGCCATCGAGCTGGCCCACCTTGGTGCGATAATCCTCCAGCCGATTGATGCTCTTGTGAATCAAGTTGCTATATTCCTCGGCTTGGTCAACGAGCGTAAGCATCAGCGCCTGTTGGTTTTCGATTTTACGCTGAATCACCTCCTTAATCCAACTCACCGCATCGTGTGAAAACGAGAAATTGAGTTGACCCTTGCGTATCGTCGACACCGACCCATAGCGAGGGCTCCACACCCGCGCCATGGGGTTACCGCCCTTGTCGGTAAATATAATTTCAATCTCGTTATCCACCGCAAGCATCACCGCATCGCTCGTGATTTGCGCCCCCTTACTCACCTGAATGCTACTAATCGCAGCCACAGGCAAGCGTTGACGCCCCTCGCTCGTCGAAATCACAAAGCCCTCATTATCACGGCTCAGCGACACGCCATAAGTATTGAGAACGAGCTCCATAGTTAATACTCCCTAAATTTGCAAAAATGGAACGTAGACGTCTTAGTATCGCCCTCCTGCACAGCATCGCGCACCGTCGTCGATGCCACACATCGAATTCCCATCCCCTTCAGCCTGTTCACCAGTTGATACACAAACGTCATTTCCCCCATCACATGCACCGTCACATCCGCTGTCACCGTGCGCTGTTCAATCTTAGAGGCATACTCCTCGACCAAACTATCAATCTCCTCCTCACTCGCCTCCGGCTCCACCTCCGGAAACTTCATATCCACAATCTCCCCATAAAAATCCTCACCCATCTTCACCTGCTCCTCACCCCATTTTTTTTTTGAATGATTCGACAAATTAATCAACACCTTCGGTTTATCCTCTTTAAGCTCGTCTAGGCATTGCTTAATTTTGTTCCTAAGTCGGCCTGTATTAGTGGCATTCTCTCTAAATCCAGCATGATTATAATCATTGCGTATATCTGCTATTCGATTGAATATACCGATCAATCTGGGAGTAACAGAATTACTTGATAAAATCTTCTCGATGATTTCTTGATTTTCTTTTGCTTTCCCATTCCAATTATCAAAAGGAATATCCTTAATTTTAATATTTAAGGCCGCATCGACAACATCTCGATCACTTTGATTGTCAATGGATAAGTCAACTTCTTCACAGACGTAAGAGGTAATATATTCCTTAAGGAAAGTGGCAGCTTGCTGGTATAAACGTCTGTCAAAACACCACTGCGCTGCCAAAATGCAGTTATGGGAACAATTATCTTTCCAGTCATTAGAAATAGACTCCTTGATTTTATCAATAATCGGGTTTAGAGCTGCTATTGTTGAATTATCAATATCAAAAGCTAAATTGCGCGCCGCGCTCACATTGTTGTTACTAGTAACCTCTAGCCCGCGACACATTATCCGTTCATCTGTGATCTTTTCTATTGATATAATGAACTTCCCAAGATTAGATGCTTCCTCATCCTTACCTTTAGATTCCCTTAAGATAGGATTTATACTCGTTGCAACCAATTCTTGCATACGTCCTGCATAGCCATTCTCAATGAAATCGGCTGCAGCATTGCTCCAATCCTGCAACGACGCAAGCGGCAACAAATCCACAATAGGAGCGGTATCATCGTCATTCTTGGTTTCAAAACTTCCGTAAGTTATTGACTTTATGGTAGTATTTTTAAGAAACTTTGAGTAGTTGCCAAATGTCAGAACGAGCATGGGCATATATCTCAATCCATGTGTAATGTCAAAATACAGTTCGTCTCCCTCTTGCACAACATCGTAAAGTTTTTGGAAAATCTCCCAAATCTCGTCATTGTCTTTGCCAAGAGGAATTAATAACGCCTCTGGCTTAAATGGCAACTTTAGACCTTCAAGCGCATACTTTAAGCCATCGTATTTAGAGTGCAGTTTGTTGCCTTTAAAGTCTGTACGTTCCGCGCCATCTGCGTTTAAAAGTTGGTCACCTTCTCTAATTTCCCAATTACAACACTTTGCATGCTCCGTCATTAAGATATAGGCCGCAGCATTTTCACCCCAAGTTTCGGCCTCAAGGTCTTTCAACGTTGCAACTTGGATAAAAGGGCTCTCCACTGTCACATTTTTCCCCTTGTATTCACAAGGTTGGTATGCCGTCGCCCCCAGCACTGATATAAATACTTTTCGTGACATGTTATTGATGTTTATTTTTTATTTGTTGCTATCATAATATTATCTAGCTGACCAAAGAACCATTTCTCACCTTTTTTTGAAATTTCTTCCATCGAGAAGTATGAAATATCATTCTCTTTGCATTTACGTGCAGCTTTATCTGTCATTTTTACCTCAGTTATAAAAACGCGCTTGATAGAGAGTCCGCTATAAGATTTTAAATTATTGAACTTGTCGACATCCGTTATGGAATGCACCTGTGTTTTACATTCAATAAATAGGTATTTTGTACCATTAAACACGATAATATCAATCTCATTCAAAGTCGAGCCTTTCTCATCTTTGATTTCGCAATTAGTCCAAATGACTTTTGCGCTTCTCCATTGCGAAACTAGTTTAGCAACTTCAAGTTCAAACCAGCCAGTATTGATAAAAAGTTGCCAAATATGCGGAGAACTAAGTTTGTATTCTTTTTGACGATTATACTTCTCAAAGTGACAATGAAAAGTTCTAGTTGCTTTATCCCATACAGCAAAACTTGTATCGTCTTTAGCATACGTAGTTTTTCCTGTGGGAGCCTTTTTATAAGCATCAACAATATCACGATACGCTTTGGGATACCTAGATCTTATTTCCTTTATCGGTGCAATGTTTTGAACATCAGCCTCGGTAAATTCATCAATGCCTGTTTTTTCTATTTTCAAGTTTGCAAGTGCAAACATTTCATCTATAGTTAAGGCTGGAATAGATGCATGACCTCCATTTTTTAAGTCCCAGACGTTGTTATTTTGGTCAATGAAATAGATCTTATGACTAGCATTTTTTGAGAACTCACTATAGAAAAGAATAGACCAAGGTTTAGTGCCACCAGAAACATTCAATGTGATTTCATCTGTGCCATAGTCTTTCTGTAAGGCTCTAATCCCTTTATAAATCTCATCTATATTATTAGGAGCTAATTCCTTTGTCTTAACTTCTAACTGAAGGTTCTTCTTGACAAGTTTTTCTATCGTTTTGCATACGTTTTCTGATTGTTTAGAACAAACAAGTACTACAACATCGATGTTCTCCTTGTCTGCCTTAATAAAGTTATACACAGGAGCCCCTTGCCCACCAATCAAAGAAATATGAACACGTTTCATCTTGTCAATCCATTAAACTCAACTTCACAAAACCGAGAATGCGCCCATCATCCTCAACCCTGCGACTTTTGGGGAATGGGTACTGGTAATATCTATCCCGATTTCCAGGCCTCGCTTTTGAAAGAATGCGTCTTTCAAATTCAGGGTATTCTTTAGCCCAGCCACCTGTGATGAAATTCCATCCTGATGCATGTCCTAATCGGAGAACGCATTCATTGGATTTGCATGTTTTAATGATGGCAAGGATCTCATTATCACTTTTAATATAAGACTCTTTGAATTCGTCTCCTTCATATTCATTCCAAAATTCGATATCTCCTTCTAGCAGTCGACGAGTGTGCTCGTTGATTGCTTTAAAAAGAGATTGTGGAGATTGCATGACCGAAGGTAAACTCTTTGTCTCTCCATTAGTTTGTTCTGAAAACGACTTATTAGCAATATTGTTTATTTTGATATTGCAATATGCAACCTTGTTGTAGCTTATTGCTTCTACAAGTTGATCCTTATGATGACCATCATCGAATAAGCCATTATTTCCATGTATATTCAGCAAAACTAAACGTGTTGCCACTTCGTCACCTTCATTGAAGATTGCATCTCCTATTTGAAGGAAACGAAATACACTATTGTTTGCACTATTGCCAAATATATCACTATCATTAACATCAATATTGTTGCCATTGAATGTGATATATTGCTGTGCATTATCTTTTGCTATACTTGTGAGTATGGCAGTGCGTATTGCTCCTTTAATGCTACTTCCTGGGATATATGGCTTTCCCATTCCATCATGTATACATTCACGCATAGTATTTGTCTTTTCAACTGCAAGACATTTAAAATGACGTTTTGTATATCTTTCTATCGGGCAATTACGCTTAATCCTGTTCACAAGTTGCTTTACGGTTTCAGGACGTTGTTGTCTATATTGTTGCTGTTCCCAACTACGCTCAACAAGATTAAGCCACTGATACAGATTATCTTTCCCGATAACATCTAAAAGTTTGCGTTCATCTATAATGCAAATGTTGCCATTATCGAAAAAAAAGTCTGTATCTTTTCGCAAGTTCTCTCCTGAGCCAACGTGGACTAATGTTAGTGTTTCGATTTTGACTTTATGTTTCTTGTCATTCATCATTGCTTAGTTTTTGATAGGTATCATAATTGTGCGACCACTACGGAACACGGGATGAAGCTCGGTATTCCAATCGGGTTTAAGATCCTCGACTTTTCCTTGAAGTGATGTTTTGGTAGAAAACACACTGCCCTCGTCAAACATATATATAGAGCGTTTGCGCAGATGGCAGAGTGAGGAGTTGCTACTTCCTGCCATGAAACCACCGCGTTGGAGCATCATATATCGAGACTCATCAAGGTTGATGTTCCCAAGTTCAGTACGAGTAGGGAGATACAGACCAAGGGACATCATAGCGTTGGCATCGACAGGAGCATCAATGCTGATGGTACCTTCTTCAACTTCAAATTTGCCACCGCCTACGTTTCGATCAGTCCCAATGCCCACTTCACCTAGTATCTTAAATAATTTGACAACCTCTTTATAGGTTTTCTCATCATTGACATCTACAATGCAATAGAGACCGCATTGAGGATGAAAATACAGCCATTCAAAAAAGAAAGGTGTAGTATTATTGGTCTCGTCACGAGGAACAGTAACACGTTGCATTACTTGCTTTTTATAAGGCTTTATTTCAGGGTGCTTAGGGTCGGGGATAGGTTCATCTGTAGCCGTAAGAAGTTCACCATGCTGAATCTGCTCGGTCTTAATCGTAAGCAGATTCCCAGCGATGATTTTATTCCATAGTGAAACCTCAGCGTATGCTAGTTTCTTGAGAGATTTGCGATATTCCGCTTCGGATTTTCCCTCTACAGTAATCTCTTTTCGGCCGCGTGGGAGTGGCATAAACAACTGTTTCCCGCAAAAAGGGAATGCCGAACTAAGAGCAAAGCTATTCAAGAAACTCGCAATATCATCACTATCATCCAAGCGCGCCTTGATGGCGGCCAATGCTGCCATCAAGGTGTCGCTATGGAGAACTGATGAGGAAAAATCATAGTTTTCCTTGCCAGTTCCCACATGGATGGGCGAAAGATTTGTGAGTTTGATGATTTTATAGGTTCTCATAATACTCAATAGTTCTATCTTCCTGTTTTTTCGTGATCTCTACTTGCCCATAACCTCTTGAGCCACTACCACCTAAATAATCATCTTGAAGTAGGTTGATAGCCGTGTCGAGTGTCTTTTTGAGCTGAGTTTCGTCATCTCCTTCGTAAATGTTGAGAACCATTTTTAGTTCAAAGTCTGCACCAGCGGGAACGCGTTCAAATGAACGTGGAGTAGCTTCGGCAGTTACACGATTGATACTTACTTCTGTCTTACTTTCGGTGTAAGGTAAATCTGCATTCTTGAAATCCTCTTCTTTGGTTAAAAGATTGCAGTCGCGCACGATAAGACGTGAAGGATGTCCACCTTTGTCAGCAGCAGTGCCAAACAGAGCGCCCGAGAGAGAGTTTGGATCAACAGATACTTCGCCATCTTTACCTAGGCCGTATGCGATTTCGATAAGTGAGCGCATTTTGCCTTTCAACGAACTCCCAGGGATGTAGGGTTTGTTATCGATGGGGTTACGTACAACAAAGTTATCGGGACCGCCAATGTTCATAGCCGAGTTTGAGCCACCAATGTGCAAGCCGGTCAGTAGCCGTATGTTGCCCGTATAAATGATTTTCTTGATAAGTTTCATCGTTATATTCAGTTGGTTTAATTATTACTATATTCTTTGTGGTAAGCAAGTATTGCCTCCATCAGTTTGCAGAAGTTCTCGTATGTTGGAGTATCCTTGACGAGATTAAAGCATTTATCAAAGATTTTCTCAAAGAGTTCAATTCCTTGAACCGCATTGCCTCTAGCTCGGCCACGTGCGTACGCAATCTTTGGCTTTAGCAAGTAAAATGAAGAACTATCTTTGTCGAAGCCTTTCATCTGTATGCGTTTCACTTCTCCATACACATTTCGGATTTGGGAACTCGAGACCTTCTTGTTTGCCATGAACTCTCCTGCTCGTCTAGCAAACTCAATCATTTCTCGTGTTGCACCTGCGAGAATCCATTGATCTTTAAATAGATTTAAAATCTCATTCATAGTTATAAATATTTAGTTATTGTTAGTTCGGTTTTCTAGCTCGGCCCAGCGGGCTGCGAGAGCCCACAGTTCGAGGGGGTGATAGTCGGTGGTAATGTCTTTACCTCCGAGGGTTCCTGCATGTTGACAGCATTCGTTTTTGCATGCATTGACTATGGCGCGAGCCTCGGCATTTTCTTTTTTTATGCGGTCGTACATGCGTGTCATGTCGTAGGTCATCATCCAATAGGTTTTGACGTTGCAGATTTGGTGATTTTTGAAATCAGCATTGAGCCAATGGGTCATCACTTTGGAGATGAAAGAGGAAGGCAAACTATTGTTCTTGATTGACTGCAGAATTCTCTTTTTTAGTTCTTTTACTTGATTGAATTCTGTTTCCCAGTTTAGGGCGTAGCCCAGCAACGAGAGTGAGTTCTTTGATTTGCCTTTGCAGGTATGCGTTTTGGCGTTTTTCTCTTCGTTGTCGCTTTCCTCGGCTCCCTTCATGATTGGGAATTTCTTAGTGACAATGGCTACACCACCCGATATTGAGAAGGCATCGTTACCACAGGTGAACTTGCCAAAGTCGCTGCGAATTTTTTCGGCGACTGCAATTGTTTTACTCCAGTCACCCACAATGAAGAGGTCATCGCCACCGCTATAGATAATCAGTGTATCATCTTTAATGCTATTGATGTAACCCGAGAAGAACCAGTCGAACGAACGGCTCAATTCGGCATAGCGTGATAAGGTGGCTTGTTCGTCAGCGATTCCCTTTTGGAAGATGGAACCCAGGTTGTCGACATCCATGCGCAAGATGCCAAGTCGTTCAAAGCTTCCTTCGTTCTTGCACATGTCCTCAAACGTTTCTCCGTTCCATTCGTTACCGCCGTAGAATTGCAACGACACAATGTTCTTGAGCCCCTTGACTTGCAATGCAAAGTTGCATTCCGAGTTCTTGCCCCCATTGAATGTGACAAGCGTAACGTGACCACCTTCGCCTTGCAACACATTATTATATTTAGCCATCTCTTGTTGGCTCAAGAAATAGTAGACATAACCTAGGTTGGCTGGCTCGATTGAGGTGATGTCGTTATCATTGTCGAGGGTGTTGAGTTTGTGGTCACTGACGGCCATCACTGCAGTGTTGCGCAGTGCTTGACCCAGCAAAATCTGACGAGCCGTTAACTCGCGCAGGTTGCCATCAAAATTTTTAACCTTAAATGGCTTTTCATCTTTTGGCGCTTCTTCGCCTGTGATGACGTCACGCCATGAATCACCGCCTGCAAGCGATGGCTCAAAGAACTTTTCATAGTTCTCTTTCAGTTGCTTGCTCCATCGTGCTTGCTTTTTCTTGTCGCGGCGTTCAAACAAATCATGCCATACTTTGCTCAATGTCTTATCGCCTTGATGAAGCAACGTTTCTCGAGGAATTTCGACGGCATCAATTGCAAGATAGAGTCTAGTACCATGAGCATTAAAGAGTTTGTCTTCAATGATATCAATTGCTTTGGCTAACTTATCGCGCGTTTCCTGCGTGTTGGGTGCTAACAAGTAGAAGCAGCCACCTGAGTCGTAGATGATATTACCGCGGAACAGACCTAATTCCTTCAGTAAGAAGCGTACTACAGCATCGCTGAGCAGACGCAGATAAAATGAGCGCCCCTTGAGGTTCTTTGCTGCGTATTTCGACACAATCTCATAGATGTAAGTCTGAATGCCACTCATGTCACCGCCAATAAGCAAGAATGGGGACTGGATGGCATCTCCTTTTTGCTTGTGCTCTTTCAAGCACACAGCCATCGCCGCAGTAGTCTTGATGTGGTCATAAAGTGAAACATCGGGATAACCGCTACCTGCAGGCAGGTTGGTTGTATAAAGAAACAGCAGACTCAGTAATGATTCGGCAAAACTCAATTTATCGTTCGCCTGCACATATTTAAATTGCTCAACGAATTCTCCCCACAATTTCTCGCGCTCTGCTTTAGCGTCGCCCTTGTTTTCATTTATGGGAAAGCTATCGCTTTTAAGATTAAGTTTACAAGGCTTAACCTTCCAATCGGTACTTACAATGTTGCCGTGGTTGATGTTTTGCAGCAGTGACACCTTGTTGGGGTAGGAGCCCTCTCCACCATTCTGACGAGGAGTTCCTGAGGCCAACTTAACAGCCTCGGCAATGATATCATCATCGGTATCATTCCTTTCTGTCTCGGGTAGGTCTCCGACTTTCAACAGCTGCAACTGGTGCAATATCGCTGAAAGGTAGATTTCTAGTTTGTCATCATTCATGTTGGTTGTTATTTTCGTTGTGATGTTTCATTGTTATAGTTCCATATCCCACGCTCACATGTCGGCCCAAGCCTATTAGCGAGGGCAAAGAAACGTTGGTACGGAAATTAGCATCAAATGCAATCAATTTCACCTTCTTGAAGGTAACAGGCTTGGGCTCGGACAACCACGTGATTTTGCAAGTAAGCTGTTCTTCAATCTTAATGCCCATTCCCTTGAGGGTGGATAGGATATTCCCTACCAATATTTTTTCGAGCAAAGCAACTCGTTCGGTTATACCTTCAAGTTCCTCGTAGGATTTGTAGTTCTCTTTGTTAAGCGGAATCCAACGACGAATATGGTACTCAAGAGGAGTTTGCCAGCATTGAACAAGGGTATTGCGAGCATGAATGTCTTCAATCTCAAAATGCTCAGTGCGCTCACCTAAAGTAAGGTCGTGATTTTGTCCCGATAAAAATTCACCAATTGCGTCTGTGCCATCTCCGATGCAGGTGATAGCCGCTTTACCTTGCAGTGTGCGGTACTGTATCAATGGATAAGAATACCTAAGGCCCTCGTCTTGATGATTATGATAAAGTACATTGGCATTTTCGAGGGACGCAATAAGCGCACCTCTGAATTTGTTGACTTCCCATTTAGGAATTTCGTTCTTAAACCTGATTATTAGGGTTCTAACGTGGGGCATAAGGTATATTGTTGAGGTTTACCGAAAATTGGCATTTTAGCTGTTGACAAAATTAGGGAGAAAAAATGAGAAAAGCAATTTTTTTACCCAGAATTTTTAGAAAAAATATGGGGTGGATATGGAGGAGGCATGGTGAATTGTTTTTGGTTAATGTTGTGAGTTAGTGACGGTATTAGATGATGCAAGAATTGTGCCAATTGTAAATGGGTGATTTATAAGAATGTAGGGAGGGGCAGGGTGCGTGGGGGCGCCCTGAGAGGGAGGATTGGGAGGAACAGGTGGGGATTAGGGGTGTTGGAGGGCCTCCTGGAGGGCTTGGGCGAGTTGATCGGGGCAGGAGGTGGGCTTGGTGTTGCACTTGATGCCTTTTAGGCGGGCGATGGCGTCGGTGGCGCGCATGCCTTCAACGAGGCGGGAGATGCCTTGGAGGTTGCCGTTGCAGCCGCCGAGGAATTGGACG
>Ga0065711_1051460_pt1 | contig 10376 bp, 12 predicted proteins | sample Hoacrofraction12_FD_59098 | JGI IMG/M metagenome (GOLD analysis project Ga0065711, IMG submission 59098) | Hoatzin crop microbial communities from Cojedes, Venezuela - Epithelial fraction 12 v2 (version 2) | ecosystem: Host-associated > Birds > Digestive system > Esophagus > Crop | place...
GGCGGGGCTGGGGGGTGCAGAGGGCCTGAGTACTCACGTACCAAAAATATATTCTGTTAACATATTATTACTCATATTATCTTCAACTTCGTCTCAGGCCAGGCTGGATTACCGTGCTCCTCTCTCCGGGCTCTTCAGCCCCATCATGTCTTGCATTCCTCCGTCTCCCTCCCATTTAGGAAGGGTGGCACACAGGCCACCTGCCTTGGGGAACAGGCAGGAATGCCAAAAAACAAGTGTGTGTCTCATGCAAACGCTTCTGACCTCATGCACTGACCTTTCCTTTGCTATCCTTATCTTTTAAAGAACAGTTTCTAAAGCTTTTACTTCAGGGGTAAAAAAGCAGACAAACCAGGTTCGCCCCTGCCTTTCCCTGGATCTGCAGTCAGCGATGCCCGAGGAGCCCGTTCCACCTTGCAGATTATGGGCAGACATTTTGCTGCTGGGGTCAAAATAATGCTTGGGATGACAGTTAGCATCATTTACAGACGTCACCAGATGCAACACGCTCTGTGTCAGAACCACCGTGCCGCAGGGGGATTGCACTCGCCTGTATTTTATCCAGGCAGACTCGTTAGGGCTTGCCAGCAAGCCAGCCTGCCCCAGAAGTCCTCGCTGCAGCTGGACCTACCGGGCAGACCATTCCATCTACCCCTTCCTCATTTTCCTCCCCATCCTTGCAGGCCCGAGTCCCGCGTCTGGACGGTGATGCTGCTGCTGGGGACGTGCCTGCTGTACTGCGCCCGCGTCACCGTGCCCATCTGCGCCGTCGCCCTCAGCACCCACTTCGACTGGGACAAGAAGCAGTCCGGCGTTGTGCTCAGCAGCTTCTTCTGGGGCTACTGCTTGACACAGATTATTGGAGGACATATCAGTGATCAGTACTGGAAATTATTCTCATCTTTCCCTCTGCTCAGGCATTTTTGATGACCCTTAGTTTGGTTTTGAAGTCTCAGCAGCAGCTGTGAAATTTTCACCCTGGGACAGCGATGGGGTGGGAGGGTGAAGCTTGGCTGTGGGAGAGGATTTATGGGGCACCGCAGGTTGCTCTGAAAGCAGCTGAGGTGTGTCCCTCAGCTTCATTTGGGGTCTGTAGCTCTGATTCAGAAAGGGCACGCGTGGTTTTGATGGTCCGATTAGGTCTCTGGGTCTTAGAACTGCTGCTCTGCTTGTAGGGCAGCAGGGCTGAAGAACTTTGCGCAGGCAAATTCCCCAGGGAACGCTCAAGAGTTCCTGCAGAGCAGCTGCCGGGGGAGATCTACGGTCGGGCTGACGGGCATTCAGACCAACACAGGGGGTTTTTCACCTGGAAACAGCGAAGAGCACTTTTATACCAGCGTAATTTTTCTGATGGAGGTTGTTTTTAGCACTGGTTCAGTAACTGGAATAAAAAAAAACAAACCCACAAGCTTACATGTTAAGCTGATGAAAGACATAGTGGGTGTAAAGCAGACTTTATTTTAGAGAAGTGATAAATGCTGATGCTCTTTGCGTAGTTCAGGGCTGCCGCTCACCGGCAGTGTTGTTTGTCCGCTAACGAACAGCGTAATCCAGTGGTGCCGGACGGCCATTTGGAAGGGTTTAGAGCTGCAGTCACTAACCACAGAAAGAAAACATTTCCTTTTTGCAAGGAGCACAGGTTTTTTTTTCTGTCTATCTGATCTGCATAGTCTGTCTTCGTTTTCAGTTCAGCACCTCCGGTTTTTCCACCCTGTGTTCTCATGCAGTCTGTTCACCAGCAAGCCCCCATCAGGTTTTCCATCGTGTTTGGGAAAACCAAGGGTCTCCATTTTATCATATCAATTAAAAAGCAACTGCCCCAGTTAGCTGTGAGGAAAGATCGAAGTAACTGCCTGCTCGAGTTCCTTTCCCCAGCCACCCTCTGCTTGGCGAGGAGAGCTTTCCTACAAAATCTTTTGTGAGGAACACGTGCCTGGAGGGAGCACATTGTCCATGCAGTGCACTATGCAATTTAATTATGCTCCTTAATAGTGTGCAAACAAGTGCCTGCAAAAAAACCAGGCAGAGCTGATGCGAAAGAGCAGATGGAAGAGAAAACACCATCACTGGTTAAGAAAAGCAGAACAGTGACAGCATCTTGGGCTTCCCCTCCGTCAGACTTGGGCACTGGGGTGTGCTGGGGCTGGACGGGCAGCGCTGCCGGCCGGTGTCCTGCTGCCAGGGGCTCAGAGCTGCTGGTCCCACTCCCCAAAGGGCTAACGACATTTGTAAGCGGGGAACAGGTTTGACCGAAACATTGTTCTTAAAAACAGGCTGAACTGGGAAGAGCGCTTGAGCCTTGGCTGGGGGGCTTTGCCCTTTTGCCCTCCGCTTGTTTTTGGTAACGTGTTTTCTGTCTTCCAGAATAGGAGGTGAGAAGGTCCTCCTCCTGTCGGCATCGGCCTGGGGGTTCCTCACGGTCCTCACCCCACTGCTCACCCACGTCACGTCTGCCCATCTCGTTTTCATGACCTCCTCCAGGTTCCTCATGGGGCTGCTGCAAGGTGAGACCCCTGCCCTGGGCACGTGCCCTGCACGGGGGCTCGTGTGCGGTAAATTCAGATGCAAATCGCATGGTTTGCAGTGCATGAACCCTTCTCCTGCGCGTTCAAGCAATGCTTTGCCTCAAAACTGCCTCCACACACGGAACTTCTGCGGGGAAAAAAAAAAGTGACATTTCTAGATAAAGCCGCTGACAAATTATTGCCCTGCAGAAACGTCTCTGCCAGACAAGGGCTGCTGGCTTCAGAACTCCTCAATGCTCCTGTTTGGTTATCCGCATTTTAAAACTCTTTCAAAGCACTTGGGGGAAATTTGTCCCTGCCAAAGCTTTTGGATAATTTGGGATGATTTTCCTTCCCTCTTGCCGAGCTGTGGGACCGTTGGGAGCAGTCCATTGGCACTGGTGGATTTCCAGTAGCGGTGGTGATGATGGAGCAGGGGATTACGGAGGAGGCACAAACAAACCTTTTATGGCGATGGATTCACGTATTTTATTTTATATCCCTGTTTGGAATTCACCAAAGGCCTTGTTGCTTTGTCTCCGTGTTTGGCTCCACCTGGATCTTTTAAATTTGCTTTTGCTTTGCTCTCGAGGGCAGAGGAGCCTGATGCTCCCTGCCTTGCTCCCGTTGTCACAGGGGTGTATTTCCCATCCCTGGCCAGCCTGCTGTCCCAGAGGGTCCGGGAGAGCGAGCGAGCCTTCACCTACAGCACAGTGGGGACTGGCTCACAGTTTGGGTAAGTTCAGAAGGCTTCGAGCAGCGAGTGACAGTCTCTGGACATCGTACGTAACGAGATGCCGTTAAATAGTTGGAGGCAAAACTTGCAGCCCAAAGTACGTGTGGATTCCTGGGTCCTCGAGGGTACCAGCTGCAGCTGAGGAAGCCTCAGGCAGTTGCTGTCATGCACGTCAAGGATTTATGTATTTTTGTTTTTTCTTGCTGTTCAAGCCAGACTTTGAGGAGTGTTTGCAACATTTAATTACTATGGGAAACAGCCTGATTCAGTAGGAAGAGCAAGGATCAGCCCGAGACTGGTCACCTGTCCTCCCTGATAGATGGGGATAATATAACTTCCCCATCGCTGCTAATCTCCATGAGAATTTCCTTTCTAAATGGAAGGCTTGCTTAAAAGCCAAATAGAAATATTACTGCATTTAATCACTTAGTCTTCCAGTGTACCCATTTCTTTTGCTGATTTATACATTCTCTGAGATACTTTCTGCACACCAGCAATCTCCTTTTCTTTCCCCGCAGAGCGTGTTTCGGTGCGGGGTGGGCGAGCGCGATGTCCCTGAGCAGTTTCTCCTGCCTGGCTGAGGATCCCAAGATGCCACGCAGGGAACGGGGCAGGCTGTGGAGTCACAGGGTGACCAGGCAGGCGGGCAGTGCCTACACACGCAGCCACTGATGCCAATTTTAAGTGCATTTAGTGGCCCGCAGCGTCCACCCCGGGAAGCATCTCCCATGGATGCCCACAGCCCGAGGGCTCCTGGCCAGAGCTGGAAACCCGAGTGTGGCTTCCCTTGCAGGACGCTGGTGATCGGCGGTGTGGGATCTCTCCTTCTGGACTGGTATGGCTGGGAGAGCGTTTTCTACTTCTCCGGTTTGCTCAGTTTGCTGTGGGTTTACTGCACCTGCAAGTACCTCCTGAGTGAGAAAGGTGAGTGCAGCCGCCTGCGTTCCTGGGGCTGCCGGCGCTCCCGACCTGCGGGACCCGAGTGCTGTCCTGTGCTGGGTGGTTTCTGCAAATCCTCTGAGTTTCCAAGATCACGCCTGGTTTTACACAAAGACTTCTGTTCCAATATCTTCTATAACAACACGCTGTGTCTCACCCAAGGTGCTAAATCCAGAAATGAGGTTTTGAGCTCTTGCATTGCTGATTTCCTATTCCAAGTCCCTCGCTGGATTATATTGCTGTCGAGAGCCTGATCTGACTCCTTGGCACTCTTAAGCACCAGTGAAAGCACCAAACAGAGCGTGATCTTCAAAGTGGATTAAGCTAAAGCAGGGCAAGATACTTATTCCCAACTAAGAGCATCTACACATAAAGCTTTTAAAAACCAGTTAATCCGGAATATCTCTTCCCAAATAACTGTCTGGGAGTAATTCCACACGTGGGGAAACCATTACACCTGGCTATGGCTTTATTAGCGTGAGTGTGGTGTGCAGGAGCTCAGCCCATCAGGACCCTGCTGCGTGCCTGGCGCTGCACAAAATCCAGCCTTGGTCCTTGCCCAAAGAGATTTCTGTTTAATGGTACCAAAAGGTACAACACATGGGTGAAAGTGGCTGGATGGGGAAGTGTGTGGATGCAGCAGAGAAATTTTGGTCAACCTGTTTTCATGAGCATCCAATGTTGGTATTGCCAAAAAAAGGGTTAGAAAGAGTTTGAAGTTAGTTGTGTAGCGGTCTCCCAGGGCTCCCTCCAGCTGCACAGAAAATTACTGATCAGAGCTTTCGTCTGCATGTTTTCTTCCCTGCAGAACTCATCATCCCCATAGATTATTTAATGAGAGGCCTCTCGATATCCAAGCAGACCAAAGTTCCCTGGAAGCAGCTGTTTAAGAAGGCGCCAATATGGTAGGCAGCCGCGGCGGGTGCGAGCACCGGCAGGGCTGGGGGAGCACCCTCCTTCCAAGCACTTTTTCTCCTCTCTGTGCTTATTTATTCTGCCTGTGTGTGTGTTTTGTCCACTTCTTCATGTATTTGGGAAATATTACCAGGTTTTCTAATCCCTTCTGTATAAACTAAAAGGGTAAGCTTGACAAAAGGTGGTTTATGTTCTGTCCGGGGGAATGTCAGGCTTGAATATTACTGGCAAATCTTCCTCCTTTGCAGTTTGTGCCCTGTGTGGGCCGTGTGCTCCTCCAGCGTGGTGTTCTCCACTGGTCTTGTTAGAAATGCTGCTCGTAATGGGCTCCTAAGACGAGCTGCTCAGGGGCACTGGGTGGCACAGGCTGTGTTCTCATCGCTGGCAAAACGTCTTTTTAACAGCCATTTTTTCTTTGGGATTCTGCATTTGGTACTGAAGCTCATCCAAGCATGTTCCCAAGTGCCATTTAAAGATGGGGAGGAGGGCGATGGGGCTGCGGGGCAGCAAGCCCATTCCTGCCTTGAATAACCTGGACAAGCATCCTGTGCAGCCTGCTGTAGGTGACCCTGCTTCCACAGGAGGGTTCTGTGATTCTGTGATTCTGTGAACCATGGAACATCTACTGATAAGAAACCCCTGGAAAACCCCAAGCAACACCTCTTGGAGCAGGACAGCTCCTGCAGCACTCGTGGGACTGCTGGGAAACGCACTCGCATGATTGCCGCCGCAATTAAACCTCGCCTGAACCCAGGGCTGACGTCGGGCGCCCGTGCAGGGAGGGCAGTGAAGGAGCGAGCAGTGCTGTGAGTGGCAACCCAAAAGGAGTAGTTATCTCCGAAAAAAAAATCTCAGGAAGCAATTGCAGCACTGCGAGGGATTTATTTATAGACCAGGAACTGAAATATTGGGTTGTTGAGTGCCCGTTTCCCACCCAGCCTGACTTGTCACTCCTGATTATTTCCTCCCCGCTGTGTATTTTCAGGGCTGTCATCATCGCTCAGCTTTGTACGGCCAGCACATTCTTCACTCTCCTTTCCTGGCTGCCAACTTTCTTTAAGGAAACTTTCCCCGAGTCAAAGGTAAGTTGGCTCTGAGACACAGGCATTGCCGGTCTCTGTGTGATTGAGGTTGTGCCGGGTTGGTTAGGGAGGAAGATGATGGCAGAGGGACTTGGTGAGAGCAGGCTGGGAGGCAGGAGGAGGTGGGAGCCTTCCCTGCGGGGTTAGGAGCCGTCACCCCCCCGGCACACACCTTTGGAGATGCACACGAGCATCCTCCCTCCGGGTAGGCAGAGGCTGGTCTCTAGCTCCTTGTTTAGGGATGCTGAAGTGAGGCAGAGCTGGGGCCTCTTCCAGGTGGGGAAGAGAGGGTTATATTTGCTTTTCAGACTGCTTTTCTTCTGAAGGAAGGATGGTTTTCAAATGGCACAGAGCTCATGACATTATGCTGTTGCAAATGACCACCAACCCATTCACTCCTGGGTTTTTAACTTTACTGACATTGTATAACTCAGACCTGCCTGTGAAAATTATAATTGCTATTAATAACACACACTTCAAAAATACTATAAAAGCCCATTTTTCAGAAACCTGGGCAATACTCAACAGGGCTGAGAGCTGGTGTTTTGATCTTCTTGTTCTCAGAGACTCAATCTTTTCCACCATGGCTCTGTTCGGTTTTTATAATTTCCAGAGCTGCTTACAAATGCCTTTTCACATTACATGTGTAAGGCGCTTTATGGCATACTTGATATTTATATTAAAATCGTGTATTAAACTAGCAAACATATTGTTGTGACAAGATCTGTGCACCTCGAGTAATATGCTTGTGCAGCGGTAATTTACCATCTGTTAAGCATTATATCATGGTGCCCTTATGTAAGCTGCTCTATATAGCGTTCCTGCGTCTGATAATCGCTTCAGACATTTTAATAAAACGGGGCTTGAGGATGCTTGATTTTAAAAGATGGGCAACAGTCCTGCATGTGGGAAACCTAAGTCCCCTGGGTGACAGAGGGCTTTGGCTCACGCCGCCCGGGGTGAGGGGCCGGAGGGATGAGACCAGGCTGGGTCAGTGGGCTGGGATTGACTCACTGAGTGACCCTGGCTGGTGGTAACGGCCACCAGAGATACCACCCCACAAGCCCATTGGGGGAACGTTTTCGAAAGTGACCAAGACCCAAAATTTCAAAGGTGCTGAAGGATGAAGGTGGACCCCAGTACGATTTCTAGGAGCAGCTGAACCCGGGTTATTCAAACCCAAGATTACCCAGCCCTCCCATGCCTCCCGAAGCCAGGCGAGGAAGGGAGAGGTGCCTCCACAGGGTGACGGGCTCTGAGTGAAGGGGGGGATGCAGGCAACGGTGGATGGATGGGAAGGTTCAACCAGCTGAGACGAAGCTCAGCCCAACCTGACACTGATTTCAGCTTCTTGTGGGATCTGGGCACCAAAACGCCTCTAAGCAGCTGTAATCCAGATGACCGGTAATCATCTGTGATTACAACTGCAGCAAGCTCGCTTAATTGAAAATAGGCCGAAACATGTTGCTACCCGTAATGTTCCCTAATCCTGGCATTAGAAGATCCAGCTATGTTCCCTCAGCTTCACAGTAACGCTGCTAATGAGGTGGAAGCTGATTCCGGAAATTTTGCCGGCGGCTTTACTGGTGACCCACAGGGCAGAGTAAAACCTGCAGCTTGCTTTCCAGGGCTCTGTGGCTCTCTGCCACATCACCTGGCTGAACAGTAAACTTTGCCACGTTGAATCCCTCTTCCCCGGCGCAGACAGAGCTTTCTGCCTCCCGCCTGGCTGCTGGGTCACCGGCGCAGACGGGGAGACAACCAACCTACAAATGCCGCGGCCCCGTGGTGCGCCTGCCGCCGTGCAGGCTTTGGAGCGGTGCAGGTGTAGCTGAGATCCTGCAAGAAGTTCTGATCACCCCATTGTTTTTTCCTTTCTACAGTTATCACAGACTATCAAATAAAATATTTGCAAACAAACCCAGCTCTGACAGCAAACCCCTCTTGATTTTTGCTTCCTTTCAGGGTTGGGTGTTTAACGTAGTCCCCTGGCTGGTTGCAATTCCAACAAGCTTGTTCAGTGGATTTCTGTCTGATCATTTAATCAACCAGGGTAAGAGCTCTTCTGCCTTTTCCTCAGCTCTTACTTTATGTGATGTGGAAGGAGGACCTGGGTGGAGGGGATGGGCTTGTTGGTAGGGAGAAGACCCAGCAAAGAGGCAACGTGAGGCTCTGATATGAAAGCAGAATAAATGCTCCAGGGTCCAAATCCCATCCACGTGTTTGGAGCTCCCTTTGATCTCAGTCACAGTCTCCACTGGGAGATGAAATCTGGCCGTCTGAAATCCGGCCATCTGAAATCTGCTGACCCTGTGGTCTCGTAGCTGCAGAGCAAGGAGACCTGGTGAGCTGTGCCTAACTGCAACTCTCCCTTTCTCTTCCAGGGTACAAAACCATCACCATTCGCAAGTTCATGCAGGTAAGAGAGCTGAAGCCGCAGGAGAGGCACCCGAGTTGCCTGCTGACCTCTGCTTACTCTTGGGGAGCTGGGTTGATGGCTATAGATGGAAAGAGGAAAGGTTTGCTGGCTTTGCCGATGGACTGGTGGTCAGTGCGGATGGGGAAATGAAATCCAGAGGAAAGCCCTGACGGAGGAACAGAGCATGGACCAAAGGTAGCCTTGAGCACAGAGATTCGTGAGTCTTCTGAAGAGGTTTTTCTTTCACTGGCCAAGGCCAACCATACGCTGTCACTCCAAATGACGCGTTAGATACTGGGGAATAGCAGTGCAAAGATGAGCAGAATTAGAAATGCTGGGTGAGAGCACAGCATATGCTTTCTGCTCCGCAGCGTCACGTCCCTCCAGACAGACCTCTGACACAGGAAGGCAGGACACTAGGGGAAAAAAAAAAGGCTTGAGAAGCACCTGGTGCATACCAGCTCTTGCCGCTGGAAGAGGGAACAGTTTGTCTGTGAAAAGCGTTGCTTTCTTCCTGACAGAAAATCTGCTGTGGTGTTTAATTTTCCATTTCTTCCAGGTCGTTGGCTCCGGTGTCTCAAGCCTTTTTGCTTTGTGCCTGGGCCAGACATCCAGTTTTTGCAAAGCGATAGTGTTCGCCTCCGCCTCTGTTGGCCTTCAGACCTTTAACCACAGGTGAGGAGCGTGGGAACGGCAGTAGCTGGGGCCCTGAGCTCTCGTCCCACCCTTGGCATTTCGGGGGCTCGGGGGAGGCTGCCTCTGTCGTGACTGTCAGAGCAAGAGCCGGCGCTTGTGTGAGCATCGTGCGTCGGTCCCCGCGGGGCCGGCGGAGTTGGGTGCCCGCTGGGTTGGGAATTGTCCAGCAAACCCCTGGTGTGGGGAAGAGCTGGGCGTAGAGGAGGGCGTGCTGGGCTGGGCAGGTGTCGGGGAGATGGAGCAGGAGGGGAATTGCATTTTGGCCCCTCAGAGCGCTGCGAGTTGAATCCTTTTTGTCCTGGTACTCTCCTGTGCTGCTTCGCTCTCAGCCTCTTTCCTCCTTCCCCCTGCCAGTGCCATTTACTGTCGAGGACCCCTTCCTTTCTTTTGACAAAATAAACTGTGTGAATGGTGAGAAAGCTGTCGTGCTCTGTTAAAACAGCCATTTTCCCCTCTCTGTGTCTCACTAGTGGCATTTCAGTAAACGTGCAGGATCTGGCCCCCTCGTGCGCTGGCCTGCTGTTCGGTAAGGACCCCTGCGGGGTTGCGGTCGTGCGGGGTGTACGGGAGGGGACGCGGTCGCCAGCACCAAGCCCTGAGCAGGAGTAGTTCTGTGCAATGTCTGCTCCGTACGTGCAGCCTCGGCTTCCCGCTGGGACGTACAGACCGGGGGCAGAGACACGTGGCTGGGGGCAGGTCACCGCACCAGCACGTCTCTCCGTTTGCCAGATGCTTGCCTGCACCGAGAGCTGGGGTGAGGTGGAGGGTCAGCTGCCCCGGCCGTCAGCAAAGCTCTTTGCTGAGCATGCAGGCAGATCATTGCGTGGAAGCCTGGATGAAGCCGATCACCGAATCCCAGCATGGTCGGGGTTGGAAAGGACCTCTGTGGGTCACCCAGCCCAACCCCCTGCCAAAGCAGGGTCACCCAGAGCAGGCTGCACAGGACCTTGTCCAGGGGGGTCTTGAATATCTCCAGAGAAGGAGACTCCACAGCCCCTCTGGGCAGCCTGGTCCAGGGCTCCGTCACCCTCAGAGGGAAGAAGTTCTTCCTCATGTTCAGCTGGAACTTCCTCTGCTCCAGTTTG
>Ga0065711_1051461_pt1 | contig 10376 bp, 5 predicted proteins | sample Hoacrofraction12_FD_59098 | JGI IMG/M metagenome (GOLD analysis project Ga0065711, IMG submission 59098) | Hoatzin crop microbial communities from Cojedes, Venezuela - Epithelial fraction 12 v2 (version 2) | ecosystem: Host-associated > Birds > Digestive system > Esophagus > Crop | place...
CCTGGCATGTGCTTAATTTTATGACATTAGGCCTGATGATGTATTTTTTTTCTTCTGACTCCTAAGATAGCTGCTCTAATGCTGCAACAACTGCAGAGTGAGCCCTGTTCAAAGCCAAGCCATGCTAGATGGGATGAATATTTTGATAAGACAAGAACATCATGCGTTGAGTGTAGTGTAGCTGTTGGAGCATACTCGTAACAGATCAGAAATTAAACTGCTAAGATACAGGTAACTTTTTTGTTTAAATGAATATTGTAATAATACTTCTGTTACTAAAAGTAGTGTCAGACTTAAGATTTTTCTGATGAATTAGAACTGTATTTCTTTAGTAAATTGTGTTGTGGGAGGCAGGTAGGGTGCTGTTTGTTGGTTCTAACAGAAAGCAGTGGCTTTCTCTGACAAGTCTTGCTGCCATGTATGCTGTTTGTGTCCGTCCGTTCTGTTCTCTGCCGGAACTCCGCTGTCGCTCTGGCGCAGAGCCTGCAGCAGCCCCAGCCGGCAGCGGTTTCTCTGCTAGCGGGGCCCAGCGAGCTGTAGCAGGCACGAGTGGGTGATCCAGGAGCTGCTCTGGGAAGTGCTGTGCTCGAGCTGTCTTATCCACCTTTTCGCTCTTTATTTGTTTCTCTCCCCCGCTGCTGCAGGGGGATCAGCTGCAGGTTGCCAATTAGGCTCATCAGCATTGTCAATAACAGATGTGGAGCTCCTGGTAATCCCCCACCCTTGTTAGTGGACTGCAAGGGCTTCTGGCTGTTTGGGATGGGATTTAACCCTCATCCCCCTGCGGGGAGCTGAGTCGCTCTGTCAAAGACCAGGAGACTTTTTTTTTTTTCTTGTTTTGTATTTGAAGGGTTCTTTTACCACTATCTTAGCCCCAGTTGGTTTGATTAGACTCTGGTTTTAGCTATGGGTTCCAGCTTGCAGGAAAACATAATTAATTTCATCACAAATCAATATGAAAAGGATATTTTAGGAACTCTGCTTCTAGCTGAAGGTAATAGCACAAAGTTTCATTACCTGTCAAGCAGATTACTTGGGCATGTCTTGAAATGCAAGCTGCAAGCAAACTCTTCAGCGTTGCCAGCCAGCCTGCCATTGCCGGATAAACCTGTAAACGTGTTCGTCGGGCAGGATGCTCGAAGACTGCCAGCTTTTGCACTCCTGCTGTCATCTTTGCGAAGGGCAGCCCCTCAGTGCGTGTTCGTTCTTTATTCCGGGATGAGGCACCTTCAACGCTTGTGCTACGGCTCCTGTCCTCCTCCCGAGGGAGCGAGTCCGTTTAGGGGGAAAGTAGCACTTAGTGACTTTTGCAACCAAGTTGAAATCAAAGCGATCTAGGTTATAAATTTGTGCCTGTGAAAATCTGTCTTGCTGGGTATACCTTTTTTTTGAGAGAGAATGTTATCTTGACACTTTTTGGCATCTAACTAGTTGACGAGGGAGGGGAGGGTTGGTCTAAACATTCTGTGGAGCCTGTAATGGAATGAGGAATCTGCATATTCATTCCCTGGCCATTAAATTGGAGTGTGTGGGGATCTCAGCACAGTGGTTACATTTCTATTGTAGCCCAGAAATAAAATTGGATGCTTGCCATGATATCGAGTTTGAAGTATTGTATAATTACTAATGGTGTTAAGATGAATATTTAGCGTCTGAAGTTACTCTCTGATGTCTCACACCGTAGAGGTTGCTCCTGAAAGTATTTATGTACATGATGCTGTGGACCCTTGAAACTTGAAACCACACCAACATGTAAATAAAATCTGAACTGAGTGTTGAGAACAGCAGCCAGTGACAGGATGGCGCTTGTGAGCCTTTGCATTTAGATGCCAGTGGCAATAAGCCAAGACCACTGAAAAGTATAGCACAAAATTGAAATGTAAATAATTTCACCAGATATCTTCAATTTCTTTTTTAATTTGGTAAGAAGTATAGGAGAGCCTCAGACACAATTTCTATCGGGAGCATGACCTGTATAGGGGTAGAAAAATACCTACTGATCTGAAATGGGGTAGGAGTATTTGATTTATCTGAATTGTGGCATTGAATAACGGCCCTTGTGCGTACCAGTAGCATTCCTGATACATTTAACTATTGAGATTGCACGTGTGTTTTGGAATACCTTAAAATCTGAAGTCAGACTAAGCCAAAGCACAGCAAAAGCTGGTGCATTTGCTTTACTGATCACTGCAGTAATTTCTTCAAAACTGAACAGAACATCCCAAGTTTGTGTTCCACTCAAAAGTTTTAGTGAAAATTTGAATATCAATAACAGATGTGCTTCACAACACCATGGCTGATGGATTATTGATTCATAACAAAATTTTAATCCTCTGACTATTGAGTAAATTGTGAAGCTGTTATGTTGATATCACTGCATTTCATCTCATTTGTTGTTAGCAACTTACAAATTATTTAATTTCGGTGCTTTGTGAGCAAAGCTTTGAAATTATACTGACAGAAATTAACATGTACAACATTTTGAAGTGAGTTATGAATCACTTAAAATGAGTTATTAATTGGTGAGTGCTTGGAAGTTCATATTTGAGTTCTAGCTAAGAGGAGGCTCTAGATTTTCTAGAAGGTAATGTGTAATTGTTACACCTTAAGGAGGGGTTTAACATAATATTCTGTTCAATGAAACATTGTTTTCATGTCTATTTTGTGGAGCCCACTGAGACCTGTATGGGGAAAGCATTTTACGGAAAAATGTACACTGGGGTGAACATGCAGATCTATTTCTCACCCCATAAATGGGCAGAACAGGGGAGTGTCAGAAGGACATCAAGTTAAAAGAAATGGTAACTGCATATGGATTGTTCAGATACAGCTGCTATACCTAAAAATCACATACCCTGGCCTAAATTATGATTAAATCTCAGTTGTTGTAGAGCCCTATGTGTTGATTTGTACTGTCTTTGTATGTTTGAAGAGTGGGCTTTCATTTACTCCTGCTGCCACTTCCTGAGTTTGTATCTTCATGTTTCCCATGGCAACAGATGTCCCTGTGACTGAGCAAGTATCGTTTTCTTGCTGTGGGTGTTAGCGGTGCTAGCTAAGGTATGAATACAGAGCCTCGCACAAAGGGCTGGTAAAATACAATTTGTAAGGAACTCTTTCTCCAAGACTTGATTGTGGTTTTTTTAAATACTAAGCTGGTGCGTGATTTCTTATCCATAAAGTGCATGTAAATACTGCAAGCTTTGATAAGAAGATTTTATTGTAAGCAAAATGCCTTTAATGCTTGAGATCAGAACTCATGTGAAAAGTTGAGTAAATGGCTCGGCTGTATGCTTATTGCTTTTATGCTTGGTTTGCGCTCACTTCTTTAACACTCGGGAGAGATTGTGTGATAATGACACAAAATACAGCACCGTTCTTCTCTCTTTGTGGAAATACCCATTTTTATTTTGATATTTGTAGGTAGTTTATGTGGAAAGGCCACCCTTTCTCCAACATATTCCATTGTTGTAAGTTTAGCTATGTCCACTAATGCTGTCATGATCTAAGCACTTTTTTCCTCCCAGGAGTTACATTCGCAAAATGTGAGCACGTGTATCTTCAGAGCAGAGAGCTTTCTTCCAAGAGATGATCTTGACAAAGACACTGTAGTAAGGAATTCGTCTTTACTTTTCCTAGTTTGTTTTATTATGTATAACAACTCCTCCAGGCAACAGGAGTTAGAAGGTATGCTGCTGCAACTTGAAGCATCCAAACCAATGGTATATAAGGCTTAAACAAATGTCTGTCTAATAATTATGAAGCAGTCAGCAACCACAAAACACAAAAGCAACACGTTGCTTCCATGAATTTCTGCCTTGATGAGAACAGACAGACTTTTCATATAAATTCCTTATTACTGTGACTATTTGAGTTCTGAAATTTCAGATTGTTGTGGTCAATAATTTGACTGTTCTGTGGACAGCTACTTGAGTCAAATTAGAGTTCACTTACAGTAAGTGGCATGATCTGCCAAGCTGTTCATTCTTCAAAGCCATAGGTGCAAACTCTTCTCTATCTACATGCATCCAATGAAAAGGAGGGTAGATAAAACAGTTTTTAAAAGGTAAACAAACAAAAAGCCCCCGATTTGATGTTTACTCTTTATTCTTAGTAGAAAAATAATAGTAGCTCTAACAAGAAGCCAACACCAACACCAGACAACGATTAAATCACTAGAAAGTACTCTATGTGACACTATGGATTGCAGTTTGGGAACTGCCAATTTTGTGCAGGTTTGCAGCCCTGAATATTGCAAGAGCTTTACAAGTTGACCATCCAATCACTTGATTTTTATCTTTTAATGTCTTCTACTGCAATCGTTAACCTTGCATATGTATGATAAGAACACAGTCTTGTAGCAGAGCTTCATTCCAAAAATGTGAGCTTGTTCTTATTTTTGTGTCATATTCTGCCTTTATTCTGTCACTTGTAATGTAGAGATTGGAAATCAATGAGTTTGACTATACTTGTTTAAGTGCCAGGATATTTTCCCACTTTTCAAGTGAATGTGCTGTAGCTCTGTGATAAGTAACATCAAAGCACATTTTGTTAATTTATTACTTTCCGCAGGGTTTAATGTCTGCTACTGTGCAGCTGTATTTCTTAAGCCTGTGTTACCTCTAACTTTTGATACATGATAAACAGAAACATATAATTTCAGTAAATTGGTTAGTTGTTAAGCAAGATGAATATTGTGTGAATAGCTTTGCTGATACTTTTATCATAAAAATGAAGGAACTGTAGAAAACCTGGTAGAAGAGAAGTAATAAACTGCAAGTGCAAAATGAGAAACCTGTGTTCAAAAATATTTATAAAAACTATACCTGCTGGTTCAGAAGGACAGTACTTGCTGTGTGCTGGTTTCTGCATGTACAACTGGCTGGTCATGCAACATGGGTAGGATGAATCTTTGAAGTGGGCTGAAATGCGATCTTTCTGTTGGCATGTCAGTTAATTTACTGGTTTTTATTCTGGTTTAAATGATGATTTGGGAAAGGATACACAAAGTCCCCAAACAAACCCACTGGAAAGCATAATAACAGTCAGGCAGTAATCACTGCCAGTATTTGAAGGATGACACTTTTGCACACGGGAACTAGGAATGGTTTAGTTAGAGCTGAGCAGCTCTCATACTTGCAAGGCATTTATTCTGAATCAGGGTGCAAAAAAAGAAGGGCATCTCTTGTTATGGAATTTTTTTATAGTAGATATTAATAGCTATTCATGAAGAATAAAACTTGGATACAAAAGCCCTCATCAACTTTATTTTTAGATACTATTGTATCTATTTGATAAGGCGTGATATTGATAATTCATCACACTAAGAAAAAGATTAAAATCCTTGTTTAATAGGATTGTTTTTCATCATGTATTGAATTCCTGGAATTCAATATCATAAATCTTTGTTAGAGAGGGAGGATACTTTCTTTGCAGGTCTGCTGATCTCATTTCTGCAAAATTGCAGGTATTTTAGAAAAATGGCTAAAAGAGTAGAAGTACAAAATACTTGCCTTCATAATTCTCCTGCTCTTCACCTCCTGATGCGTCCTTAAATTTGTGTTTGTATGAAAATCTGAACCTGACACAGAAAACAAGAGAAAATAATTCAAGCAGCATCTACAGTGGTTACTATTTTGGATGATTTTGGCATAAAAAGTTCATAGAATGGTTCTCAAATTGGCCTGGTTGCGGTTAAGCTGTCAAAAACCCAGTGTTTCATCAATCTTTGGATTCTTCTCTCTGCTTCCATTTGTAGGTAATAAGGTGACAATGTTTGCTGGTTTTGATGATTCGGTTCTCTTCCTAAGAATTTGAAGCAAATTCTTCCCCTTTCAGCGGTGTAGGATAGGGTGCTACGGTGTAACTGGACCCAGCTCGCTTAGGTTTCCAGTAAACTCCTGCAGAACTAGACTTGTGTGTAGACTCTGGAGTTAAAAATGTGCAGTTGCGAGAAGAAGAATGCTTCAAAAGCACCGAAGTAAAATTGTCCATTCCCAAGCACTTTAATTAGCGATCATCTGGGTAGTGGTAAATAGTGTTTTAAAGAGTATTTAAGGAGTACTCACAATGTTAGTGTTAAAGGGCGTTGAGTTTTGCTGATGTACAAGGAATTGGGCAAACTGGAACGCTTTGCTGCTAGGTTTGAAGCTGGAACCCTATACTGCAGCCTTCAAACCGTACAGCAGACGTGGCACGTATCTTCTGCTTGCCTTGCTCGTGTTGCAAGCGTTAAGAACAAAGGTAGCAAAGACTTTTGGGGTTTCTTTTGTTCCTCTTTTTATTAGTCTGTAAACAGATTTAAGAAATGCACATCTAAGAATGTCCAACTATTTACAGAAACTGGAGGTTACATTTTCCATTGTTTTATACACATTTGCACACACCTTTTCTGCCTCTTAAATATGGAGCACTTCTTGATCAAACAGCAGCAAGCTTTATAGTGTTTCCCACCAGTCATTTTAGTGTTACCATAAAAGCTAGTCTCCCCTTGCACCTGTAAAAGTCATAACTTGCTGCAAGCTCAGTGGAGCTGTTTGTAATATTATTTTAGGTTTAGTCTTTATCATGAGCCCAATGGGCAGATTTACTCTAGAAAATGAGACTACAGGTTGAATGGGAATAGGCTTTTTCGTTTGACTTATTTTTTGGGGAGTTTGCTAAAGGGACAAAAGTCTTTGATGTATTTATTTCTACTTGATACTATGTTTCCAAAGCAATCAGGTTTAAAAAAAATAAGGTTTATTAATCAGCAAAGTAGGATTTTTAAGAAAAGGAATTACAGTAATTAACAAGCAACTTGATCCTGTATGACTTTATGTGCACAAAGTGCTATGATTTATGAAAGAAATATTCGTGAGACACACTCTTTGAGGTGACTGAGAAATGCAGATCTACAAAATGATCAGGCGTGGATGACTTATCTTGATGTTAATTTCAGAATAAACAACTTTATACAGCAGTTCGAAATAAAGTGAGTGGTTCTGTTGTACCTGGCAAGCTAAAATTTAGTGCATTAGTTCATTATAGCTTAATCTTCACATTTAAATGTCAAAAATGTAGTCGTCGCATTTTCAGATTAGCTTTGTGTTTGCTTTCTATGATATGTGGACATCTGTCTTTGCTAATCTTAGGAGAATGTAATCAGAGAGGGTTTTATTTCTTTTCTGTTTACAGCATTTGCAACTTTTTCCCTATGGTAACAAAAGCCTTATGCAGCTTTTTTGCTTCTGGATCTCAAAACTGTGTAGATGTAGAGCTACCCTTGAACCCTAGCTGTACGATGTTTTGAATGGCAAAGAGTTCTCCATTGTAAATGCGTAAACCGACCGAGTTTTTGTATTGATGTTTATGAAATGGGGGGGAAAGCACATCTTGGTTCCGTTCAAAAATCACAACTCCATTTGAATATGGATTTTTAATAGATTCTGGAACTGGAAGCTCACCCCTGAGTACTGAAGGCAATGTCCCTAGTGCATGCTGAGTGCAAGAATGGAATTCTGGAAGCAAATTAAGGGGGGTGAGCAGAGGCAGTGCTCATGCAGGGTTTCGCTGCTGCCATCTGCTTCTCCAGGGTGGCTGCAATAGTGGCTTCACTTCAACATGTGCTTTGATGGCCTTGTAATCTAAAGAGGCCTCTTATTCATGCCTATTACTGTAAAGTCCCATTCCTAAATGAACTGCTGTCCTCTGGGGCCTGAACTGAATCCCTGAATATGCTTTGGCTGAAAACTTTCTTAGATTAGAATGAATTCTAGGAAGTAACTCGGGTAGCTGTTATGCTACTTAAGTAACTGTAGCTGACTTCATTCTCCTGCTTTCTGTTGTTTCTAATGCCAGAATTTTTTACCCACATCTCTTCACTACTATTTACTAGAAAACATCGAGATGAACCAAAATTAATGTATTGCCTGAGGTATTTGCATTATTTAGGGTATTGTTCAGTGTGGACAACTAAGCAGGGAGCCTCAGCTTCCTGATTAATCCAAGGAGTCTGAGGAAAGCTACTCCTTTCATTTAATGCTGTGATTATCCGTGTGTAATTTCTAGCCTCCAGTGGATCCTAATAAGGGTACTTGCACATCTACTTAAATCATGCAGTTCCTTAAGGAACGGGCGTTCCAGTGTCTGTACTTCTATTTATTTTTTAAAATCTGTCTTTTAAAGAGCATCTTTTCCCGATAGCCTCCACACCTCACCATTTGTCTGAAAAGCAGTACATCTTCCCTGAAAACGGTTCCCTTCAGTAGCCTGTTCTCTTAAGCCCTCTTAATGAGTTCTGGGGCAGGGTCTACAATATCAGCCCTTTCTGAGCAATGTCCCGTGTTTAATGTTTTCTTGAGCTCTGTCTTTTACTTGCTTTTCTGCTTGAGCCCATCCAAAGGCTACTTTTCAGCTTTGCGCTTGCACGTCACCCTTTACTGTGCTTCGGTGTTCTTGGATTTCATATTTGTCATCAGTAGGATTTTTTTCGGTGCTGAAAAGTAGTTAAACTCAGGCCTCCATCAAATCAACAACTGATCAACTGATTGTGGAGAATGGCCAGGGGAATTGATTTTCGTTGCATTTTTCTGGCATCACATAAGAAAATACTTCCTTTTGTTACTGTAGGATCAGTGTGTCCTGCACTGAAGGGTTCAAGTGCCACCAGGCTGAGCTGGGCTTGTGCCTCCAGTAGCTGGGACATCATCTGTCTCTGGAACCAGGATGCCAGTGCAGCTGTCCTCCTCCCGCTGCGCGGCTGCTCTGCCTGCCGGCTGAGGACAGCAGCTGTTTGCAAGGGCAGGTGTCCGGCTCTGCGAGCAGACGTTCCTACATCTGGGTGCTGTTTGTCACTATAATGAGTTGGCGCCTTACCATCTCATCTCCGAGTGCCCTTCATGTCCTTGTAACCACCAGTTCCCATATTGTGCCCACAGACTGATTTATGGATTCCTGTCTTGCTGACCACTCTGCTGAAGCTTGTTTTTTGCTGCTAAAGAATTTGATGTGGTTTTAAAGTGCCTGAGCAGTCTCAAAATTATGGTGGCCAAACTAGACCATTTGCCCCAGTGAATAAGATCCTCCACCCCTAACGTATCCTTATCCATGCCTCTATTGGGTCACTTTGCCAAAACCAAAGTTTTTATGACTGTCAGTATAAAATAGTTCCTGAAAGCTGTTGGAGAGAAACCGATAACAGCATTTAAAGTTTGTTTCATTTGCTGGCAAACTGTTGTAATAAGGAAGAAGAGTCCAGGGTAACTATTTACTCAGCTCTGCAGCATAAGTAGCTGACATATTGTTTGAATGTGTTTACCTTCCCCCCCACAGAGGGGATTTCTGTCTGATAGTCTGAGCACACAGACTGGAGTTTTTCATTAGGGGAGCTGGGAAGTCATTCTGATGGCCTGGAGAGAAGCTGGGAAAGAAAGGCACGTGAAGTGTACTGCGACTGGTGTGCAGGTGCCTTCCCCGGCTTTACTCAACAGCTTGCATTGCATTTTGATGCTGCTTAGGTTTGTTCCAGCTCTTTCATTCAGTCCTCGGTGGTGATGGTTATTTTTGTTACTTACACGTACATAACAAAACTTGGACTCGAACATTCGTAGAAGTTTATGAACTGCTCTTTGAATACTACTTTTCACTCCAACTGGTGTAGATATAAGCTGCTTCTAAATGCAGCTTGTACTCTTTTGAATCCAAAGAAAAGTGATATACAAATATAAACATTTGTTATGGAGTTTAAATTCCATAACAAAGTTTTTGCTAGTTGGTTTGCCAGTTGTTTCCTTACCTGGATTTTCCCTAGTGACATTCCCAGGGGATAGCTGCTACACGAAGGGCACTGTTTTGCTTAAAAAGACTGAATACTAGGGATGACTCTGTATAGAAGTCAAGCAGCGTTAGCAAAGCTGCCACAAGCAGTATGTTTGAGAAGGACGATATCGTCGGGGCCGGGTGAGGACGGTGCTCCCCAGGCAGGGCTGCAGCCCTGTGCAGGCAGCGAACGGTCGGTGCTGGCTCAGGCGGCTGCTGTGACCGCATGGGTGTGCGTAGAATCACAGAACGCTTTGGGTTGGCCGGGATCTTCAGAGGCCATCTAGCCAAACGCCCCTGCAGTGAGCAGGGACATCTGCACCTGGATCGGGATGCTCCAAGCCCCAGAGCGTGCGGGGCCCTTGCTCAGTGCGTGCGCTGTGGGGATGTGCTGCTGCTGGCAGGCGGATGCGAGGGCGGGGGCCTTGGGTACGGGGCTGAAACAGGGCCCTTCGAGCTCTGCTGAAACAACCCTGAGGGTAGATTGTGCGAAGTCTTGCTTTAGGCTTGTTGATGTTTGGGCTGCCTTTTGGCACAGCTGCATGGTACCAGAGAGAGTAAGGCTGGTCCTCCTGTGC
>Ga0065711_1051462_pt1 | contig 10376 bp, 4 predicted proteins | sample Hoacrofraction12_FD_59098 | JGI IMG/M metagenome (GOLD analysis project Ga0065711, IMG submission 59098) | Hoatzin crop microbial communities from Cojedes, Venezuela - Epithelial fraction 12 v2 (version 2) | ecosystem: Host-associated > Birds > Digestive system > Esophagus > Crop | place...
ATAGCTTCAGCTGGCAAAGCAAAGTCTGCAAAAAATCCTCACCTCATGCATGTTCAGGGCAAATGTTCTTCTAGACACTTGTTATAAGAAGGTCCTTTTTCCATTATACTTTGTTTTTTTGGCAGACAGACTGAGACAGATGCTTCTCTAGGACTTACTTATTTCCCTCAAGCAGTCTCCAGCAATTGCTTCTGCTTCTAAATTATTTAAAACTACTTGACACCAACTCCACTCTAATCTTTTGTTGCATAGATTGCTAATGGGCAAACAATCAAAGAACTTAAGAATTTCACTTGAAAACACTTTTTTTGTTTGTTTGCTCTGTCCAAGCCGTCTTAGTGTCACAGCCTTGCTGTTACACTCATCTGGTATAGCTTACTTATTCCAGAGGGAAGGCCAGATGTTGACATGCATATTTCTGGTACCAAATAGTAACAAACTGAAGCTATCATCAGAATCAAAAGTAGCACAGATACGACTGCACTTGCAAATCATCTTTTAAAATTTTGGTCCCTCCATGAATTAAAACTACCTCACCTATTTCATTCGCTGCTTTGTTAGAGAGGATTAAAACTGTCTTTTCTTGTGTGACCTCTTACAGTAGTTCTAATTTCATTTTCTCTCTTCTTTCAGAGATGGTAGAGTATTTAGTAAGTTTTAAAATGCAAATGGTAAGAAGGAGCAGGAGTCAATTTCATACCTCCAAAGTACTCTGGCAAAAAACATTAGGTTCTGCATCTAGACCTTGAACCATTTAGCAAAATCAATGTTACTACTTTCACTGAGACTAGTAGTGGAGAGAATTAACCTCAGCTGAAGTTTTCCCACCATGCTTTAAATTTTCCCATACAATTTAGTTCTCAGAGATTTCCTCACAGTGCCCATTTCTTCACCAAATCAATGAAGGTCCTGCATCATGGACTGCAGAAGAGGGTTGTTTATGTTACAGCCCCTTCTGCTTATCTCCAGCTGCTAAATCTAAACTAGCAGACACATTTTCCACCTATTGACTTTTGTCACATCTGCAGTTGTTGTAGCCACTGAGTCACTAAGGCATCGCAAGCAGGAGGGGTAACAGACTGCAAGGCAAGCCAAAGGAAAATGCGTCTCCCCTTTGGAAACAAATAGGAGAGACAAACCTAGAAAACTGTATATTGCACTGCAGTCAAGGAGTACTGTGGGCAAGGTGGAACTGTCTTTTGCTGCTGCATACTGAATTTGAGTATTTCTAGAGGGAGCAGTCTAATATATTAAATACGAGTCATAGCTTTATTAACCTTATTGTTTATATTGTTATAACATTAATATATTAACAGTTTGATAAAAATTTGAGATTAGCTTCTGTATTACATAAAGTAGAAATTATCAAAGGGCACATTCACTGCATAAAGTCAGGAGCATGAACAAACCATAGTTGCTCAGAAGTGCTCCAGTGTAAATCTTTCTATGTAAGCATATGAAGCATGGCTACGTTTTCTCAACATTGCCACATCATCTCATCAAGGCCTCAAAATAGGTCTGGACCCTACAATGCCTGCAGTATACCAAAAATTAGAGGCAAGAGAGCAGGTTCTCACAGCAATTCAATAACCATCAGCAAAAAATATCCAGAATAATCTGAGAAAAATCAACACACCTCAGAAAAGTGCAAAAAGGAATTCAGCACTATTGTGTGTTGGTGTCACTGCACAAACCTCAAGGAGGCTCAGGACAGCCTAAAACTAGGGAGGAACAGTGGCCATCAGGGACAAGATGCCCAAATACCCTGTACAGAACCCACCAAGCACCAAACCCAAAACCTTTGATCTGTCCCAGATGCTGCTTTTAGACTCAGGAGAGATTCCAGTTGCTAAAAGCTAGATTTTGAAAACTACCAGAAATTAATTCAATGCACCAGTTTCTTCTTCACCTGAAGATGGATGGCTTCTGTCAAATGATCCAGAGGTGATCCTCCAGGTGGGAACCCAGCTAGCTTCTGCAGCAGAGGGAGCATGCCTTTCTAATTATAGCTTACTGCTACACTCCTGTGGTGGATTTCAACCCAACCTGGGAAAATGGGAACATTTAGCCCATTTATATGCTGCTGATTACTGTTCTGTATAATCAGTGGTAAAGCCTGCTATCTCAGAGCATGGCATGTGTCTAACAGCAGGGCAGTTTCTAGTAATGTTTAGTTCTATTTCTGACACAAGTCTGCAAGTCTGTGTGAATCCCCAGTCATACTGGCAAGCACTGATGTCCAGAGGTCTGTCTCAAGTAGAGCAGTATAAAGAACAATAAAAAAACACACATGCAGAGAGAAGAGACAGATCCAGATTAGGAATACAGGCAGTTACTGTATGCATCCTATTCACACAGCGCATAGTGTTTTCTTACCATAAGAACAGAAGAACAAAGACTTTCTCTAACACATTCCCTGCTGGGCCCAAATTAATGCAGTATTTTCTTGTTACGCCGCTGAAGACTGCCCTGCCTCCCTTTCTCTCTCAAGCTAACTAGGACAAATCAGGATTATCAAATACAAATACAGATCTGTATGTACCATGTCTCAAAGGCAACATATTTCAGTTTTGCCTTCTTAGACTTAGACAAACCTTTCTCATACCACATAAAGTACAGACACCCCCCTACCCCTTCCTAAATACCACCACTGGCAAAAGCAAGGAAAGTCTCCATGAATCTTCAGACATCGGGCCTCCCCTTGAGACGTGGCAAACAGCTCTAACAAGCTTGCTGTCAAGAAAGGTGATTTGGGCAGGAAGAGACAGGGACACTCAGATCAAGTCATTAGCAAGGCTCTTTATGCAAGCTGGTAACACCCCCACATCCCCAAACAGAGCTCTCCTCCTGTTACAGAGTGCGCCCCTCACACCTGCTGTCTTTGCAGGGGCTTCCCTCCAGCTCATCACACCACACAGCTCCTCGCCCAAACCACCAGCAGCTCCATGAACAGAGGTGGTAGCCGGGTGATCTCAGCTTGATACTGGCAAAATCTCTTCCTCTCTCCCCCATCTGTCACACTTCAGGCCCTTTGCCTGCAGCCTGAACCCTCCATCCCGCATCTGTTCCTCACACGCCAAATGCTGCCACTGTTGCAGCCAGTGCCCCAGCAACACATCTGAAGAAGCCACTAGCCTTCTGAATTACTGTTTCTGAATATTTGCAAATTTGGACATCAGTTATACTCAGCAATGAGATTTATTCAAAACGGCAAGAGACAAAGTCTCCATCTTTCATTTCAACCAATTTTGTAAGACACTGGAATCACCTTGCTCCAAAACCAGGGCCATAAACACCAGCCAGTAATGCCTGTCTGAATCTAACCAAGCAGTATACAATTGCTCTTTGCATTACCAGTGTTCAGTACTCTTGAGAGGGGAGTGGAAATTATTTAAATATTGCATCAACACTTTTTAAGCCAGATTTTAAGTTTCTATTGCTAGTGTTCTAGGGGTTTTTAGCTTATAGATTATACTGAGACCAGTTCCTCAGACTTTCCTCTACGGCCATGTAAGATTTATCAGAAAGGAAACACAGTTATTCACTCCCTTAGACATCTCCAAGTGCCTCAGGTTTAAACAGACCTCAGAGCGACCACAGGTTGATAGCGTTGTTTGCAAAGGGGAATTCCCACAGTCTGCAACCCCTCTGGACATTAAGGATACATGAACTATAATATTCCCTACTCCTTCACCTCCGTGTTGCCTAAGTAACCCAGAAACATACAGGAGATAAAACATACCATGACTTCTGCAAAGGATACCAGAGTGCCTGTCCAAACTAGGCAAAAGCCCAGAGCTGGTCACATCTGAGGCGAGCGTCTTGGGATGAAGCATCCTCATGATAAACTAGACACAGCCAACACGAGTCTCACAATTTATTCTGCTCCTCTGACAGAGGTTCACTCTGCTCCTCCCAGCCATGCCCAGACATGGCAGGGGCATGCACTGAAGGCAGACCCAAAGGGAAGTTCATTAAACCAAAGGTGCTCAGGGAAATCTAGACATACAACTGGAAACCTGCTAATTCACCTGATGCTTCTTCCTCAGTACCTTATAAGTAGATTGCAGTGTCAAATATAACCTTGAGTATTCAGGTTAATTTATTTAAATAGACATGAAAGGGAAAACGTTGAGTGAATATATGAAGTCTGAAATCCCAAACAGTTCCTCATTCTTTCCCTCTCCTTTCATCACCTTGAATATTGTAAGGACTAATGACTTAATTTTATGAAGAGCTTTGAAGGTGAGGAGTGTTGGGTAATTTTTAAATATGTTTCTTCCTTGTGCTAATTTCCAGCTCGTCTAGCACCAGCCTGTCCTTGTCTGACCCTAGCCAAATGCAGCTATGTCTTTCCATTAAATTCTGTGGCTTATCTGCTCCTAAAAGTATTATTTTGAAACACTCATAGCTTACCGGTTTGGAGAGTATTCTCACCACTGCAAGACTTACAGATGTGGACTCTTACAAGCAAAGCTTGCCTGCTCACTGCTTCTATTCACTCATACCACTGATTATCATGCTTATATGGAAATAATGTGATTTTAGAGCAGATTCAGATGAGAGTCAAGCCAGTAGAGGATAGTTAACAAGATGGGGGGGAGGGAGAGAGAAGAATAAAAGACAGAGGCTGCTGTACACCAGCCCAGCAAAATTCCTATAACAGGTGCTTCCCATCTGGCCACCCAGTTTCTATAATGCCCAGTTAGTCATCTAGCAGCTCAGGCTCTGAGGGACATAACCGTAGTGGGTTAGCATATTATCATTCCCAGCTGGTCTGCTTCATCTTCCTGCTGGAGCTCATCTCCCAGAGCACAGAAGGCTGCATGGGATAAGGGCAGCCCCAGCTCACAGCCCTCCAGCTTGGTGCACACCGGTGTTCAGCAGGAGAGTGAGCTGGTGGCCCCACAACTGCCATGACTGAGGCATGAAAACATGTTCCCATCTGTTGTCCCTGTTACTGGTGTAACAATCTCCATCAAAGGTACAAGGCTTTCAGCCAGAACCATCACATAGATACACCACTGTAAATATGTCTGAGCTAATTTACCTACGTACCTTCTGCCAAGAAGAAGAGCAGGAAAAGAAACTCTAGGAAGAAAAGTTCAGGAAGTCGTCTGAGCTTCTAGGCTGTACCATGCACGTCTGCTCAGCCTCCTAGAAAAACCCAGCCAAATTCACTGCTGTGAGCACCTTGCAATAGCGAGTCAGGCTGAAATCTTGCACTTTGGTGCCACTACAGGTCGTATGCAAGGAAAGTCACATATCAAGCCAATACAGCAATTAATATCTACAAGGGCACTCGGGTAAGGGAGAAATGGGGGGTGGGATGCATGGGGTCAGCTAGCACTATGCCATGTAAGGGGCGATCAGTGGTAAAATGCCAGATACACCCCCAAATTTACCTCTCAGAAAGCAGGATTGTACCACAGAAGCCAGTCTTCAGCAAGAGCTGTACATTCAAGTGCTAGATACAGTTACGAGCTCAGCATCAGCCACAGCACTAAGTTCAAATAACAGGTTTAAGATCTTACAGTGCATTGATTGTTTACAAAAGCCTAACACTTGCCCCTTTCTCAGAGCAGCTGCCTGAAAGATTTAGAACTGTGTAGAGAGAAACTTCAGACAAAATCCTGCTCCCAGGCACCTTCGTGCTAGCTGTAAATATGTTGCAGCCCAAGCCCTTCTCACTAGAGACAAAAAAAATGCCCTTTTCCCCCCAACAAGCAGATTTTTACTGATAAACCTCATGTTTGCAAAATCTCCAGCAACGTTTTCAGTGTTGATAACATATCAAAGCTGAACTGGAAAAGCAAAACTCTGCAACCAGTTGAAGAGTTTCTAGGTTTAATTATGAAAGAAGGAGCAGATTGAAGGCAGTGGGTGGAGGGAAGTCTGGGAATATACAGTACTGTGCACTATGAAATATTGCAGGGAAGTGGAAGGCTGAAGGGCAGCCCAACGTATTTGAGAGATTTAACGGTAAATGTTATTGCTCTGCACATGTAAAAGACACAACATGGGGTTGTTGGGGGGTTTTTTTGGTGGTTGTTTTTTTTTCCAGTCTAACTAGCTCACTTCAGATTGAGGCAAACAGGGAAGAATAAGTATTAAACCTCCATAAGAGAACAGAGTGACTCACAGTTGTGCATCCGAGATGAAACACAAAAACGGCAATTGCCTTGAGTTGCCTTTGCCACGTGAGGGACTCCTCAACATTTAAAGGAGGGGTATGGCATGCTACCGTAGTCGATAGCGCATAGCTAAATTTACAGACACCTTTGCTTATTAAATAGTTAAAGCCCACTATTTTCTTTAATCTCCTTCTGCCTACACATTTTGGAATCCAGACTCCCTGGCACCATAGCTTTAGCAACACAGCCATCCTTCCAATTGATTTCAGAAGGAGGCCCTCATGCACACCACAATATCTAAGATGTTGAATTGTAAAGTCGTAGCCTGAATTTCCACAAGGAGATAGTCAGAAAATTGGGATTTTTTTTTGCCAGTTGAAAAGTTTACATTTCTCAGCAGCAGAGTAACAACACAAAATCCAAGTGCTCTATTTCACAAATTTTGCTGGAATTTCTTGTGTGTGTGCTTCCATGCTCTCTTCCTCTCTGGGGACCAGATAACACTACTTTGGACACAACCAGAGTCCTGTGCTGCATCACTAGCAGTGCAGTAGAAGATACCCATGGCTACAATGTGCCATGAAATAGGTCATCTGACAAAAGACCTTGACCTACAGAAACAAAACAAACAGGCATGAGACATCCAAACTAAAACAACCCTGAGGTCATATTTATTATAAGTAGCCCATGCTTTCCAGAGAAGCTTGGTTTCATGAACATCCCCTTTCCATCCAAACGTTTACTGATGTGAAATTTTGAAATAGAAATCCAACTTCTAGCCCTAATACCATGATTTAGTTTGTTGACTAAAGCACATCTTAGTCTCTCTGAACAGAGAAAAGCATTGTATGTGTTGCAGTGTCATTTTTGACCATAGCTTTCTCTGGAAGTTACAGAGCTGAAAATTTTAGTCATCTGACAACCAGCGGTGTTTGTAGGCAATGCCCAAGTTGCTCTGAATCTGAGCAGCTGCTTCCTGAACTTTATCATCGCACCACACACGAAACAAACAAGAAAGGCTTTTACAGAAGTCCAGAGGAAAGCGGAAACCAAGCCCCAAGAGGTGGTAGACACCAGAGGGGAAGCAGGCATAACGGTCCTGGAGAAAAGAGAAGTTCGACACGCTTTCCAGCTGGAGCAGGAAACTGCTCTCCTGCCCGATTGCAACATCTTCTGAAGCTGCAACAAAGTGAGAAGCGACAGGAGTACAGAAAGCGAGGAAAGACAATGCTCTCTTGTCACACTTGAGCCAATAAACAACTCCAGGCACTAAATTTTTGTCCCAAGCAGATCATGCAACTGCAGAGACTGCTTTAGTGGTGTGAAGGACAAAATCCAGCACAGGGACACAATGCTGTGGGAAATACCAGTAACTTTTATCTCTCTCCTTTAAAGAGTTATTTTAAGTTACCAGAACTTAGAACTCAGAAGCTCCTCTTGACCACACTGACAATCCACGTGCTTGCAGAACCTGGCTTAGTCAGAGCCACAGCTTCTCCCAGCACTTTCATTAATTTCAGGCTCCCCTCTAAGCAATCAGGCTTTGGTCACCCAGGCTTGGTCCCTGCCAGATGTTACAGCTATGGGGCATTGCTGCAAAAATAGGACCAGACCACGGAGATGCTAGCTCAGCCTCATAGAGGACACTCACGACTCAAGTTTCACCACAGCATCAAAGGAAAATCCTCCCAACCCTTTATTTTCAATTCAGTGAGAAGATTACCTCAAGCAACAACAACTTAGAAACAGATTTGGATTCACAAGTCTATGTTTTGTCATCACCAGCTCTATGCAAACCGGGGAGCCTACAGTTGCTTCTGCACATGCCACAGTTGCTTCTCCAGTTTCCACAGAAAAAGAAGTTGGATGCGCAGGCTGGCTGGCAAACCATCATGAGGGACAAAACTGTCTAAAGCAGGCCGTGAGGCTCAAGATGATGTGCTTCCACACCAGCCGAATCTTTCGCCTGCAGTCACAGCTCTGGAAAACACTTGCATGTGCTGCTGTTTGTTGTGGCAGAGCTGTCAGTTGTTGCTGCCAGCTGTCATCAGAGAGCAGCACATTGGCAAGTGTTCAGGCACAGCATGGAGTCTCATGGAGGCTAGCAAGGAAGAAGGTGGAAATAGAGGGAAAGCAATTATGTTTGTACAAGAGTTTTGGAGCTTGATGCAGAGAAAGGGGTACTGTAGGAACAGGCAAGAGCCACGCTCATGTCAGTCATCAGCTGTAGGGTCTGCTTTGACCCCAGCTCTGCTAAAGACTCTCAGAAAGGGAGAAATGTAGAGCATTTCCTAGGTTACAAATATTACATGATGGTGGACCCAGCATGAAATACTGGAGGATCTCAGTTACACAATTTTATTTTCATTTTTAGACTTTTCATCCCACTGCAGGATTCAGTTTCCCAATCAGCCTTGCCAAGCCATCTTGTGATACAAATTAATTAAAAAACATCATCATAACCAATTGCTCATCAGGAATGCTGATGCACAGAGCCTAGGAAGAGCAGCTATGCTAAGTCTTCATTGTTGAATGAGACTTGACAACACACCACTGTGGGGAACTTGCTGTCCCTGAACCTGGCTCATTTTCCCATACAGTAGGTTTTAGCCACATATCAGCTATCATCTGAACGTGCTTCAGATTGACATGACAGGAAGGACAGAAGCAGATATTAAACACAGGGTATGGGAACTTTGAGCACATCTTGCAGAATTTGTAAGGAATATGTAAATCTGTTTTTGTAACACTGCTATATTTTATTATTTTCTTCTATATAGTCAGTATCATTAAAAATACGACTTGTTACCCACTGCTTTCTGTCTCCAAACAGATGTCCAGCAAGATTTTTCTTTCAGCATCGACCGTTGTTCTGATATCACAACCCACACATTTAACATCAGAGCTGCTATGGTCTTAAGTAAGTGAATTGTTATTTTCTCACACCATAAACAGGTAATTCATATGTGAGTGCTGGTATTAAGCAGTAAGAAATGGTGACAACCTCCTATAAAATACAAATGGGCTTCTTTTCCAAGAAATTTCAAAATCTGTGTGGGGCTACAGAAATGTCAGTTCTGTTATCAGCTCAGCCTCAGACTACATATGTCACCCTAAGCAGGTCATATCAGCTCTCAGCCCCTGTTTCTCCCCTATGCTTCATCCATACACATGGATAGCCAAAGTGGGGGCTGCTCTAGAGCTTGTCTTCACAAAGTCTTCTGGGGAGAGTCTTGTTGAATGAGACAGCTACAGCATCCACACTCTTGTGTCCACACCAGCAGTGCCCACCACATTACCAAGGCGGACCCTTGCAGGTAGGAGACTGAAGGGACACCAACAGCGCAAGGTGGGGGCAGAGAAGCATGCTGGAGGAGCACAGGGGAAGTGCTAGCCTGAGGCAACAGTCATGCCATCAGCTCACCACCTGTGCTAGCTGAAATTATGCCCTTCAGCACTTGATCGATCAGCAACAAAAGATCAAAACCAGAACCACATTAATGGGCTGGGTGCACAAGTTCATATTAGCCATAGCTTGCCTTATGATCCTTGCACAGGAAACCCACCTTCTTGTGACTCTGTTGGCCCTAAGCTCACCTAGAACCTCTACTACCAGGGCATAAGTACGAAAGCGCTGCTGTATGCTCCTGGTGCTGAAAATAAGTTTGTGTGCCAAGTGCCCTTCCTTGCATGCAAAAGGTCTCCCTCCTGTAAGACATGCTGCCCTTTTGCCTGGGGAACGTCAGTTTTCAGGTGGCTGCAAAATTCAAAAAGCCTGCAAAATCACATTGCAGGCATTTACAAATACTTTTCCCACAACTCAGAGTACAAGACCTCCCTCTAAATCCAGTAGCCTCACCGGCTGTATCTATGTTAGCAAGCCAGGGACAAAAGCAGGCAACCTCCCAGCACTGCCAAGCTGCTGTGCTGGTCCCTGGCACAGGTTTGGCTCAGGCCAGCTACATTTTTCCCAGGCAGCAGGTACTAGCCACAGGTTGCTGCTCCCGAGGGCCAGTTGGATATGGGCCCTCTGCTAGGGACAGTAGGAAAGAAAGTTTAGATGTACAGACACAAGATTTACAATGCCAATCAGCCTCATAGTTAGAAAATGGTTATGGTCATAGTTTATTTAAAAATAAAGATATATGCAATTATGTCCCCTGTTGTATACCTTAAGGGACTTAGAGACCTGTTCCCAAAGCATGAATTTCTATCTATCAGGAGTTCTCAGTGAAAAGAAAA
>Ga0065711_1051463_pt1 | contig 10376 bp, 5 predicted proteins | sample Hoacrofraction12_FD_59098 | JGI IMG/M metagenome (GOLD analysis project Ga0065711, IMG submission 59098) | Hoatzin crop microbial communities from Cojedes, Venezuela - Epithelial fraction 12 v2 (version 2) | ecosystem: Host-associated > Birds > Digestive system > Esophagus > Crop | place...
CCCAACTGTCTCAGCCTGTCCTCATAGGAGAGGTGCTCCAGCCCTCGGATCATTTTTGTAGCCCTCCTTTGGACCCGCTCCAACAGTTCCATGTCCTTCTTGTGCTGAGGGCTCCAGAGCTGAACGCAGGACTCCGGGTGAGGTCTCACCAGAGTAGAGTAGAGGGGCAGAATCACCTCTCTCGACCTGCTGGCCATGCTTCTCTTGATGATCTTATACCTGATAGATGCAGTGAAGGTGGCTGTGATATTGTGTTCAGGACAGTGACAACCGTGTTGCCCTACTGATTTGAGCATATCTGTTTTCCAGAAGCAAAATTCTCCTCAAAGCTGGAGGGGCTTGAAAATCAAGATATATTTGTATGCGTGCCCTCCAGCAGTATTTGACATTTCTCTATCATATTGTATGGTGGAACAATTGATCTTCATGGTACTGGCAGTGCTGCTGAGGTCTTTACTCTAAAATTCCCATAATCTTTTACTGCAAGTTCATCCTGAGATTAAATGGTTGGCAATTCATCATCCTCTTTTAACATAAAAAAAAAAAGAAAGAAAAACCAAACCCAACTCACCCCCTCAAAATCAGCCCTTTTCATTTTACTTCTTTGGTTTTCTTCCACAAGGCTGAGAAAAATAACAGTGATACTGGAAACAACATGAATAATTCACTCCAAAGGTACAATCATACTCATAAAATATAAATATTGCATTTTAAAATTTTCATAAAACTACCGAGCAATTCCTGTGGCTTTTAGGTTTTATGTACATCACATATGGTGGAAAAGAAGGTATAATTTGACCATATAGAATAAAAAAAATTCATTTTCAAAGCATCCAATATAGAAATGTATCCAATATAGGTACCTCCTTTTTTCATTTTCTCCAAGAGAAGGAAAACGTTATAAAGAAAATGGGCCCAAATACTCAAAGGTGCTGGCTTCTTCTTTGGAAGTGCATAATGACCTCAAATATTACTTTTGACAGTAGGTATTCATGGGAGCTTTGTGCCTTATATTAAATTTGTTGTTCACTTCTCAGGATTTTCCTAATGTTTCTCATATTGAAAACGATGCTGTTTCTTATGAAGTCTGTAGAGCCTGATTGATGCTCACTTTGAAAGGGTAAGAAATGGGCATTTCCCAGCCCCAGGGAGAAGGTAGGGGTAAAAAAAAACAGAAGGACTGGAATGAAAGGTTTACTTTTTCAAAAAAAAATAATTTTCTGTTAAAATTGGTAACATGTCAAGACTGATTAATTTAATTCTCTCATGTTTTGACAGGCAGAAGGAATTATAAAATGCACAGATTAAAACAGCAAAAATTATGGCTTTTATGGCAAATAGTCTAACACTAGCCCCAAGCTTGATTTTCCTCTGCCACTTGTACTGGCAAGATTGGGAGCAGCTCTGTCAAAATTGAGAAGATGACTGTCATACCATAATGCAGAAGGATAAGGAGACAAAGGGTCTATTCTGTGATTCTAATTAGAAAATGCTCATACAGTGTGGATCTGTCTTCTGGTTGTTCCTCTCCACTAAAAGAGCTAATGGTAGGAGTGAATATTCAGGCCTCCCCCTGCTTTTCAGAATACTGTCCTTGCAAGTGGTGTAAGCATGGTGGATATTTAAAGTCTGTGAAGAAATGCACTGGTTCTTCTTGTGTGTGACGTTCATTAACATTTAGAAAATCATCAAGGCTTTTTCTCAGTAAATGCCAAGAAAAAAAATGTATTTGATTTTTCCCCTACAACGCACACCTCCAATCTTAGTATTTTGTGCTATAATTGCTCTTCAAATGAAAGCATGGAACAGGTTGCCATATTGAAAACACCTCCGCAAAATTCAATGAGTGTTTCCTATTCTGGATTGAATTACGGATAAGAATGCTTCAGCAATCCTTTCCATGAGGGAAAAATATAGAGACCTTTATATAGCACTATAAATGGTGTCTCTCCAGAGTGAATAGCAGCGTTTCTCAAATAGCTGCTAATAAGACTAAATATGGTAGGGCACTGCAGTGACTCACAGTGTTGTACTGGGTTACGCAACCCTCTAAGGTCACTTACATAAAGAACTGAACAAATCAAGTGCAAGCAAGCTCATCTGTTAATTAATTTGTAAGGCACACAAGTGGCATTTGAAGAGAAAACTTCTTATGGCTGTCTGTTGCAATGGGATGCAAGACTCTGACAGCCAGTGTAATTGTTCTTTGAGTTTCCTGAACTCATCTGAAACAAACACTGGCTCCATACGCTGTCAGGAATAATGCTGGAAGAACCCACTCAGCCCTCCCTGGGATCAGCACTGGCCTCGGGCAGCAGGGAGATTGATTCTATGGCTCAAGTTGTTTAGCTGATTGTAAAATTTATCTGGTGGAGGGGGACAGAAAAAAGGAGGAAGTAAATACTCCGAGAAATGTCATACTGTGAAAAGTGGGATCAAGAGCATCTTCCAGCAAGTTTAGAAAGCCTTGCTCCTTCCTGTATCTGCATATTACTGATGTAGTTGCACCTCTAGAAACCATTTGTGCTGTTTAATAAAAGGAGCCAAATTCTGGGTTGCTTATGGTGACTGAATTGCCCTTCTGTGTTTTCTGTGTTTCAAAACCATTCAGAATTTTCCACTGGAATAGGAAAAGGGGATCCGTAAGATTCCATAATAGATATAACTTGAAAATTGACCTACAGTAGAAACATGTCCAAGCTTATGAAAAGTGGAAATATCTGTATGTGCAACATTTCATTATTGTCCTTTGAGGAATTTATATACATAGGCATTTATGTAAAATTATTCAGATTCTGTGCAAGAAGTAACTTTATCAAAGACCAGCTAATTATTTAACAAGGACAAGTTTCACCTTGCATCATTAGTTGCAACTAAGCTTAGAACAAATTGACCAGTGAGTTAATTACTGGCATTGTGGATTACAATGCAAACTAACTGCTTTACAATCTCTGTGGTACTTCCCCACATGATCAAAAGGGAAGAGAACTACTATACAGAGTTTTTTCAGCTTAGACTCTCTGTTCACAATCTGTCTAGTCACCATTATATTTCAGAGGCATAACAGATGCCCAGAATGACTGAGATATTTTTCTAGTCTGTGGCAAAGATTAGAAGTTTCAGACCTTCTCTGTGCTCTGAGAGGTGTTGAGGAGGATGCAGCTCACTGGAGAAGTGGTGGATAAACTTTAAATTAAAAAATGTGAATCACTGAAATGTTTTAAAGGTGGTGTTTCCGTGCTGGACCTGGGAAAAAGCTCCTTAAAGCCTAGCTCAGCTCTTCAGAGGATTGTGGGCAACGGCTACTATTGATCCAAGCCACAGGTGAAGGGATAACACAGAACGGCTTGTGGGCCATTATCTGATAGACATCCTTAGGACAGAGGAGAAAGATGTGAGATGGACTTCTGCTAAGCCTTCTCAAAGGGTCAGGATATAATTGCTATTTACACAGCATGTTCTGTTGCATTTTCCTTAGTTTTCAGCTGTGCTACCTTTCAGTTGTTTTGCAGAAAGCTTCAAAGGCTTGTGAGTGGAGGGACTCTGCCTGCTAAGGGTTCCCAGAGATAATGCATCTGATTTTCTCAGATGCCGAGAGATGGGACAGGGACCCTTTGGGATGGCTGTGCTGTTCACCAGGAGAGATCCTAGATACTCATTCCTGAGTCTTTTTTGTTGCTGTCAGACACAGCAGAAGTGTGATTTATTCACTGACTTCAACTTAAATTAACAAAAATTACTGTGAGCACCCTCACAGCACTATCCTGCCTCTCGTAAGCACAGTGGTGCCTTCCTTTTAACTTTGGAAAGAGCTCTCCTTGCTTAGAGAGCTTGTGGCCTTCTCTTTTGATTATGGAGGGTCCCTCTGATTCTTTCAACAGCTCAGGAGTTTCCCTGAGAAAGTTTAGCAGGTGTTCATACATTATTTTCACCGCCACAGGAAAAGCTAATCACTCAGCAGTTCAAGGAAGCAGTAGGAAAGCTGAATTTCTAGATATTTTCTTGATTCTGAATGCGTGCAATTTATAACAGATTTGAATTTTGCATGAGAAAACCCAAAATAATGAGAGAAAAGCATACAGGTTTCATCTCATCCAACAGGATCAGCTATTTGTTTATAAGAAGCTGTGGCTTGTCACATCTTTCTGCTCTGTTTGAAGGGTTATATTACAAAGAAGTTAGAGAACAGTGCTGGTGAGAACAGTTGTATGTTGGTGTATCTGAAGGTGCTAGGGCAGGATTTACAACTGAAATATTTAACTTACACTGTGAAGTCTTTCATACATAGACTATAAAGTCTTTCAGGTTAGAGCCTGGCACCTTGTGTCGCTGATTACGATACAGGCCAGAACGGCAGCATAAATATTTTTTTAAAAAGGTTTGTAATAAAATGTGTCAATAGCATGAGGAAGCCTAAGAAGAAGTCAAAAATATTGTAACAAAGCAATGGACTATGTCAAACTGCTTATGTCTGTCATAGTTTATCACTGTACAATGATTAACATAATGTCACCATGGGGTAAGAAATGCTTTTTCAGTATTTCCGCCTGCAAGGGTTTGGAGAGGGAAGGTCTACTGTCCGTGGGTTTCTGGGGAAGGAATGCCATAAGGAAATAATCTCAGGCAGGATGACAGAGATGCAGCTGGAGCTACCTTTTTCCAAATTCCTCTTTTACTGGAGTTTATTTAAAAGAGAGAATCTCTTTGACTTCTTTCTTATAAGTGTTCTGCTGGCTTTTGTCCAGGCCTTGAAATATGGCTTGAAGCATTTATATTCTGGAAGGAGTGAAAAAATTTTATTTTGGCACAGTCATCCTCATGAACAAGCCCAACAGTTTGGGTAATTTGTTTTCTAAGTTTTAAATATAATTCTAAGTTTTAAATATAAGGTAGTACAGATGGAAAGGAGAAATTCAAGAGACGGAGCTAAAGAGAGGAGAAAGAACCTGCATGAGCAATAAAAAGAAAGAAAAGAAGAAATGTAATTAGCTAGCTCTTTATCACTTGAAAAAGAGCTTTTGTTTTGATTTTGTGTTGTTTAAAAACTGTGCTGAAAAATGTGAAACAGCATGAATCCATTTTTCACAATTTCATGTCGCCTGAGAAGCGTTGCAGCAGCAGGTCTGGATGAAGGGTAGAAAGAGAGAAGTAAGTGCAAACATCAAAACTTGAGCACAGGGTGACCTAAAGAGAAACAGCTGCCAATAGTTTTTGCAGCACAGAGGAAGGAAAGGTGAGGAACAGGCAGGACAGGAGGATGTATAGTTCCTTCCTTCTCCCAGGTACAATGGCCAGGGCATCAGAAATCGTGATGGTTACATTTGGACCATTCATTATTAACCTTAAATCTGTGAAAAATACTCGTGATGAGGATCACTTGTAGGCATGTATCAACACTAGCAATCAGCATGTCCTTCATTTTTTAACATCCTCAAAGAATGCTGTGACTCAAGTGAGAAAAACTCAGTATTAAAGCTCTGTGAGAAAAACAGATAAAAAGTCGTCTTTTTCCCCTGGAAAGTAAAGGGAAATCTCTAAGGTCAGATTTACCAGAGTCCTGCAAATAATGAATAAAAGATTAAAAAATTCTTGGCAGAGAGTATGCGTTAATCAGTGTCTTCTCATGTGTGCATGTTTCCTCCAGCAAGCCTGTAAACTTTGATTTTTTGTAATTGGTAGGTTAAAAGTTCTCATAATTAGCATCCACTTCTGTGGGGAGTGTAGCAGCTAGTTTGCAATCATAAAGGTAAGGGTTTTTTGAAGTACTGCTAATTATGAAGTAAATTTGCCTTTTGAAGCAAAATTCAAGTGTGGAGCTAAATGAAGCCTCAGAATCACCATTTTTGTCAATGTAAAAGAGAAGGTTAGATGGTTACATTTTATAACCTTTTCTTTTATGACTACGGAGAGAGTAAAATGGAAATGAAGAACAAGTTGTCAAATGTCTCAAACAAATCATGTAATGACTGTGGTCAAATTTTTCCTGGTGTAATATTAGTTGCTTTGTTTGCCACAGGAAGTCATTAGAGAAATCTTAAAATCAAATCATTTGTCTTAAAAAGTAGGGGAATAAAGTGGAAAGTGCGGTTGCTTCCGGAAGAGACAGCTAGAGCACTGACAAAATATGTGATTAAAGATCATTGCCTGAAACACATTTTCTGATTTGTACTCTGACTCTGGCTCCTAGGGACAGAGAAACTGAGAATTCTCTATGGGGCTTGTCACAGAAGACCAACCTGCTGAATAAATGTTACAGACAGTGAGGTTCACTAGAAATAGCTCTCAACAGAGATTTACTAGCTTTTATTTCATATTTGTATGTATTTCATGTATTTAGCATATCACTAGAGAGCTCTATCTTCTGCACATTAAAATTGATCTTACTGGGCTTTTTTCTTTTCATGTATTTCTCCTATCTGGAGTACAGATGTAGGTGAAGGTGTTATACTTGTAAATCAATGAGACACATAATTATTTTCCCTTTTATGTATTGTATGGACTTCTTCTTTCGAGTCATACATCATAAAGAAGTGCAATTCATTGCCAAGTAATGTGTACCAGTACTGTGGTTTACTTACAGAGTTACTTGATGTATCTGGCATGGAATTAAAACATAATTTCAGAGCTGCACAATCTGAACACAAAATTATGGACTAAACTCTGCCAATCACTAGCCCTATTGATTCTGAGGGACGCAGGGTTAGACAATTCCAAGAGCTTAATCTTTTGTTCAACACCAAAAGAGAAGTTATATTGTCAATGTGTATTTTCCAGAGGTAGAGAGTTTGAGAGAAAGAACTTGAAACTGGTGCCATCTTACAGTCACAGAGCCTTATGCTGAAATTTCTTTCAAGTGCACATGATAAATTCAATGTAAATGACCAAGCAATCTGCTTGTAAATGAAAACTTATTGTTACACCTTATTTTATGAAAATGTAGTAAGATGACTGGTTCCACGTTTCATCTGAACGGTGCCTGCCTTTTATACATAGCTATATTACGTGTGATCCCACTATAGCAGCATATTTTGGTTGATCACAAAACCTTCATCCCTCAATAGCAACAGTTGTACTAAATGCAAAAACACATCTTGCCTGCAACACAGGCTATCACATTCCCACCAGACTTATTCTCTGTCCCAAAGTATTCCAAGTCTCACATCCTGACCTTCCAGGAGCTCAGCCCCCTGAGCTGGGAGGAGACCTGAACACAAAATGCTTCAAAACAGGTGCCAGGGAGAGGCTAAACACAGTCTCAAGGCACTGAGATCAAAGGCTGCAGGAAGTAAGAGCAAGTGCACAGGACACCTCACTCCATTTCAAGTGCAAAGCTCAATTCTTTGTTCTTGTCTTACTAATGGGAACAAACAGCACACCAAAAGGAGGACTAGCAAGAGAAAAAGAACAAAAGTGTACCATCTAATGTATTATTAGTAGACCATCACACCTGAGACTGATGCCTGGTATAAGAAACTTAAAAGATTTTTTCAGCATCAGGAAGATCAAATGGACTTAGATTTAACCCTCCTCTAGTGCATTATGTTGTTATAGGAGATAATTGGAAAATTATGGTTTGACAGTTCTTCAATTGTCAAAGTCTGTACTGGAGAAAGCTTCATTAAATCAGTAGCCTTATGGGCAGCCTTATGGGCTGAAGACCAAACTTCTCTTCTAATGACAGTTGACTTTTTGAGCTACATCTGCTGCCATGGTACAAAGACAGAATGGAATTTTTAAAGTCACACGACTTTTCCTCAGTCTCTTGAGTGCTACTGCATGACTGAGTAGAGTTCGAGAAAGGTAAAATTAACACTGCTTTAGTCTTTGGGTGTAAAAACAAGTAGCAAAAATGCTTCAAAGCATATTGGGAACAAGATATTTCAGTGAAAGCAAAAAACAAACCATGACTGTGAGTTGGAAGAGTTTCAAGGGACTACAGAGATCTGTCAACCTAAGTTTCTAAATTCCTGCTTACAGTTAAAAAGCATGACTTCTGCCTCAGAGGACTAGCCATCTTCGCAATTAACTTGGACAAGAGGACAAGATTCTAAAATAAATATAAATATAAAATTCTATAATAAATATAAGAAAATAGAAAGCCTCAGTTCCCAGTCATCATGAAGGAACCAGAAGGGTGGGATTCAGTTCAAAATCATGACACTTTATTTTAGCTGTCCTTGTCCAAACCACCTTAATTCAGATGTCTATGCAGAAGTCGGTTGTCTAAGCTCCCATTATAGTCAGTGAAAACCTTCAGAGTTGATGAAGCCTAGAGAGCGACTGCTCTGATGAGCTACATAGCAGGATTCAATTGCCTGAACTGCTGCTATTTGAGATGCCACAGGGTATCCAAGATAACCCTATGGGGCTGGAAGATATCACATGGAACACATGGGAGACCTTTGGGCCTGGGATATCAGGCAGGACACACAAGAGCATTTCAAATGGCGCTAGACACCCCTATTGACACACCTGAGTCCATGCAGGAGAAATGTCCTGCCTTGTGATTCGGGTCTCAGTCTCATCTTTACTGGCAGTACTAAGCAGAGGTGGCCCACATGCAGTTAGCTGAACAGAGGCACCTGGTGACTTTTGGGATGTCTGGAGCAAATCAACAGCTTCTCGTTGCTGGTGTGGGAGGGCTGAGTCTCCCTAGGGTCCCAGTGTCATGCCTGTGGAGATGTCTCAGCTACTGTGAGTGAAATGGCACTGGATGTTAGCACATGGACAGACCCCATTGTGCTGCGAGCTTCAATTCCTCGCTGACATTCAGGCACTTCCATGTGGATGGGTGTATTCCAGTATCATGCATACCAACAGAATCCCTCCCTAGCAGTGAGTTCAGTTCAGGCCCTTCAACAAGTTAGCATGGCATAATGAGTAAGCTAAAAATTCTGTGTGGCAATGTGTTGCAGGTTAGCTAAATTCTCTGTCACAAGGTGGTAAACGAAGTTAAATAATGAGCGCTTGCTGTGGTTCCTTGCACAAAACATACGCAGGTAGCACACTTTAGTGCTTGTCTGATAACTTTAATATGTGTTTGAAGCTGATGTGCCATCATTCATCACCTTGTTGAAAGAACAGGTCCAATCATGAGGCTGCTTAAATTTGGTTTGTTGTGTGCCACTGATAAACTACGTAATATGCGGCAAGAACAGGCAACCAATAAAAAGCAGTAGGCATTGGGGAAAACTGTCTCTGAGTTAGAGGACTGTATTAAGCAACTAATATTTTTGGAACACAAGGAGCCCTGGAACTGGTATAGATGACGAACTAGATGGGAATTTTAACAGTGGTGCTGAAAATGCAAAGATGCTAAAAAAAACCAGAAGGAGCAGAGTAAGGTCTTTGATTTATGATGTATGTTGCTGAAGTACGTTGCATTCCATTATTTAATGCATGATAGATGACAAAGATTTCTATAACTGTTAGTCCTGCACTCCTTGCAATTACGAGATGGTAACTGTATTTCACGTTTGTCTGTAGTGTAATTCCCCATTTAAGCTTGCAATATCAATTGGAATGTGCAAGATCATGAAAGTGCTTCTTCTCTGCCAATATTCAAAAGTGCAGAGGGCTGATCTGAAAGCTGTGCAGCCATTTAAGGGCATCTGCTACAGGCAAAGTAGCGAATCAGCTTACCTAGGATTCTATACATAGAGAATTAAGATATAGGAACATAATTAAGGACAGTCAATATGTGTTAAGGATGTAGCTGTTATGAGACAACTCTGATTTCATGTTTTTATGAGATTACAAGTTCTGTTGGCAAAGGTAATTGCAAAGATGTGGTATAATTCAGACCTCTACAAAGTGTTTGTTTTAGTATCACACAATACAGTGATTAACAAAGGATCTCTCTGGGCTATCAGTGAAGTACATACTGAGTACTTGGCTTGGCTGTCTCAAAGATCTCAAAAAAATTATTGTCATCAGGGGTCTTTATAAGACAGTGTTATGTTTAGGAACTTCTGTAGAGTTTGGCAAGAAATTTTATGGTGATCCACAGTCTCACCTGTTTAGGAAGCTAATACAAAATACCTAGTGGTGTAATCACAGAATCACAGAATCACAGAATGGTAGGGGTTGGAAGGGACCTCTGTGGGTCATCTAGTCCAACCCTGTCGCCAAAGCAGGGTCACATACAGCAGGCTGCACAGGACCTTGTCCAGGCGGGTCTTGAATATCTCCAGAGAAGGAGACTCCACCACCTCCCTGGGCAGCCTGTTCCAGTGCTCCATCACCCTCAGAGGAAAGAAGTTCTTCCTCATGTTCAGATGGAACTTCCTGTGCTTCAGTTTGTGCCCATTGCCCCTTGTCCTGTCACTGGGCACCACTGAAAAGAGTTTGGCCCCATCCTCCTGACACCCACCCTT
>Ga0065711_1051464_pt1 | contig 10376 bp, 4 predicted proteins | sample Hoacrofraction12_FD_59098 | JGI IMG/M metagenome (GOLD analysis project Ga0065711, IMG submission 59098) | Hoatzin crop microbial communities from Cojedes, Venezuela - Epithelial fraction 12 v2 (version 2) | ecosystem: Host-associated > Birds > Digestive system > Esophagus > Crop | place...
CCTGGACAAGGTCCTGTGCAGCCTGCTGTAGGTGACCCTGCTTCGGCGGGGGGGTTGGACTAGATGACCCACAGAGGTCCCTTCCAACCCCTACTATTCTGTGATTCTGTGATTCTGTGATAAGTTGTGCTAGTTCTGCGCTATGACACCCTCCTTCTTGAAGGATGCATGGCCTTTCCTCAGGAGACAGGACAGTGAATCTGTCACGTGGTCTTTGTGCAGTGAACTAAGTGGTATGAATGCACATCTACATCATCTCATAGGATAATCATCAGAATAAAAAATGGTAAAAACCCTGGAAAAATAGGATGTTGTTCAAGATGGAAGGATGTAAAGTATTATTTTTAAGAATAATCAGCTGCACAGGGAGGTGGTGGAGTGTTGCTGGTAAGCAGTACGCCCCTCAGAAAAGCATCGAGGGGTAGCATTGCATCATAAACTGAACAAGCCAGTGCTGTCATGCTGTTGTAAAATAAGCAGACTTCAGATGGGGGTGTGTAAACAGCTCTATAGAAGACATGTGAAGCAAGGTTCTGTTCCAATCAGCACTGATAAGACTTCAGCTGCAGTACAACAGCCATTTTTGGGCAACTCACTTGAAGAAAGACCAATAAAGAAACCACAGCAGAGGCATGTAATTTTCAGAGGTATAGAAAATGTGACCTATGAGGTAAGATTGAAAGAACTCATCTGTTTAGTCTAGCAATGAGTGGATTGAGGGAAGATACAGTATCAGTTCTCAAACACATAAAAAGTGTTGCAGAGATACAAACTGTTCTTCATGTTTACTGGCGCGGCAAGAAGAAATAGTCTTAATTGCAACTTGAAGATTTAAGTTATATTTTACAAAAAGCTTTTGAATTGTAGGGAATGTTATACAGCAGCTCAGTGTGGAAAGGTCTGAAGAATCAGCGTGACTGCAAATTTTCAAGGTCAGGTTGAACAAATATCTATCAGGAGCTGATTAGATAAAGTGGATTCTGCTCTGAAGCAAGAGGATGAACTGGAAAACCCTTTCAGATCTTTTTTATCATGTCTAGAGAAGCAACTCCATGGGCTTGTTTAGCCTGAAGAAGAAAAGACTGAGAGTGCAATGTTATAAATACTTAAAAATATCTTAAGGGTGGATGTCAAGAGTATGGGGCCAAACTCTTTTCAGTAGTGCCCAGAGACAGGACAAGGGCAACGGGCACAAACTGAAGCATAGGAAGTTCCATCTGAACATGAGGAAGAACTTCTTCCCTCTGAGGGTGACGGAGCACTGGAACAGGCTGCCCAGAGGGATGATGGAGTCTCCTTCTCTGGAGATATTCAAGACCCGCCTGGACCAGGTCCTGTGCACCTGCTGTAGGTGACCCTGCTTTGGCAGGGGGGTTGGACTAGATGACCCACAGAGGTTCCTTCCAACCCCTAACACTCTGTCATTCTATACTACATTGGCATGAAAAAGGAGGAAAAAATGTACCAGTGGCAACTCTCCAAGATTTCTTAAATTATGCCAAGTTTTTTTTTTCCTGCTGGTTAAATCTCAGTCTTGTTACATCTAGAATTCGGGTGTCTCTGGTAGAAGAACAGTACAGCATATGTGAACCTGGAAAATTGTTTTTATCAAGATTGTTCTATTTTGTGTTTTGTAAATACTTTTTTAACTTAAATCACATGAGCAGCTGGGATAAAAGAACCCTTTGATCTGTAACCGCTCGTTTTGTTTAAATGACAGTAATGGCAGGGATAAGAGAAGAACCCTTTGTTTAGCTGTATCTGTGCTGGAGAACATCTCTTGCAATTGCTCTGTAAACCACCATTTTGTCTAGGTTTTTTTACGCTGACTTTCTAAACTCCCCAACGTTCTCCTGGTGACAGAGGTGTACAGACACTAGGATTTGGTGTCCTTTCAGCTAGGCTTGAAAACATGCTCATGATCAAAGTTCATTTCAACTCTAAAGAAACTTACTCCTACCTTTGTAGAGGTCCTGGTGAAATCAAGGGAAATCCCACTTGAAATTTCCAGTACTTCTATGATTAAGCATAAATAGTGGAGTTAAACATCAGTAAGAGAACACCAGTCCCTCACTTCATTTGCTACAGAGTAGCAAGTAATTTGTTCTTTATCTACCCCAAAATCCACAAAAGTTTCTAAAACCTTCCACTCAAGAAGCAGGAAGCTTAGAAGCAATCTTTTTTTCCATTTTTTAGTTAGTATTATCCTCTGCTTGTGTTGTTTAAGGACTATGAATAACAATTATCTTATCTTATTTAACACCCTTATTTTGTTATCTGACTCCAAAAGCATTTTCTGTGAAAGAAGCTTACCGTTGTGCAGCATTGTGCTGTATGCTTGAGTCATTTGCAAGTCTATAGCAGAATATGCAAAAACACATCAGTCATCTTCCAATTTATAACATACATAATTACATCCCCTTTGAAAAGTGCAATGACACTAATAATTACATTAAATGAAAAAAATCTTTGTTACCTGCATGAAGTTTACATTGTCCATAAGCCACCATCAACAACTACTTACGCATTTCAAGTAACAATTGTGCAGTTCTGCCAAAACAAAAAGACTCAGCTCAGAGGCATCGTTTTCCAGTGACATCTATGCTTGCTTGCTTTCATTTATTCAGTGAACCAGCTGTGTTGACTGATGTCTGAGAAATCAAGTTCACTCCCAGAATAATTCCATTGCAGCCAACTTAGTTGCAGCGAGGACCAGTTTGACCCATGGAGCTGAGTACGTTCTAGAAGGTCATGCAGCCTGTCAGTAGCTCAGACAGGATTTAAATAGAGGGTCCTCCTGTATCCCAATTCAAATGAGCCTCTTTTGACATCATCATCGTGTCTACACATTCAGAGTGACATTTTGTCAAATGCCACCCTGAGCTTAGCTCATCTGTTGGCATACCAAAAAGTGATCTTCATGGCTTTAGTCACATGCCCTCAATTCTTTATTTCCATTTATTCATAACACTTTCCTCTATTCAGGGCCAGCTGTTAAAACCAAAGTGGATTTCCTTTCCCTCTGCCTCCCGGGAGCTCTGGATGAAGAAGAGGTTTGAAGCTCGTTTCAGGAGGGCGGTAGCAGGGTACTGAGCTCAGCCTGGGAACCCAGCAGTTTCCACGAGTGCCAGAGCAGCAGCTTTGCATCTGAAAGTAGCTTCATGTAGCACAGAGCACGCCTGCGTGGGGTGCCAACAGTTACAATAATACTCCAACTACAAAAGATCCTCACTGAACGTAGTGGTTTGGACTATGGGATTTCTTTAAGCCCTTTCTAGCCCTGTATTTCTATGATGCTTGTATAATAAAGCTACAAAAAGAGTTTGTGCAGGCAAGGAAAAGATAGTCCACGATACTGAATATTTACAAGCAATCACAAGGAAGCTCTGACTTACCTCACTGTTATACACCTTCTCTCTTCATGACTTCTTCATGACTATTTCTCTATAGTGACTTTACATGATTTAAACAGTCATTTTTTGTTGTTTTCCATTTCACAATGTATTTTTCATGGTAATCTAAAAACTAGCTTATTTTAAATTATGCAGAAGTTCTCGGTTACAATACCGCCAGAATTATCTCATTTTAACCAGGTTTCTTGTGAAACCATGGTTGGTGCCTTTCTGTCAAACTAATTGGCCAATTTCAATGATACTTGAAAGAAGGAAAGAAATTTCAAGTTTTTTCTGTGGATTAGGAAATCTTAGAGCATTCCCCAGTTTCTTAGTAGAGGTGGACAACTCAGCTACATCTCGGACCACACTGTGAAGAAAACTGGGTATGCATCTGTCCTTTTCCCCGCAGCTCAGTTTTCATAGAAAGTAAACATTAAAAATCTGTGTTTCATGGGATCTAAATGATGCTCCAAAGGCATCTGTTCTGGTCAGTCAAGGGACCAAGGCCTCAGAGCATGTAATAGAGCACCCCTGAGGTAAGCCTAAAACAGCCTAAAGTAATTAAGTTGCTCTAATTTTCTTGAACACCAGCGTGTGGATATAGGAAGGAGACTCCAATTAGTTCCCCGAGCATGGCAAAAGTAGGTAGAAGACAGCAGCATGTATTACCTTAGCATGAGCCAGTTGGCAGCGGGCATGTGCACTGGCTGGTCATTCTGCTTGTGCATATGACTAACTGGATTAACCACAGCATGCGCTATCTCTTGCCCAAACAGATGTCATGGAAGGCATGGAGAGAAGTGGGCTCATATTATTGCACTGGGAGGGTGAAATCATAGAGCAGTGAATAGAAATTATCAGGAGACCAAGCTTTCTTAGTTTCGCTCTTTCTGAAAGAGCCTATTTATATGTGATTGTTTCTATGTGGCACTGTCTTTCCGTATGTGATCTGAAAGTATATGAGTAAGGATTGGCCCCAGTTCTTCCATGGCCATCACTGGTTTTATTCTGCATTGTTGTTAGAGGTATTACACTGACTTTAAACTCAAAAATGAAATAGACAGTGAATTCAAAGAAGTTGTCCAATTCTAGGATCTCTGACTGATATGTCATTGTTTAGCAGGAAATAAACATCTACGAACCTCCAATGTCTGTCTGTAAGACTTCAAAGGTGTTATGTTCAAAGAGGAGAAGGAAGAGACAGTTTTAACACTCTGCAGCTTTACAAACAGCTCCTATAAAGCATGTAGAATAAGTGGTTGAACTCACCTGTCACACTCCACAATCAGCTCGTCACTGTATTGGTGCACCCCCAAAATCATCCTGAGAGCATCCTGTTTGGGACACTGCTGCTGAAAGGCCTGTGCACCCTTTCAGCATTCTCTTCAGGCAGTCTAGATACTCCTTCTGCAGACGTGTGCATCCTGGAACACCCCTAGCCAGCGTATGTCTACCGAGAAGTACTTAAGAGTATGTTCTTCCATACTCTCCTACCATGCCTCCTTTCCTTCCTATACTTGGAATCTTGTCCCTCCCCAAGCACTTTGAAGTGCTGCCAGTGCAGCAGCGCTCTCATTTTGCAGGCTGACCGTATGACCAACGAGCAAGCTGTGTCTTGGCAGGATGAATTTTTCTGCCATGTTACAGAGGACTCACAAGGGGCACTCCCTGCTGAAGGGCTGCACTCACAGCCATGAAAGCAGCCAGACCATCTTAAAGACCCTCTGAGACCCAGCATCGCGGTTATCACATGACAACTTACTCTGAGGTGAACAAAAGCACAGAGCTAGGGCCAAATAGTTCTTAGAGCCACAAAAATGAAATAGCAGAAATATAAATGGCATGACAATAAGGTTCATTACATACAGACAGTGATCTGGTCGTATCAGAAATTAAACTAAGAGTATAGTTAAGGTCGTAGCAATTGCCAACACTCGCATTCAAGCTATGGCACTATGCGTAAGAAATGCTCTCTTAAATAAAGGATAGTCACAAACTCAATCCATTTTAGTATCAGTCTAAAATGATTGTTAGAGGGACACTTTTCAGTAATGCATTTAGAAACAAAAAAACAGTTTGTCATCATCTTGCCTGCAATGCAAGCAGCACAATGTTCTACAATTTCTAATTCACAATTAAAAGTCAAGACACTCATAATAACCTAACTGTGTTAGGAGCTATCCTACATATTATTTTTTTTTTCCTTTGTACATACAGAATGTCTTTTTCCTGTTTATTAAACCCATTACTGTATCTTTTGCGCAAGTACAAATTCAATTGCAAAAGGGCAAGGATTTTTCTTTCTGCACAGCACCACTCACAAAGGAATCTGGATCTGATCAGGTCTTTTAGACACCGTAATTGAATTTCCTAAGTAAATTTTAATGATGGTAATTTTGCAAAATGTTATGTAATATTACAATACATTATCAGCTACTGACTGTAACAGCATCATCTCATGGTAGTGCTTGTTCACAATGACACTGCCAAGCTTCACGGATTTTGGAAACAAATGTAGCAACTTTAATTTCCCCTGAGGTGCATGGTTAAATCTCAAAATCATGTGTTGTCTGAGGCTAGATGTGTTCCAGCAAACTACGGCATGGGCCTGGTCAGTGCCACACTTTAATAACCATCAAATCGCTGGCAAGGTTGCTGCCCGAGTTTTGGCTCATGCCAACTAGCATTCTCCCAGACAGCGCCCAAGCCGGATTCAGGGATTAGTGTGAGCCAGGGAAGACTTTCAACAGCAATTTTGATGAAGCCACCTGCTCTTCAGGGCTAGGAAGGTTTATCTGTATGAAAATACATGCATTGTACAATTTGGTGTCAGAGCTGGAGCATGCTCCTGGCCTGTTACTAGTATAACACAGCCTAAATGTCTCTCTCATGGTTCCAGTTTATTGCCTTCCTCAGTTATGTCCCCTACGCAGAAGTTAAAGAGATACCAGCTAGGCATCACAGAGTATTTCACATAATTTTTAGGAGCACATTTTGTTTTGTTTTATGTAGTTCATATGTTCCTTCTCTGTGGTCCCAAAGAACTTTATCATTCTTTATCATCTAAGAGGTTTGGATTTGTAATGGTAAACATGACATTTACAGTCATTTCATTAAATACTGTACATTGATTATATATCAATTTTGTAAATAACGCAATTTAGTGTTTTGATTAAACATTACTGTGAAGCGTTTTGTAACTCTCTGTATATGTAAATATATTAGCTGGCTGTGTAACCCTCTTTCACAGGGTAAATTAACATCCAACATTATTTGCAACTCTGCTTGCCTCTGCCTGCAAAAGGTGCCAAGTAACTCTTCTCCCTTAACTTCTCTCCAAAACAGTGTGGATACCATAAGGGTGGTTTCCTCTCCACAATGTAATTAGAAGGGCTAGGCTAGGCTTTTTGATTATGTCCTGATATGGGCCAGTTTTGCTACAGAGGCTTGTACTAGCTTAGTAGAATTTCTTTTGGTGCAAAGTTTCTATGCTAGTAAAAATTTCAGCATAGCTGATGCTAGAGTGGTGAAAAACTTCTTTGCTAGGATAGTTTATTTCATTCAGAGATCCAGCACAAACTGCTCCAGCAAGTGTGCTTTTTTGCTGCGATAAACTGCACCTGCATTATAACAGTAGACATTGCCAAGTACACAGCAAGCCTAAGCCTAAAGGGATTTTGGACTGTGACTTGATATTCTAATATGGAGCGAGAGACGGTACAACATTTTTTATTTTGTTATCTAGGAGGATTTTCAATCAAGTTAAGACAGCTCAGTTATAAAGCTATAAAAATTTTAACTATAAGAATTTTTACTTTTTCCCCGCTTTAGATTGTGCTTCAGTTACTGCCCATGACAATGAGTATCTTGCTCCGACACAGCTTATGTCAACCGACTAAATTAAACTTTGTGAAAAAGATATTAATTCTAAACTTTAGAGAACTAAACAAAATACTGATAAACTTCAGTTGCATAGAAGGTTAAACCCTTCATCAAGAGAAGTCTTATAATCAAGTCAGTTGAGCTGTCCTGCCCATGATTAATGCATACACTATCTGCAAGGGAAAGACACCACTGTGGATACAATTCATGAAATACTAACTGTACGATTCTAATTAAGATATAGGTTGTTGCATTAAGCAGATTAAGCTATGTTAAGGAACTTATCCTTTCAAGTGGTTAATTAAATAGTATACCCCAAAAACTTCAATAAAAAAAGGATTCTGTTTCAGCTGTTAAATTGCATTGTGAGAAAATAAAATGCATTGGCCCCAAACTAACCCCACATTGCTACCTCAGTATTTGTGCCTTTCTGCAGTACAAATCTTTTTCATTTTCATATATACAGTGGACCATATATAGGGCTAGTCTGAGTAGTAAAAGTGCCAGGAATGCATGGCACTGAAGAAAATAAAATGATTAAAACTCCCTTTCTTAGGACTAGGTGCCAAGCAAAAAACTCTTACCTCATGCACAGATGGCTGGAACCTTCCCATCTGTTAGTAACTTCTGGCCTCCAACTCCTGCAGCATCCCAACGTCAGTCCTCTAAGCATATTAGCACGTCTGGGGTGTACTAAGAGTCGAAGAGATCTCTGTTCCGGGTTTACACAACTATTTGAGCACAGATGTCCCACGGGGACTCTGGCTCAGTTTAAATGCGTTTGTGTGCATAAGACATTGAAAGATCAAAACCTACCGAAGCAGCAGGACTAGACTGAGGTCTTAGTTGGCTCATGGGAATACTGAAACAGGAAACTAGTTTAAAATTCTGGTTCTGTTGGAGAGCACCTCTGAAGCTGAATTTTCTCACATCGCGCACACTGGCGTGGCAGAGTAGGTAACAGGTGCTGGTACACACTTCTAGTGGTGTCAGAAATTACTTCAACAACCACGTAATTCTTCACCAGTTGTTCTACCAGAAAAGATGTTTCCCTTTCAAACTGAAAACTGCATACTGCACAGACACTAGTCGTCTTTACTTACAGCCTCCAAATGTTGACATCTATATTTGTAGTACAGACAAAATGCATTTACTGCAGCAGAGCCTGCTGAACTGTGGCTTTTGCAGCACTAGTGACATACAGACTACTTCCAAATGGCATGTGGAGGCAGCTCTGCCTACCAGGAGATACTCAGCTGAAGTGCAGGGTGAACTTCCCAAATCCGCTACTGTTCGCAATCAGTTACTTCCAGTCTGGAGGCACTTAGCTGGTGGCTTACATAAATTTCCATACATGGACACTAATTATTACTAACTGTTAATGGGCATTGATCAGAGCTATGGAAAGCAGCTTTATCATCTAAGTGATTTAGTGGGCCTTAGATTTCATAAAGTAACAGCAAAAACATCTTCAATCAATATAGATTTGTGTTTAATAATGTATGAGTAAAAGTCATTGCTACTACAAGGCCAGCTTAGCATTAGATAGGAGATGAAATGATAAGGAAATGTCAGGTGGAAGAGCCAGAAGTAAGAAATACATTAGTATTTTCCACTGGCAAAGGTCAGCAAATCCACCTGACCATAAGCAACCAATATATACCTGTCTTCCTCGTACAGAACAAGATATCTTGGTAGTAGTATCCTTTCTCTACCTTACAGAGACTAAGAGAATGATAGATTAATGACAAGAAGATAATGATAATGATAAGAAGAGTAAGGCTCATGTTTCTAACCTCCCAAGACCTACCTTGAGAACCTGGCCTCTGAACATGGATAAGATTTCTTCACTAATCAGCTGGACATCCATTTCTGAGCTTCAAGATAAAATGTACTTAAATGTGTTATGGGAGCTCCAGATAGTCTTAGATTTCATATTGCTGCTATATATGGGGGGTTTTGTTCATATCGCAGCTGCGTAGCTTTGTCCTTTGCCTTCCATTGTATTCTGTGCTTCAGGAGGCAAGGGAAGATTGAAAAAAATACATATTTATTTCTGAGAACCTAATGTCTCTGGATTAGGTGCCTCGAAATCCCTCACTTCGCAGCCCGTCGGCTGGAGTCGCGTGGGAACTGCTCGCAGGCGCGAACAGGGGCTGAGGCGATGGCGGCAACCCCGTGCGTGGAGACACTGGGCATGAGTCGTGACTCCCCAGCGCAGGGGCACGGCCATGGCGACGCGGGGGTCTGCGAGGCGGGCCGCCCTGCGGGAGAGCGGCCGTGCGGGGCCTCACTCGAGCGCTGAGAACACCGCGTCCGGACTCGACTTCAGACTCCGGTCTGAACTTTTCACCGCAGCACCGGGCGGTCAGAGCAGGCTTGTACTCCCAAAGGGGACTGCGGGCAGCGGTTACCGACCATCGGAGCCGGACGGGAGCAAAACCGAGCGCTTCCCTTTCCCCGGCGCCAACGAGCAGCCCGGCCTCCAGCGCCCTGGGGCCCGAGAAGCTCCGGCCGCCGCCGCTCCCCCAGCGCCGACCCCCCGCCGCCATCTTGCTGACGCGCCGCCGGGCGTCCCGCCGCCATGGTGAGGAGCAGGGCGCTGTGGAGCTGCTGCCTGCGGCTGGCCGTGCTGCCCTCGGCGGCGGGCCGGGCGGGGGGGAAGTCGCAGCCCTTCGCCGGCTCCTGCAGGAGGGCCGCGGAGCCGCCGCGGAGGGGGTGGAGCAGCGGCATGGAGGAGGAAGAGGAGGAGGAGGAGGAGGAGGAGGAGGACGGGACTCCTCAGGAGCGGCAGCAGCGCGGGAGGTGAGCGGCGCCTCGGACGCGGGGGTCGCTGTCCCGTGGGCAGGGAGGGACCGAGCGGCGCCGCGCCCGTCCGGAGGAGAGGCACCTGTCCGACCCGCCGCCTTCAGAGCCCGGCTGGCGGCCGGGGGAAAGGGGGGGGAAGCCGGAGCAGCGCAGCGCTCCGCACCTGCTCCGAGCGGGGCTCGCCGGGGAAACGGTGCTGGGGTCCCGCCGGGTGAGTGTGGCGGGGGGACCGGGCTGAGGCGCCGGGGAGCGGGGCGAGCGCGGGCGTCCGCTCCGAAGAGTTCGGCGGGG
>Ga0065711_1009890_pt1 | contig 10375 bp, 8 predicted proteins | sample Hoacrofraction12_FD_59098 | JGI IMG/M metagenome (GOLD analysis project Ga0065711, IMG submission 59098) | Hoatzin crop microbial communities from Cojedes, Venezuela - Epithelial fraction 12 v2 (version 2) | ecosystem: Host-associated > Birds > Digestive system > Esophagus > Crop | place...
CCCCCTTTTTTTTTTTTTTTTTTTTTTTTTTTTTTGGTTTAAATTGTTTGACTTGCAAGCTCCATCCCTGGGGAGACTCCTGGGCAGAGATTCACCTGGCTGGAGCCAACTGGCAAATAGAGTCTTTTGCAGACAAGACAGGAGGGCTGGTTGATTTGAGCAGCTTCACCTTCAGCCAACAGGAAAATAAAATCCTATTTTTGGAGAAGGATTCTGTTGGCGTAAAGACCTGCCAGGATTCCTCGGAGCAGCAGCTGCCAGACTGCCTCCCTTACTCCATCAGGGAAAGTGTTTTAAACTGAATCAGATGTTGTGTACATACAACACACCCATCCTCGCGTGCACACCTGAAAGGGCATTGGGAAGCAAAGGACCCGGCGCATCTCACCAGTCCCTGCTGCCCTGGCGACAGCTGCTTCCAGGGACAAGGGATAAGAAGTGGCGGTATCAGCTCGAACCAGCAGCAGCCCTTTGGCTGACAACAGCAAGAAAGGGCAGGCTGCTCTGTTTGTTTTAAGCAGAGGAAGAAAGGAAGGGGAGGTGGAGGGGGATGTAATCCCCTGCTGCAGGAGGAGCTGGTTCCAGTGTCTGTCTGGGTCTGGTTGTTCTCAGCAGGAGTCTCCTGGCGTATGAAAGGATGCCCTTTGCAGCGAGTGTGGATGAACGGGAATTAAGGCACTATTGCAGGATTTCAAAGACAGAGATTCAGTTACTGGTTTAGGTTTGGACTTCTCGGTGTTACCTGCGATAAATCTGTTTGCATCTCTCTCTGTCTCCATTCCCTCCCTAACAGGGGGTTCCTCAGCTTCGCTGAGCGCGGTGCGGCCAAACTGTGCAGCCACTGTAAATCTCTGCTTGGGGTGAGGACAGGAGAGCACAGAAGCATATGGATCTTGCTTAGTGCAAAGCATCTGCTTGTGTGCTTTTTCTCCAATTCCTCTTCAAGCTTCATCTTGCTGCTTTCATTGAACTTCTCCTTCAGACAATCTGAAATCCATTCAGCTGGCCTTTTTTTTTCCCCATCTCCTCTCTGTGTTTCCCAGCTGTGAGATAGAGCCAAAAGTTTTGTCATACCTGACTTCAGCCGCTGCAGAGGAGCACCCCGCTGGCTCTTGGCCAACAGAACTTGTTAGCTGAGCATTTTCGTCCCAGCTCAGCTGCCTGTTGCCATCCCTTCCCGGTCTTGGTCCTTCTCTGCATGTCCCCTCCCTCCCACAGAGCGGGCAGGATGCACGGCTCGAGATTTTTCACTGGGGTGTTTTTCTTTGCCGTCCCAACTCTTGAGCATAATTTCCAGGGACCAGTCTTCCTGGAAAAACAGCTGCACCCTGAAAAAAGGTGAATTTTCTGTACCAAAAAAACCTCTGCACTCACTTTGGGAAGGTCAGGAGACTCTGAATGTGCTGGGCTCTTTAATCTCTTTCACAAATCTCCTGTAATGGGCTGCCAGTTGCGACCTGCCCATCCGCCAGCACCATAAAATGAGCTTCCTGCCCCGTGTGTTCCCCCTCCTTTTGGGCTCCTCAGGCTGCTGGAGCAAGGGAGAGGAGAGGTAGTCCTGCTTACACGAAGGAAACAAATGGGATAACCGAGTCTGCTTGTAATTCCTAGGCTGCTTGTTTCGGTTGAATAGCGCTAGTGTTGTTCTTGGGGAACATCTCTGTCCTTTAGGCTCAGGCAGGAGGGGAAAGACACTGAAAAAATAGATTTTACAGACATGTGAGATTCAACAAATTAGGACACTGTGGTCACTGGAACTGTTATTGTGGTTTAAACTGCTACTGCTTACCCCATGGAAAGAAAGTGCTTACTTTTTATTAGGGGCTTAAAAGATTGATTGTTTCCTGCTGTGCACCGGACTGTGCTGGGAGAGCTTTCACAACCTGGTCTGGGTCTTTGGAGACTGTACGGATGCTGAAATATCCTCCTTCATGCCACAGCCACCAGCCTTGGTCTCATTTAGTGTGCAAAAGGCTGTTGATACTTGTGTTGCCAATCTCAAATATTGGGCTAGGATGCCTGGGGTTAGTTGTATTGAAGCTGCTCTTTCTATTTGTCTCCTCCTCTGGGTTTATTTTACAGCTTGGACCAAGATGTACCAGAGAACCACCCATCGCCCCAGAGATCTGTGGGCCTGGGCTGGAGGGGTGCTCATGCCAGGAGAGCAGACGGCGTGTTAGGGACAATCAGGTGTTGGGCAAGGACGGGGCTTCGCTGCTAAGCGTTGTCTTGAGCCCGGCTGTTGTAGCAGCAATGCCAGCCCACACTGTGTTGGGTTTTCTTCTCCATTTCCCGCCACTTTGACCCTTTTCCATCCCATCCTGAGGATGGGCAGAAACTCTTGCTCTGGGGGAAGCCACATTTTGCTGTGAACAGGTTTGTTGTTCGGTCTTTTACTTCTTGGGTAGCATTAGCCAAGTGACCTCAGGTACTCAACTCTCCACCTTCAAAAGAGGAATAATCTGCTTTTTTAAATACTTGGATACCTATTGTTGGAAAGCCTGGGTAAAAGCTAGATTTTTATGAACTGTTTCCAAGTGCCTCAAGTTTTCTCTGTCTTTATATTTAAGCAACAAGGTTAGTACTGGAAACTAAGGCATAAAAAGAGTTTAGTGGGAAACCTATGCATTTAAATAGTTCCTTATCTGGATACTTTTATTCTGGCAGAGGAGTGCATTGCTTGTATCTCACTGGAAGAGATTTAAATGAAACTTAGAAAATGCTCTTAGTCCAGAGCAAACATTCATCTAGATGATATTATGCTGCTGTAATTATACTGATTTAATTATACTATTCAAAGTAGTAAAACCTTCCCATACTGGCAAGATGTTAGCTTCAGAGAAGACACTTCAGCAGCCCCAGGGTCAGGCTGCTCAGTGGCATCCGTGGGTCACTCTGTGCCCAGCTCTGCCCTCTGAGGCAGCAAAGATGCAGCTGGAGGAGTGCTGAAGGCTCTGACTGCAATCTGCAGCCGCGTAAGTACAGTATCAGTCTATGCACATTCATATTTTCCTTGGCAAGTTGTATGACTGTAAACAGCAAAATATTCCAAGGCAATCTTTTTTTATTCTCTTGCTTGAGCAACGAGTTTTCCCTACACGTCTCTCTTCTGATCTTATTGATTCAGCATGTAGCAGAGTCATTTTTCCCCTTTTTTTCATTAAAGAAAATTGTAGCTCCCTCCACCTTGTTATATTTGACGTCTTTGTCTCTAGATGGCAGAAGGCTGTTTCCAGTGGTTGCTTACCACAGCTTCTTGGCGTGTTCACAGGCTTGAGGGATGTAGTGCCCAGCTGGAAAAAGACAGACAACTGTCCCATTCGTGGTGATGTCTGTAAAATAGCAGTGTTGAATCCAAGCAAGCAAGTGATAGCTTGTGTCCGTTCATGACTGCGTACTGAATACTGTAGGGAATTGGTACAGAGCTGAAATGCTGGCTCTGAAGTCAGTGGCAAAATTTCTGTTGTCTTAAACAGTTCTGCCATTGCTCACCTTGGGTTTGACCAAGTATCTTTTTACCTAGTTGTGTTGACCAGGAGCTGTAAACCATCAAAGGTGAAGGGAGGTCTTGGATGACACCTTTGACTGCAGAGCTTCCCGGTATAGTTTTCCTGTTCTGTCTGCTGTGGTCATTTCAATTTTCAGTGTTGCTGATGGGTTTCCAGATAGCGTGTTGCGGTTTGCTGTTGCATTTTGATTCCCTCAGGTTTGCTTTTTCAAGGCAACGGGTGTTTGTAGCATACAGGGGAGCCGGCAGGAAGAGAGAGCATTCTTCTCGCTCAGCAAGAACCCTCCTCCCCATCTGCTCCATCCCTGTCTCTTAAGCTCTTAGCTAGCCCAGCACGTGGTTGTGTTGTCCTTGGTATCTCACAGTCTGGTGGAGCCAGAGAAGGGTGTAAGGCAATTTTACTGTGACTCCTAGCCTGAGTCAAAAGTTACACACCTACTAGCAGTTGCAGCTTGTTGGTGTGTCTCTGGAGCACATCTTCTGGTGTAACCTCATCTAAGTAATACTGCTTACTCTCCACCACTGCTCCACCATCAATGGAAGAGGGAGCAGGGGTGACGGGAGCTTTGCTTCACAAGTTCCCCCTCTGAACTGAGGCACAAAGGTAGATGCTCTGGCTAGGAAGCCCTTTATATGCAAATACATTTCTTAGTTTTCCATCCTGATGCCTACAGTCAGAACACTGTGGAGAATATGGCAGGATTTTAGCCCTGGCTGAATTAACCCAGTCCAGGAGTCAGAGCCTGGGGTTAAGCTCTGAGTGTGCTCTGTGCATGGGGAGCTCCTCTAGCAGACGGCGATGTCCCTTTTGGCTCAGAGTCAAAGGAGGTGGATGCTGTGTCATATTTTATCTCACTCTGTCTTGAGGGGCATGCAAGAAGAAGAAGTGGAGAGTCGCAGCACTCTCTCACCTCAGTGTCACTGCCTCCCAAAGCACGCTCTGCTGCAGGTGAAGTTCAGAGTAGCCCTGAGGATGTTTGAGCTGGTCCCTGATAGCTCTTGGCAGCCTGCTCCCTGCCAGTATTTTGCGGAATGAAGTTCAAGCTCGAGGGAAAATTGAGTCCAGTCAATCTTAAACTCAAGTGCTTCCTCCTTGAAAATGTCACTGTAGTGACTAAGAGGGTTTGCTAACTGCAGAGGTTATGTACCCCTCTGCTGAGCTCTTTCTGAGTGAGACAGAGCACAACAGGACAGGGAAGAGCAAGCTGCTGTATCGTTTGTTTGTAGAAGGGGATGGATTTGTCTGTAATAGGGAATGGGGGGGGCTTAGGGAAGCACATGGTCTGCCGAAGAGTGGAAAGAGAACGTGTCACACCACCATGTTCTGGCTCGGTACGTCCACTGCCTTTTCTATAACTGATGTCTTCCAAATTTGTATCATATATAATAAGATGATGAAGGCGGCTTTTGTGGTGACTTTTTCACGTAGTAAACATGGTCTTTCACAGCTCTGGGGTGTGGACCGTAATGAGCTTGGAACCATTTGTTCCTCTGGCAAGCTGAAAGGTTGTGAATGCATTGGAGTGAATTCGCTAGGCATCTTTGATCAGCTCCATTAAGCATCTGCATGGGCTCCAACAGGCATTACGCTCTTCAGCTCTCCTATGAGACAGGGGCACTGTTAAAATGATTGAGTTGGTAGACAGGACAAAATCATTCAGATTGACAACCCGTTTTTGAGGAGACTCATTGCAGTGAGGTTTAGGAATTCTTCCAGAACATATGGGATTCGGGATTGACTTTTGAGGAGGTATCCTATCAGTAGGGTATTTCATCCTGAAAGAGGATGGAAAGTTTGATCTTCCAAATGTGGATTATCATTTCACGTGTAAACTACACAACATAATCTTCAGGGCTGCACATTCCTTTTTGGTCATACTGGAGTACTGGAGTGAACCAAGAGGCGGACAGAAGCACAGATTTCCCTCCACTTCTTTCTGCTATGCACACTCACGTTGGCTTGCTACACTGCACTGCGAAAGTGTCGCCTGCCATATGAATCGTGCCCAGGGCTGACAACTGGTGCTAAGAAAAGGCACGGCTGATTGAGGGCTGGACATCACGTGCAAGACAAGGTGTGAACACATCTGGTCCAGCCGCCTCAGCAATGGGTGCTTTTCATAGCATGGCCAAGGAAAAAGCCTTCCTGTCTTCTCACTGATTCTTCCTCTCAAGGCTCCCATTAGCTAATGTGCAGCTCATGGCTGAGCCTTGTAAACGGTACTTCTGGTTACCCTTCACTGGCCCCAGGAGAGAGCAATGGATCAGAGCTCTTGGCCTCACAGAGCTTCTTGCTGAGCGGCTGTGCTGGTGGAGACGGAATGGTTTGGATGAGGACAAGCAGGCGGGGCGGCCACAGTTCCCTGTGACCTGCTGTCTGCCCAAGTGCTGCACTGACCGCAGGGGGAGCGGTTTTTAAGCTGCCTTTACACCGGCGTGCATCAATAACTAATGCTCATGTTTGCCTCCTCTCCTCAGGGTTTTCCTGGTGATTTTGGGGAACGAGGACCTCCAGGCATCGATGGGAACCCAGTAAGTTGATAGCTTTTCCCCTTCTCTCTCTTTCTATTGCAGTAGACAGCACACTGTACTGCATCATACTGATTAGAGCCAAAAGAAGCTTTTAAGTTTGTTGGCAGCAGTTTGGTTTTGTCCTTCCTGAAAAATGAATGTACGTCCCTACCCTGCTCAAGCATGCTGCAAATTCCCATGTTCAACTCAACATCCTGTAACTGCCAGGTCATCATGTTGCCATTTGCTTTGTGTCTCCATCTATTGCCTTTCTTGCACCTTGGCTTTCATAGCTGCTTTCTCATCCGAAGGATACAACTAGAAGAAAAATCAAGAGCAAAAAGGCAGGGATGTTGCTCCTGATGGGCGGGCCGTGGCTGGAGCGTGATGTCCATACCACAGGGCCTGACGCAAAGTCTACGACAGTCACTGGAATCACCTTGTTCACTAGTGGGCTCTGGATGAAGTTTTTGTGAACGTAGCAGGGAGACAGGCCCACGGGCAGAGGGACGTACCATCAGAAGGCAGCGCAGATGATTACTTGAATGCACGAACCCTCAGAGGAGCAGACCATATGGCTGGTTGCGTAGAGGTCTGAGGTACATAGGGAAAGAGGCACGCTCCTCTCTTTTTCACCACATTTCATTTTCTGAGGCAGGTTAGCAAGCTGGTACCGGTTGGTTTGCATCTCACTAGCCTGTCGAAGTAAGTTTCTAAAGTAGTCGAAGCTCAGTACCTTTCCTCATCTGAAGTGAATATTAATAGTGGTGCAAGAAGGGCCAGATTCCCAGCTCCAGTATCAGGGAGCACTGAGGGAGAGACACCATAGCCCAGGCTTGTGCTGCCCTGTCCCATGCCTCAGCCAGCCTCAGCACTGCAGTGGGAGAAGTCTCCAGGCTCCTGAGTTCTTGGCCTCTCTCCGGTCTTCATCTGAACCCTGCTGGCTTTCTAAGAATGGGATGTGTCTCCTGGGAATTGGGTCAGGATGGTCCCAGAGACCATTTAAGCAGCTGGATGCTGATAAGTTTTATTTTGCTCTGCTCTTGTAGTACTTAATACCAAACAGTTGTGTATGTGCTGCGTTTTCCACTACTCACAAAATATGCTCGTGGCTTGCAAAAGTTCTCAGATGTATTAATTATTCTAAATTATTTTCTGAATTACTTTCTTTGTTCTCCCTCAATTAGCATGTGAGCAGTACTGATTTGTCTTTGAAATTCCTGCTGTCTTGGTTATTTGCACATAATCACAGTGCTGCTCTTGTTATTGCGTTTGATGGAATGATTTGTGTGAAATAACCCACTCCACATGTGTCTTCAAGTTCCTATTCGTCATATATGCAGCATAAAATTTGTTTTCACAAGCAACTCTAACCAGCAAGCCAAGCTCAGCTACGCTCCAGCCTTTGTGGGAATTCAGCACGAGAGTCACAAATGCAGTGAACTGAAAGAACTGGCTTCCCAAGGAACACTTCTGCAGGACTTTCCCATCCTTCAGTCAGCTTAAGCCGTGGGTCAGAGTGGAATCAGGAGTCTCAAAGTAGATGACTTTCTAGATTGTATTGCTATTTCCAGTCAGCGCATCAGGAAGAGCAGGAGTCCTGGAGGTCAGAAAGACTTTTTTTTTCCGAATAGCTTGTTTTGTTTTCTTTTAAATTTGCAAGTTGCCTAAGCCCCATTCAGAAGACGTGCTCAATGTTAGCTGGATGCCAGTTCCCAGAGCATCGCAGAGAAGCAAATGTCCCTTCCACTAATTCATCCAGAAGGATTGCTCTTCTTTCATCTTATCAACGGCTTTTAAATATTAATGTGCCTTGGAGATTGTAGAATGAAAACAGACTGTTTCGGCTGACTTAAAGGGAGGTTCACAGGGTCACGAGTGGAGTCACAGACGTAGAAAAATGCCGGAAAGTCTGTTTGTGGAACACACAAATATGCCAAGTTTGCTAGGTGGAGTATTCAGCTAAACTGTAGGCAGGCGGGCAGGCTGCCACGGGTCCTGAGCTGCCCCATCCTCTGTTTGATCCACGGAGCACTTGTGCTGCTGCCGCCACTGCCGTCGCATGGGATGGCTGAAGCCGACAGTCTCTGATCTTCTTTCCGTCCCCTCCAGGCAGAGCAAAGACTCTTCCAACCGCAGGGGACTTTTTCCCTCCTACCAGCTTGCTGAGAACTGTTGAGCCATCGCATTCCAGATCCCTGTTCCCGAGCGCTTTAGCCACTCCAATTAGTCTCTTAATCACAGGAATCAGACATGGGAAAGGACTGATGATTCATCTCCTGTTCTCTTGTCCCAGTGCTTGGTTCATGCACTGAAAAAAGGAGGATAGAGCCAGATTTCCCTCTCAAGTCGGAGACCAGCCTGTCATTACTGATAGGCAGGAAAGAGCACCTGTAAATCCTCATTTCCCATGCCAAGGGAATGGCTCAGATTAACAACCAGTCCTGTCCACATCTCCCAGGGGAGTCCACCCCCACCTCTTCCAAGAGGAAATCCTCTTGCATTAGACATGAGGCCACGCGTTTCCACATTTACCCTTTCTCTTGAGGAATACCCAAGTGATGTAACTCAGAAATCTGGACAGTTCCCCCTGCAACCGGTGGGACCAAGAGCCCACCATCCACCTGGTCTTCATCCTAGCCACCCTCAGGACCTGCAGAATTTATTGGGAAACCGAAGCCACCGTGCAGCTCCTACTCAGCATTCCTGGGGATATTCCCTCTTCTTACTGAGCCTAGTAATGCCAGGCCTCAACTAAGAGCTTGAAGCCAACCTTATTACAGTAACTCTGAGGACACAGAAATCCCACCCATGAGGAACAATTGCTCCACAGATGTCCCAAGTATGCAGGAAGGGAACCGACCATAAAAAAGCAATTTTAGGCCAGTTGAGATTATGAAACGCTTTTTTGTGTGTCTTTACTCCACTTCCCACAAAATAAACACACGTAACCCTTTAACCAAGGAGGCTAAGCACGTTTGGTCACGTTGTATCCCCTTCTCTTTCATTCTTTCACTAGGCAAATCTTTCCATAAAAGGGGAGCTTTATTGCACTGAAGGGGACTCCACCAGATGTGCACCATAAACTGAGCTGGTCTGTCAAAGAAAGTAGCCAGCAGGATCCAGAGCAGGGGTAGGGTTGTCTGAGCCTGTGGGAAGTTTAGTATTTCCAATGCACTTGTTTTGAGAAGCCCAGTTGGAGACGGAGGTGTAAGGGCAGGTCCGTGCCCTGACAAGCAGCCCACTGTTGATGCGGCAAAGGAGCAGGTGATCCACTGAAGCAGACACGGGGACAGGCCAAGCATCACAGAAGGATCGTTAAAGTACTTAGGGACCTAGATAGGTGATTTGTGGGGGTCTGACACAGCTTCTCTTCTGTGCTTCACCTGGGAATGCCATCAGGCACCTGCCCGCACTCCTGGCACCTGCATGTCCTTGCAAAGTTGGCACGGAGGGAGTTTGTGGTGAAGCGGAGAATTCAAACCAGCCCCAGAAACCCAGAAAGGAGTCTGTCCCTCAAAATAGTGAGCTCTGAGCTGCTCCGGAAGAGTCTCTGAGAGGAGCTGGCACTTTCCAAAATGCCCTGCTTGGAAGCAGTCTGTAAGAGATGGCAAAGGGGCTCAGAGCTAGGATGAAATCCCTGCAGTCCATTTCCTGCTCTCTGCGGTGTGATTAAGTGACTCGTCCTCCAAGCAAGTGCTGGGTTCCCTGGAGAGAGCTTCCTGCTCCTGGAACAGAGGTGCCGAGCCACCTCCCTGCAGACAAGCTGCAGCCCAGAGGCTAGGGGCTGCATCTGAAAACCAAAGAAATGGCTAGCTGATGTGCTGGGTGGGAGCCCANATGGATGAGACAGAGTGCAGAAGACACTGCTGGTCCCCACCTTAAACCAGCTTTTAGATGCAGGAGGAGCAGTCTCGGAGCACCCCGTGTGCCAGCCACACTCCCAGGGCCCGTCAGCCGGCACCAGAAGCTGGCATACCCTCTCCCCAAATTATCCAGTTTAATTTTCATCCAAGACCTCCTTTTCTTAGGAGTTTTATTGTTTCTTAACCANTCCCAAAACCCTCACCTTTCACAATGCTAAGCAGCAGCTTTCCTTTCCTTCCCACCTCAGCTTTGCTGCCGCCGTGCCCCGACCCTGCCCTGGTCCCTCTCCCTGCCCGTGCCTTCACCTCCCCACAGGCTCCCACCCGCTCCCCTGCCTGCACCGTGAAACGCCGCTTGTATCCAGCCTGCTGCTCCGAGGGGAAGTCAACCCTGCAAAGAACTGCCCAACAAGCAGCCCTGTGTCTGGAGAGGCTGTGCTCACGAAGATGGAAGCTCTCCACCAGTTTGGCTGGGGAAGGGGCTGGGGGG
>Ga0065711_1051466_pt1 | contig 10375 bp, 11 predicted proteins | sample Hoacrofraction12_FD_59098 | JGI IMG/M metagenome (GOLD analysis project Ga0065711, IMG submission 59098) | Hoatzin crop microbial communities from Cojedes, Venezuela - Epithelial fraction 12 v2 (version 2) | ecosystem: Host-associated > Birds > Digestive system > Esophagus > Crop | place...
TTTTTTTTTTTTTTTTTTTTTTTAGTGTAACGCTATTTCTTATGAAACTGCCTATCCAAGCCCCACGACAAAAATTTCATATGAAATGATCAGGGGTGAAGCATTGACTTTACTAAACCCAAGGACAAGCATTGCATTTGAATCATGAGGACCAGGATTCTTCTTGTGCAGGTGCCTAAAATTTGCTCAGCGGCAGGCCAGGCAAGGTCTCTGAAAAATGTGCTCCCACATTGGGTACTGCATGCTTCAAAGTATGACTGACCTGAGCTCCCCCAGTTTTCTCTTCATTGAAAAAAAGACAGAAAGCCTCCAATCTGCTGCTGTCTCCTCCCTGCTGCCCAGGGCAGTGGTGGAGTCACCATCCCCGGACGTATTTAAAAACATACAGATGTGGCACTTCTGGTCATGGTTTAGCGGTGGACTTGGCAGCATTAGGGTTGTGGTTGGACTTAACCTTACAGGCCTTTTTCAACCTAAGTGATTATATGATCTTACCTTCTGATTAATAAGAGATTACGAACAGCAAAGTTACACCACATGTTGCATGCTGTCCCTGCATCTGCATTAATCAACATCAAAAGCAAAAGTTTAAATGACTGTCTTTAATATGTTCCTAACCCAGTTGTTACATGAGTGAAAATAAACAATCTAACAGCACTGTGTGGCCTCTCCTGACCTATAGTACAGTCATTACTGTGCTCGTGCCATTTCTGTAAGACACAAGCAGTCCTCAAAAGTTTGTCTGCGTGTTTACTCACTCCTGTATGGCTAAACACCAACCCAGACACATATGGGAGAGAAAGACATCAGTGTCACCAGAGAATCACCGTGCAATTACCCTGCTCAGGTCCTCCCTGGCTCTGAATAGTGTTCGGCTAACACGTACTAGACTTCCAGGCACTGCATCGTTGCTAACAATCAGCAGGTGGAAGCACATCTTTCCACTGTGGCCATTAGGTGGTAACATTCCCTAATGGAAAGGCAGTCACCGGCCCGCTTAGGCAGAGCAATACAGACCTGCAGCGCAGGGAGATGCTAAACCAGGAAAATGTTCTTTAAAGCAAAAATCACTTCAGTCTTCTTTAAAACAAAGGAGTTGGACACAAGGTTTATAACGGTAGATGTTGAGAAAGGAGGAGGTGAAAGACTTTTGTGTTGGTTTTGGTAGAAGTGATTCAATTGCTCACCCCACCTTGAAGAATTACAGCCTCAGAATTCCTATTTCTGAAGCAGATTAGCTTTCTGCTGAAAGTGTATACCTGGTCTGGCCTGAAATGGGACTCTCTTGCCCACCAGGACATTGTGCTGGAGAGGAAACAACATGCTGGAGATGGACGGCAGTGTATCATCTCCTCTGTGCCCCAGCCATCCCCCATGGCAAGAGCTCCAGGGCGTAAAAGCTATTATGCCGATGCCTGGGGGAGCTAGCAGGGACTTCAGAGGCCTGTCTACATCAAGAAATGCGGGCAGGTTCCTCCGCTTGGATGAAGGACAGCTAGCTTGGGTTCAGAAGTTGTGCAGCCCTATTGGCACGGACGGAGATAGCGGGCCCTGCTGTGAGCTAGGTCAGGCCCCGTGCCGGGCTTTGGGGTCAGAGGCCAGTGGCGTGCCCCTCTGCCACTCACCAAACACAGCCCCAGGAGGGGGGGCAAAGAGCTCGGGACGGAACGTCTGCCTTTCCAGGGGAGCCATGTTTCTGTACGACGGCGTTTCGCGAGACCCAGGCACAGCAGTGGCAGACTGGGCTTCAGCCTTTCTGAGATAAATGGGATTCTGTGGGGCTCTTCTGATTAAAAATGCATGTGTGCATGAATGCTTGCAGGACAGACGCCGAAGTGATCACAGCAGGCAAAAATCTCCCCTCAAAAGTCCACAGCCCGCAGCCGCCGTGCTGCCAGCTTGGCACTCGCGCCCTTTGAAGTCGCTGGCATCCAAGCACAGCTGGGCACAGTGGGGCTTCACGGGGGAGGATTAAAGATGTCACCGTCCCTGACTCAGCAGCACAGAGAGACCACAGAAAGTGCCTTTCCCTGGAAACAAACCCAGCCGTACATCAGAGAGGTAACCCAGCGTCAGATGAACAGAGGCACGGGCCTGCTCGCAGCCAGGGCTTCAGCGGGGCGTTGGTGCAGCTGCGAAGCACGGGTACAGAGCAGGGCCAGCAAGCGCGGCCACGGAGCAGATCAAGGGAAGTGCAAGGTCACACGTGGTAACGCCAGGAAGACAAGTGAGGTTTCTGCTCCGATGACCTGAGAATCGTGCTCCGACCTGGCACATGCTGCCTGTTCTTAAGGCTCCCAAAGGCTCGTGCTGGACCAGAGGAGAGAGCAATCACCAGTCATCTGCTGCGGGCAGCTTTGCCGTATTCCAGCTCTTTGGGCAGACGTTTTGCGTGCCGAGGGCCTGCCTCAGGCACGCTGGCCATGCTGCTGAAAATTTCAGCCCATGTGATTTCTACCTGCCTGGGAAGGCAGACAGGGAAAAGCAGGTTGTTCTGCCCATGCTAAAAATGCCTGGCAGGCTTCAGGCGATGTTCCAGCTCCCGTGCTTTGAAACAGGGGCTGCAGGGGTGACAACAGCTGTCAGGGATGCGCCTCTTTTCCTTTCCCATGAAAATGCACCTTCTTTGTCCCATTTCAAGTTAAAAAAAAAATAATTTCAAAGCACATGCTCAGTAAGCACATGCTGTGTCCCTTGAAGGTCTCTGAGGCTTACATCCACACTGGTGAGGTTGCAGTGGAGATGTGCAGAGCTTGCCCTGCCGCCCAGGCTGTCGTGCATGGCTGCTGGGGCTGAGGGGACTGGGGCACAGGAAAGGAAACCTTGGGCACAGCTAACCCGGTGCTGTCTCAAGCCCTTCGCTCCTCAGCAAGCAAACTCGTTCTGCTAGGAAACTTCCCTGCGCAGGCAGAAATGCACTCTGGCAGAAATGCCCAAATTTGACAGGCATCGAAGTCATCGCTAAGGGGTCATGAAGACATTGATTTGCCCTGCAGAAACCAGGATTAGGCATTGTTAAAGCCTCAGACATAAGACAGGAGGAGGAAGCGATCCAGCCGGGGTGCTCAGGTGGGATGGGATCAGTGTGGATTCAGATGGCCCCTCTCTCAGCAGTGACCTGCTCTGGGGACAGTGCTTACTGAGCATTGAGTGAGCCCGACCCCAGTTGCTCCTCAGGGTGCATAGTCACAATACCCTCCTCCAGCAAAAAGGAGAAGTTCTGCTTCACCAGTTCTACCCCATTCCCACTTCTGGCCACATTCTCTCCCACCTTCTTACTTGGCCCCTGCTCTTGCAAACCACCTACCTGAGCCATCACAGCTCACTAAGCCTGAAGATAACTAACCCAGCAAAAGTAAACTGGGTCTGATTTTTCAGCAAACTGAATTGGCTCCAAAAAGTACTAGAGCCATGCTGGTAAGAGAGGGGAGGGTGAGGTAGCAGGGTGCAGAGACATTTCCCCATCTTGGTGGTAGCAAGCCACCACATTGACCTGAGCTCTTCAGGGTAAGGCAGCTGCCTGAGGAAGCACAACCTGGTTCCCAGCCATCCTCCAGCTTGTGCTGGGTTCATCACGAGGTGCTGAACTGTGCATTGGAAAGGCTGGCTCCTCTGGTGATGGTCTTTGCAAGCGAAGAGACTCACATGTGCAGTTCTGTGAAGGGCTTTAGGGCTGCAGTTGGTGAGGGGAGGCAGATTCCCTGGGCTGTGATGAAGGTGCCCAAGTGTTTGAAGGTGGCTGGGCTTGCAAGAAACTCCTTGCAGCTTCCCTGGTCTTGCAGTGGCTGATGTGGTGGTGCTGTGTCCCGAAACCAGCTTTCTGGTGAAGCACGAGGGAGGAACTAGTGCTCTCGTGATGAGGATTTGGCTGGGGGTCCGGGAAAACGGGGAGACCGTGGCAGCTGGGAGCGGGCAGCTGGCGGTGGTGTAGGACACTCTTCAGGGAAGGGCTTGATCACCATGAATAGCGCGTGGTCACTGATGGCACAGTGTAGCACAAGGTCAGACAGCTTTTTTTATTTTACGAAAAACACCCATCCCAGGAGTAAGCCCAGAGTTTTGGGGAAAGAACAGAAATGTGTACAAATCATTACGACAGCAATACCGTGTAGGGAGAGGAATACTAAAACCAAATTGCTACAGTTAAGATTTTTCAGAATTTGCATTTACTAATCTTTGAGTAGTTGCAGCCTGTTTGTTGGGTGGAATTTTTTTGTTGTTTCTTTGTTGTTTTTTTTAAGAGTGCGTGTGCATTCTGGATGTGAATAATAAAATAAGGGAATGAAAGCAAGTCAAAAATATCTCAGAAATTGTTCGGAAAAAATGTTTTGAAGCGTAAAAAGAAGACTCCTGAGAGACAGCAGTAAAAGAAAGAATGATTTGACTGAAATCAGGCTGTGGTAAAAAGACACATTTCAATGTACTACTGTCCCTCTCCATCTCCCTTCCCATTTGATCTGACTCGCAGACTTGCTACATACTTCCAGATTTATCCTAAAAATATACTGGAGGCAGTGGAAGAGAAAAAGGAGAAGGATTTCTTGGAGACAGAATTTTTTGTGTCCCTCTGTGGAAAGGAAGCAGCCTTGATCAGATAACATTGCCAAACTAATCTGCTTCTCACTGTGCTTATCACGAGAGCAATAAGGTTAATTCTGTAGTAAGGGCAGCAAAGAACTGTCAGTTAGTGTACAGAGGAGGATGGACAGACAAACAGACATCATTTCTTGTCTGACAGGGTCAGCTAGAAGCTGCAAAAAGTAGTAGTAGCCAAGCCCAGGGGAAAAAAAGAAAGACTGTATTTTAAGCTATTGTCTATGGAAAATATAAACATTAATATTTATTAATAACATGGACCAAAGTAATGGTGCGACCAGTTGAGATGCGATGGATGAAGTGTGTCCCAAACCGTGCATCAAGGCCAACCAGACTCATAGCCAGCAACAAATAGACTTTCCCTAAAGCAAAGGTGTTTGTCCTGGGACTTGGGGCTGGTCCTGTCGCTGTCAAGAGGACTCTGGAGCCGTGGAAGAAATAGTATGAAACTCAAAATGTTTTGGAAGGAACTGACTGAAGACTTAAACGTTCTTCCTTCTGTCTGGAAGAGAAACACGACTCCTGTGGTTTTCCTTGAAAAGGCAACAGAAGACAATCCGGAGTGCCAAGTGCCTCTGTCCTAAGGCTAGCGACCAGGCCGATAGAGCTGGAAGATTTTATAAAAACCTCATTAACAGAAAAGTATCGTTTTCTGGATGTTGGGAACACTGTTCAATGCTGCCATGATCTTGATGAAATGGGTTGTTTTAATGGATCATTAAAGTCTTCATGGTGCTTCTTTGCAAAAGATGAAGTGTCATCTGCAATCCTTGGCCAATTTCCAACCTTTCTATTTGCCTGCGAAGTTAGTAAGCTGATGCCAGGTCTCAGTATTTTATTGTAAGTCTTACATTTGGTGGGGTTTTTTTCCTTGAAAATCTAGCTTTGGGAGTCCTATGATTATATAAGCGTTTAATCTACACTACATTTAAAAATGTTATTGTGTTGAAATGCTTGAAAACACGAATATTAACAAAGGAAGAAGGAAAGAAACCAAGATCAATCTTTTTAACGTGATTTTTTGTGCTTTGAATTTCTGAATATCCTTGAATGGTCATTACTGATACTATCTCTCCCATTTTAACGAACATAACACAGTTCTGAACAGCTGCTGTGATGAGATGCAAAAGCAGAGGTGTCTCTCTGCTATTCAGGAATCTCTCTGCGATAAATTTTAGGAAAAATGTACAATAATAATAAAGGAATTCTGACACTTAAAAAGTCAGTGATGCTTCAGGGCTGAGATTTTTCCCCCGGTTCAGTTCAGATCAGTTAAACAGCCACACATGCTCACGCCTCTTTAAGTAGTTTTAAAAGCCACAGGGCTTAAAACTATGTGTGAACTCAGAGATCACACAGGGGAAATGTGGTTGCCCAAGCATTTGCCAAACAGGCAGTGAGTTGCAGAACTGTTTAAAAGATCAGCTGGAATCTTGTCTGCTTACCCCAAAAAACGTGCACTAACTCTTGCAGGCTCCAAAGACACAACGCTGGCCGGCAGTAGGCTCAGCGACTGGGATTCCTCTGGCTCCAGTGAGCTCTTTGCCTGCCTCCTGCCCGTTGTTTCTCAAGGTCGGGGTCAGGGTGGCTTTCTGTTGGATTGATCCCAAATTTCTGCCCTGTTCACTGCTCCTCATCCCGGAGCTGTCTGGGGTGACATTAATTAACATCTTTCAATGAAGTTTCGACACCAAGAGTCTACGATTGTCACCAGTGGTGATGAAGGACATTTAAGCAAATGGGGTCATCAGCGCAGATTTCCTTACCTAGAGCCCTTGGGGATGCTGCGCAGCCGTGCCGGCAGAGAGCTCCCAGCAGTGGCACGCCAGTGGAGGCAAACCAAGCCCTAAGACAGGCCTTAAAATCCTCCCTGCTGAAGGAAAGGACGTTTTAAAGAGGGCGATGTCAGTGCCTATGCAGGGAACCCAGGAAAACACATCAGTACCAGCTGCAAGCACAGCGGCTGTGTTTCTGCATGGCAACCCGCAGGAAGGGGCACCGCAGGCGTGTCCGTAAGCATGGATACTCATTTGGAGGTAAAAACTTCTAATAACAATGCAGTAGTCACGAGCTTAGCAGAAAAAAACATGTCTTACTACAACACCAGGGCAACGCTGCAGTAGTCTTTAAAACAACCTGGAACAGAAATAAAGATTCCTACTGCGAAAATACCAGTCACCTTTCACCACTGCCTTTGAAAAGTAGTGGTGTTTTATTTTTACACAACTTTTTTACTTTATGTGAAAAACTTCTGTCCCCTGAACTGAGGAAAGTGACCTCTTCTGGGAAGATACTGCACTCAGTTTAACCCTGAGCATTATAGTCTTCTGTCAATCACTTCTCCCACCGCTAGAGCAATGATTTTCTACAATAACCTTGCACTTAAGTCAATCCATTCTCTGGGTTTCACCAGACAGCGTTTTATCTCAGCGGTTTCTTGAGTCATCATGATTTATTTGGTATCTGAAGGAGGTTTTATACTTTATATTCCCTTGGCCCAGAGGCACCAAGTACCCGAAGTTCTGCAGAGCCTCAGCTTCCACGCAAGGCTTGTTACAGCCTCACCAGCTGAACAAAACACCCTTTGCCATTACCAACATAGCAGCAGACCATAAATATTCATGAGTTATCGCCCTGGTTTTATAAATTATCTACATCACGGCTGTTTCATGTAGACTTACAAGCATACTCTTCACTTCTGTCCCTTCTAGCTCCATTCCGCAGCTGGCTATCCAAAAACCTCAGGTGGTTTTAGTCACGAGGCGGTCAGCGTCGCGCTCGTGAAAGGGCACATTGATCCCGAAGAACGGGCGCCTGCTCCAACACACGGCGTGCAAGACCGCTGACGCTCGAAGCGTGGGGGCCGTAGGGGAAAACCACCCAAAAGCAGTGACGGAAGGGACAGACTGGTTTTGGTTCTTGGCTGCGCGGGAGTTGAGCTGGGACACCGGTCTGCTGTGGGAGAGCTTCCATCACCCACGGCTCCGCGTCTTGTCACAGGGAGCTGCCACGCCACTGCCCGCCTCCCTCACCATACATGTACAGAATTGTATTTATACACATATGTAGTCAAGATAAATATTGATATACAATTACAATACATACAGTGTATGTATATAAATTCATCTGCAACGAATCTGGAAACAAACCTTGGATGAGGGAGCCGAGGCCCCGGCGCCTGCCAGATTTCTCACAAGTAGGTTACAGAGACAGCCCGGCTCCCCCTCGCCTCCCCCAGAATCCGCCCCGCACTCCTTGCTGGGCCACGGCACAGCTTCAGCGGGAGGCGAGACGCCCGTAGCCGTCCCCTGAGTGCCGTGGGTCTCTGCTGCGTGGGAAGGGAGAGGTTTGTGGCCGAGGACAGGGATTTGGCTGGGCTTCGGCGGCGGTGTTTCTGGCGTTTGCAGGGGATGGAGCTGAGAGAAGCCGACCCCACTGAGGGGAGCTCAAACCCCCATGAGGAAAATGCAGTGGGAGTTTAGCCAGCGTTACGGTTATGGTTCTGCCGAGAAAGGGCTTTTAGTTTGTGGGTTTGGCTTTTGGTCCCTGAGTTCTTACCATAAACTGTCTATAGGTAGAAAAAGAATTCTGTATTATTTTTAAAGCTGATCAGTCAAAATGTGTTGGGGTTTTCTGTGGACTTGCGGGGAGTGGGAGGAAGGGGCAGAGAGGAAAGCCCTGAACTAGATCACTTTTGGGTGATTCTGATTCATTTTTCCACCAAGACAATCTCTCAGTTGCCATCTGCCGCTACTGGCCCCTGACAAACCGGTAAAGAAATGTTAAATGGCGTGCTACAGCTGTTCATTTTTTTTTAAATTCCCCTGCAAGAAAACCCTGCGTGGGTCACCGAGAGGCCTTTGCTGGCTGCACCGGATCACATGCAACCCCCGAACCAGGCACCCCACACCGACGGGAACGGGGGGAAGGGGAGGACCATGGGACCTGCTGCCCTCACCCCTTCCCTCGGGGCGCGGCGTGGGGCGGGCATGCACCCATCTTCCCTCTGCTCCAGCCCCAGCTCCGGCCCCATCCATTGGACCAGGCTGCCCAGGGAGGTGGTGGAGTCCTCATCCCTGGAGAGGGTCAGAAAACGTGTAGATGTGGCACTTTGGGACATGGTTTAGCAGACATGGTAGTGTTGGGTTGACGGTTGGACTTGATGATCTCGGAGGTCTTTTCCAACCTTAAAGATTCTATGATCCTCATCCTCTTTGTCTCCTCCCGCCCAGGTGGGTCTCTGTGCCGCCGCCATGCCAACCCCCGCCGCCCCACCATGCCACCACCGGGGGGTCCTGCCCGGGGCCGCCTTCCTCTGCCTCCTCCTCTTCCTCCTCCTCCCGCTGCTCTGCTCAGCCCCCGGTGAGTGAGCATCAGGCCTGGGCCGGGGCGTGGAGTGCAGGGAGGGAATAACCTAACCCTGCAGAGCATGGGCATCCCGGCATCCCAGGTGCTGAGCATCCCTGGCATGTCCCCCCACCAGCGTCACGCATGGACGTTCTCGGTCACTCCAAAACTTGTACAAGTTGAGCATCTCTTACTAAAAGTTTGTTTCCAAGCGGATAAAGCGTTTCGGAGCAGCCAAGCGCTGGCAGGTCTCCTGTTGCACTGCCTGGCTGTGGGCCAATGCCTTGGACCTGCTCTAGGAATGGGCTTCAGCAGGACGGCAGCTTTGGTGAGCTGCGGGACAGGCTGCAAGGAAACATCTTGGAGCAGTCCGGTTGTTAACGCGCCCCTCGCTCGGTGACCAGGGTTTTCCTGGGTTATCGTGCTGCCCTGGACGCTGTGTCGTGGCACCGGCTGCGGTCTTCTGCTGCACAATGTTACAATTTAATTGGCAAAGAAGGCCAGTTTCGGGGTTTCCTTGCCAGGAAGCGCTGGGCAGAGGATGCTGGAGGATCAAACATTTCCTTGCAGCGAATTTTGCACTCGAGCATGGAAATGGGAGCAAAGGGAGGCACTGGGAGAAGCTTTTGCTTGTTGGGCTGGAGCTATGACAAAAATATTTTCAGTATTATTTTGAGAGATGATTCCGTTGTTGTTTCATTTTTAGTAAATGCGTGCTTTATTTTTACTTGTCTAGATGTTTCAAGGGGAAATAAGCTTAAACTGATGCTTCAAAAACGTGAAGGTAAGTAAAGGGACAGCGAAGAGCTTTCCCTTCTCTGTCCTTTGAGACAAAGCTGCCGACGCGCTGTCGCTCTGCCTCCGGCTCGAGCAGGGCGGTCAGAGGAGCGGCGTGCCAGCACCCAGCCAAAGCTGGGAGCGCACAGCCGCCCTCCCTGCGTACCCCAGCGAAACCTCCAGCGCACACAGAGCCTGTGCCTGCCTGTCCGTTCTGGACTCGGCGCTGGCAAGGCTGGAGGCTCCGCTTCTCGCAGCCCCCTCTGCAGAGCAGGGTTCCCAGCCTCGGGCAGTGCGCCCGCGTTCCGCTCCGCGCAGCGTGCAGCACCTGCTTTCCCCGCGTGCGCATGGCAGACGTGGCGTTTGTCTGGTTTATTCTGGGAAGCCGTGAGATTTTCCAAGGAATTATAACGCGTGGAAATGCTGCTGGCTCGGGTGCGGAGGAGAAAGTGAGCAAACCGGGCTTGCTCGCGATGCCTTGACTTGTTGCCATTGTCCTCCTGGCCCCACGTGTGCCTCTTTCTTGGAAGGCTGCTCTCTCTGCAGGAGAGATGATGGCCAAGGGCCCAGCGGGCGGATGCACCAACGCCTTGCTGGTTGAGGGAGGGGGATGGAAGCGGAGCTGGCCGGGGACAAGCAGCACTGCAGCAGATTC
>Ga0065711_1051467_pt1 | contig 10375 bp, 4 predicted proteins | sample Hoacrofraction12_FD_59098 | JGI IMG/M metagenome (GOLD analysis project Ga0065711, IMG submission 59098) | Hoatzin crop microbial communities from Cojedes, Venezuela - Epithelial fraction 12 v2 (version 2) | ecosystem: Host-associated > Birds > Digestive system > Esophagus > Crop | place...
GGCTGCGGCCTACCGGGCGCCGGAGGAGGCGGCGTTGGGGCGGGGAGGGCGAGCGCCGGCGCCGCGTTCGGCGAGCTGCCCGTCGGTTTCGATGGGCGCCGGTGTCCGGCTGGTTGCTGTTTAGTTAAAAAGCTTACCCGCTGTCGGTGGCGGGGACAGCCGCCGCGTTTGTGCGGTGGGGTCTGGTACACCCGTGCCTGTATTGAATCGGCGACCACCAGGCGGATGAAAAGGCGTGCTGGTAGCACTTCCGAGCTACGCAGTAATTTGGGACTATGGGGGCCGAAGAACTGTTCGGTGGCTGAACTAAAGCAAGCCCCGGAGCAAGAGAAGGTAGATGCGGTAAGGGAATGAACGTGGATACTGGGAGGAGCGATTTGAACTGTTTGTGTGGTTACTTCTAGATTAACTTCACCCGTGAGGGATGAAGGCCTGGCGCCCTTATGGGCAGTTCTTTGCGCAGCGGTCAGAAACACACGCGCTGAAGCTGTGCAAGGAATGAGAAAGAGAATAAGGCCGAAAATAGTCTAACACTTTATTTCGTTCTCAGTTGGAACAGTCTGTGTTGCTTTGGTTATTCTCTGTCAGAGAGATGATTGTGACAGTAACTTAGTTTTCCTGGCCAGGCAGCTGCTTGAGTTTGAACTGACGAAGATTTGTATTGTAAATGAGGAAATGATCTCAAAGGAGGAGTCACTGTAGAAGGTAGGGGTGGAAGGGCCTTGAGAGAGCATTTTTCTGCTGCTCTCGCCCCCAGGGATGAGATTGGTACCTAAGGCTATAGCTATATACAAGTCATCTAACTGCCTGTGGACCAAAGGCTGTAAAGGGAACTGATGGGCGGCAGGGCCCAGGAACTTAAGAGACCCTTCTTTGCCATAAGTGTAGTTAACCTGTGGAACTGTTTGGTGAAGGTGTTCAGGATACTAAGTGTTTACGTGACTACAAAAAGCAACTTAAGAAGCTCAGAAGAAAATTAAGGAGGACTATTAAAAATAAGATATCAGCATGTCTTTGAACCACACGTTGCTGGGAACTGGGCAAGTGTCCTGGGAAAATTGCCACTACTTGTTAGTCCTCTCCTTGTGCCTCTCATACTGGCTGCTGTTCAGGACAGGGTAATTAGTTGATGTACCCTTGTTCTGACCTGCTTATAGCCATTTCTTACCTCAAGCACTTACCTGACCTTACTGTTAGGGAATTTTTTTTAAGATGTCTGTCCTGAAAATCTCTTGCTGGAGTTTAGCTCATTACTTCTTTTTTGTACTCAGAAGTCTCTTGCATTGAGAGAGGAAATGGGAGAGGAACTTTGTCATTCCAGTTCCCTTAGCTTTGACTTAACAACACATTTAGTTTCCTATTCTTTTAATGAGCAAACCCCACAGATTTAGCACAATTTCTGAAGAAAAAAACATGATCTGGCTTAGCTACTGTCGGTCACTTCTGATGCGATTAAATAGCTGTTCTCAACAGAAGAGTTCAGAGCACCGTATGTGCTATTTCAGTTGATTGGGTCCGGTACCTTATCTAAATAACCATGGATGATATATGTACTGATACCAGAGAGAGGTGATAACACTTGGGTGACCGTCTTTCAGAACTACATGTTTGGAATGGAGTAGCTTTTTCTGCAGGTGTTAACTAAGCTGGAGTTCAAGAGCCGGTGAGCATTGAATAACTTGTGCCTCAAAACAACCAGATCCAAATTCTGTTCCTTATTACACATGTCTGACACTTGCCAGATATCTATACAGTTAGAGCTGTCTTTATTTCCATAGTATACAGTCTTAAGCAAAACTTATTATGTGAATTTGGTCAAATATGCATAGAAAGTAGATTTTCTGGGTGGGGGAGACGCAGTTTTACAGTTACCTGTCAAGAGACTTCATTTTGAGAAAAAGTTTCTTCTGATGAAATGCTTTGTCAAATCAGGTGTAAAAAGTAGTACAAAATCACTTATGCATATTTGCTGACACCTTGTGATACTTTCTGATGTGTTTTCCAAAATGCTGTTGAAACGTAAAGCTGATACTGATTCACTTAATCAGTTCGTAGGCTGACTGAAATCTGAGATTATGTAAATACTGTTCTAAGTAAATCAATTAAAACACACTTTTTGTAACAGCACACTAGAAAGTCAAAACTCAGGTACTGAACAAAAAGTCGTTCTTCAGAAACTCAGGATGGGTCTGAGCATTTACATTCTGTGTGATCACTACATAATACACGTTTTTTCTTGTGCAGTGAGTGACCAAAGGACTGCATCTTGCCTGTCTGCAGGGTTCAGTAGCGCTAGCTGTGCCAGTAATTGGAGCAAGGGGCACAGGGCAGCTTTAGTCCTGCGTGCTGATGTGGTTATACAGCTCCAGCTCCACATCTCCGAGTGAAGTTCTGTCCCAAAGAGAGCTTTTTAGTCCAAATCCGTTTGTGCGCTGCATGGTTTTGGGAGAAGAGATGGTTGAAGTCTGCCGGCTTAGAGCATGGAAGCAGCATGAAAATGGTGCAACTGCATGTGTGCCACTTCATTTGGTGTTGTCTTCCATCTCTGTAACTATGTCATGTTGTAAAATGGACAACATTTTCTCTTGAATTCAAACCTCCTGTCTCTGATTCCCCATTCCTCCCATTCCAAAAGTACAGGAAGCTTGATTGCTATGTTAGTGATATGTATTACTTTTGTATTCATATAACTCCAGTGAAGCAAAATGAACAGGACAAGTAAACAGACAGGTCCTCGTTATTTCCCTTGTTGGAAAAAAACAGGCCAGAGAAGTTGAAGTTGTCTGAAAATGCTTATTTTTTTCTGAGGCAGATTTTACTTAAGATGATTTTCTATAAATTTACGTGTTCTCTGAAAAATCAAGATTTGCCAAGCTGTTTTAATGCTAGGTTCCTCAGGAAGGGGTTGGGAGGGAGGAGTTGATACCAAGAAGTTGTGTCCAGAAGTAAAGGCTTTCCCTTTTCCCCTGTCCTGGTGGATGTGTCTGTTAAAATTTCAGGAGGACTGTTAATAAATGTTATTATTTAAAAAATGGTGACGCTGCTGTAATGCCTTGTGAAATGTGTAAGAAGTGAATACAAAACTCTGTGGCTTCCTCTAGAACGTAGAGGAGCGTGCTTTCTCGTTTGACTGAAACACTGGAAGCGTTTAGCTGTGCTTTGCCATTTGTGCCTGTACCAGCCATGAAATAGTACTCTTATCCCTGAAGAGGTACCCAATACAATAGATATTAATTTGCATAAGAGGCTGTTTTCTAATTATGAACAGTTTATGTGTCCAGGGACTTTTGATTAGTGATGAATTGAAACTAGGGAAGAATATGAATAGCTTGAGGGAAGGAGGACAAAAATGAGAAAATTACAATAGAAATTCACAGGAATAAAATGAAAGCAATCTTTTTTAAAAGTATTCTGTTTAAAGCGTAGCAGAGAGAAAGCAATTTTGGGCCAACTAATAAGGAATCATATGTTCATTAACAAGAATTACAAATAATTAGTTACTATTAAGGCAAGTAAGACAGAAGATGAATTGAATTCTTTCCTGAGGAGTGACTAGGAGAGAAGAATAGGGAATATGCAGAAATACCTCTGCTTTCCTTTACTGCTTTCTAAGGAAATCACTGGAGCCTTGCCTGTGGAAAATGTGTACATTTAAAATTTTGATTATTTTTCTTTTAATTTTGTGTATGTCAATATAACCGCACAGATAACATGACTACATAAAAAAAGAAAAAGGAAGGGGCAAACCAGGACTAGCATTGCATATGATACATACAGGCTGTGGAGAAAACAAAGCAACAAGAGGCTCTTTGGCACTAAATTCTGCCTGAGAGCTGTTTTTAAATCTTTTCTAGCAGAGTTATTGGTTACTTTTTCAAGGTACATACCTTGAGGGGCGTGTCTTTGTCAGGCTATAAAAGTGTAGAGGGTCAGTTCTTTCTGTCTCGTGTGACCTCGTTATTCGAAGATTACTTTCTATATCAAACATTAGTGAATTCATGGGACCTATCCTGCAGCACAGGCATGTGCTATTCATTGGTTTAAGGCAGGGTATTGTAGTCTTTACTCCAAACTGAAATTTTGAGTGAGGTTGTTAGTTTTGTATGTTGAAGCCTGAGACAGTCACAGACAGGTAAACAGATCATGAATAGCTTTACGTACGTGCAGCAAATTGGATATGTTGGACCAGTCCATCCTGGGCTGCCAGATGTCCAGAATACCAACCGGGCTCTCTGAAAGCACAAGAAAGGACCAGGCAATACAGAACACCCAAAGCTGCTAGGCGCAGGTGAAGGTCATGTAAGCTAACTCGTGTTACTAACAGAAGGTGGAAGTTTGATCAGCTTTTGTGTTCGTCTTGCAAATATATCCAAGTAATCTCATTTTGGTGAGGTGTGTGTTTGTATCATTGTGGTTATAACTAGGTTTGAAGATTGCTGTTGTATTTGTCTTGGTTACAGGAAGATAGCAAGTATTTTATGCTATCCCTATTAGCTTAACTTGAATGGTAAAATCCATCACAATGGTCAGCATGTCTAAATAGTGAAGAGAATACACTTCCTGTGACTCACAGAACATTTAATGGTTTCAAATACTAGTTTTATTCTGTTCCTTGTAGTAGGAACCCTAACTACGTGACTTTGTTGTGTGTGTTTGGGTTTTAATGTTTGGCTAAAGGTAGACTGAGGCTGCAGCTCCAGGAGCAGCAGAAGCGATTTCATAATTTGCTCAGAGAAATGAAGGTAAAGAGAGGACTCCCCCTCGGCTTCCTTGCTCCCAGTTGTGTGGTTCAGCCACCTTCTCCTGTCAGCTTTTGCTCTTCTCCAAGCCTTCTCTGAACCGCTGGGACCTACCAGCTCGGCTGAGAAGTGCCTGCTGACTGGGAGGAAGCAGAGGGTAGTGTTCTGCCGCATTTAGGGAGCTGAGCTGGCTTGCAGAAGAGTTCGAGTGCCAGAGCTGGCACAGGGCGAGTGAAGGGAGTGGAGCAAAGAACGCTAGCGGGGAGAACCGTGAGATGGGCTCGCTCTGCCTTGTGAAGCTGCGCTGTCTGCTCACGAAGCCAAGCCGTGGCACGCTGAAGGGGTTGGAGAGAAGTGTTTCAGGGTACTGTGTGGTGAACAGAACAGGGTGTTTTTCTGATTCAGAAGTGATTCTTTTTCTGTCTTTGCTTTTCTGTCCCACACTCCCTTTATTCTTGTAATTCCTTCCCTCCCCCCCGCCCACAGAAGACCACACAAATAATCAGTTCTCATTCACTTTATGGAATAATTAGGCTGTGGAGGATCTTAATACTGATGTTGTAGAAACAAAATAGTGCATAATATCAGCACTAGGCCAGAACTGGGGCATTACAGCTCTGTCAGTGAAGCTCCTGTTTGGCAGAGAGTTTGTTTGAAATTAGTCATCTTAACTACTGATTGTCTTGACAGAAGAAAAACTGATTCTGTGTTCCACAAAGGTCAAAACATAGTTATCCCCCGAGTTGTGACTTCTGAGCTGGAACAATGCTCAGTAGTATTTGCTGGTGAGAACTACCCTACTAGTTTTCTAATTGTTCTAACCAAGGCTGTGCAATAGCTTAAGACCCATTCTGGCACTCTGAACAAGGAAGGAGCACCCCATAGCCTTTCCAGAACCTTTGGCAGTGTTTGTGCAGCCACGTGCTTCTGAAAGCCACTGGAGAGCTGCCCCGTGGATGCTTTTCATACTTCATGCCTTCAGGCGAAACCTGCTTATTTGCTGATAGATTTTTATTTTCTTTTAAGACTGCATCGGTTGTTCAGTGCCGTATTTTGCTTATGCTGGATGTTCCTGACATATGATACTACATTTCTTTCCATCAGAAGAATCTTCTGAATTAATTGTCATGTGTGAAAATGTTCAACTTCTAGAATGTGTTTATCTGTTTATGGGCATTAAACCATTGGAAGAAACTGGTTTCATGAGTAATACTGCCTTTTCTAACTTATTACAAGAATGTGTTGAATCTTGTTATAGGTGTGAATGGCTTGTTATACTGTTCATTTTATTTAGAGCTCACTGTGCCAAAAATACAAAATAAATCTTTTGCTTTTGTTTTTTCTTTTTTTTGTTAGACATTAAGGCTAATCTATACCACTACAGCCATGCAGAGGAAAAATGTAAGAGCCTCAGGACCTGAAAAGTACACAGAGGCATTTATTAAAAAACAGATTGAAGAGTTCAACCTAGGAAAGAGACATTTAGCCAACATGATGGGAGAAGATCCAGAAACTTTTACCCAAGAGGATATTGATGTAAGTACAGTTGCTCTGTTGGAGAAGTAATTTACTGTAGAGTTTCAGATATTGAAAGCACTTTACTTCAGCATGAGCCCCTCAGCTCTCTGTGAATTTTAATCAAACTGTCAGAATAAGAAAGAATGCTACTATACATTGCAAACATTGCAACTGTGACTGTGAATAGAGATTCTAACCCTGCTGCCATGTGAGGTCAGACATCACAGTACAGAGCTGTATACCATATCTTGCTAAAGCACAGTAGGTTCTTTTAAAAAGTACTAATGGATAATCCCCTTGATCTGAGGTTATAAGAGGCACTGTAAAGGTTTATGTAGCACTTCGAAACGTTTACCCACAATTTGACCTGCTGTGTATATTTAGGTCAGGTTTTCTTGTATGATACTGTGGTTGCTTGTAATGCAAATTAAATTTTATAGGATGTTTTACAACTAACACTCTGGTTTAGGGTAGGGATTTTAATATAGACGTGAATTTAAGCTCATATCAGTAGCTCCAAACATGCTATTTTATTGCCATTTTCTCTGGAAGCTGACAGTTGGGTGGTCTCCTCTTTCTCCGTGTCATTTAAGCTCATGTATAGATATGCTCCGTTGCACTTGGAAAAATGTTTTTTTTGCATGGATTTTTTTTAATGTCCCACCTGGTCTTCACTTCTGTCATTTTTGTCTTACTTTATCACACATCAGAGGCAGGAAGGAGAAATGTCATTTGGTGACATTCACTCTTAGGTGGAGCTGCATGAAATCTCATGGCTGAAGCTTTCTCTGCGCAGCAGCAACACTATTAGTGTATCAGCAGGACCCTTAGGGTAGATGTAGTAATGTGGTGCATGCCAAAAAAGAGGTGTGTGTGATTTAGTTTTTTCAGGGTGAGGAGATTGTTTGTTGCCTCTCTCGGTGGCAAAATTCTGTCAGCATAGCTGCGTCCACATGAGAGGTCTTGACAGCATGCTTATGCCAAGAGAGAACTACATCTGTAGGTGGTGATACAGGCTGATTTCAAACACATTTGACAGGCTTCAAAGTAAAGTTCAGAATACTCCTCTGAAAATAGACAGCAAAGTAGAGAAGAGACACATAGTTAATGGCCTGCTGAGAAAAAGGCTGAAATGAGACTTGAGTTTTATCAGGTATCCGTAAGAGAAGCTTGACTTCAAGTCACAGATCCATAGGAAATCGAGCTTCACGAGCACAGAGCTATGCAGTGATACAGCGACTACTTTCGTTCAGAATCGTAGATGTTACTTTGCTGTTTTACAGATGAGAGCCAATGCAGAGACCCTTCCAGTCTCAGTGCAGAGCGGATAAGGTCCTGTCAACAGTAAGAGCATTCATCGAGGCATCTGGGTCAGCAGTAATAGCAGCCTGTCTGTTTACACTGGCTTTCTTATTGCTCTACAGACTATAAAATCTCCTGTATTTTTCAGAGGTTTTTTCTTACCTTTAATGAACTTTATCTTTTGAGTTACTTTCTTGTAAAGTATACATGCTCAGACCTGCCACTGGAATGCCTCCCATGTTAGTACGGTGTGATGGTGATGTTAATAGTTCAGTTTGTTTGCCTGCAAGGTTGATGATAGGAGAATGCATTAATCTGCAGTCTGGCTTCCTTCCTTGATGGGGTCTAGGGGGAAGACTTACGGACAGCAAGACTTCAAGAAATGGAAAATGACCGTATCTGAGTAGTGTTTTCTTCTTTATGAATCCACGGGACTATGATCATTTGCACCAAATTATCTGTGCTCTGTCATTAGTAAAAAGCAGATTCATTCTGGAAATTCGTTTTTACAAATGCAGTGCAGGTGACAAGTATGGGACTGCTTTGCAGAATGTTTCTGAAAAGCTGGAGAAGCAGAGCCAAAAGAGTAGTGTTTTGTTTGGTGACAGCAAGTATCTGTGATACGTATTTGATTTCTTCATCTTCTGTCAGGTGTTGGAAAATACTTAGAGTGGGTAGTAGGGTCTGCTATGCATAATTAAATTTCTGTTATAAAAATACAAAAGCTGCTTAAGCGCTGGCAGGAGAATTATCAAACTTTATGTTTCGAACAGTAATAATTCTTTCTGATGAGTGCTTATATACCTCCATGTCTTCTACTGTTAATCAATCTGTGCAGTATATATCAAAAGTAGACATCATAGGATTCTGTCCTTCACTGGAGTTTTAGGTAAAGCTAAACCTTGTGAAGTTTTAAACAGGAAAATAAGTTGACTTACTTGGTAGTCCTTCTGGATGTTGTGGAAGCAGAATCATCTCTTACTGATGCTATTATTTAGGAATGAAAAGTTAAGCTGTGCATTACAACTGTATTTCTGGAGGAGAAAAAAAAAATCCAGCAAATTGATATATAACTATGCAGAAGACTACCAATTGCTTTTTAATTGGTATTATAGACCTAACTCTGAAGCTAGGATGTTTTATTCTCCTATGTGTGAATATGTGCTATGAAGTTTCTCTAATTGATTTGCTTTGCCCATTCCATTTGATGTATCATTTTTCATATTTCATATTTCATAATTTGTGTTCATTTCTAATGAACAGAGTCGTTAGGACAGGCATGTCTAAGTACAACTGACAGCTAACATTAGGTGCCAGATGCAGTTTATAAAGCTATGTAGAACTGCAGAGAACAGTTTAAATAAATTAGCACCTGTACATTAGTCTCACTTGCTGGTAATTTATAAGCGAATCAGTAGAGATGACATTTAGGTAAGTCATTGATCAAGTTAACAGCTGCATACCCACTGCCCAGCTGGGATACCTAATTAATAGAGATTGCAGTCCTGACCTAGTGGTTTTCCCTGGTTGAGTCTGTAATCCTTTTATTTCGTGATTTAACTTTAACTTATTGTTGTAGTAAACAGCCCACCTTCATTTTCCACTGTCAGTTCTGTGATATTCTACTTTAAAGCTCAGAAATCTAAGTAAGATTAATACAAGAAAAACATTTTAATCTTCCTGACCTATTTATGTGCCAGTATTTTTATTCATTTTTATGCAGTCACTAAATGCTCTCCCAGATACGAGCTTATCATAAAGCAATACTCTTTCCCCATAAGAGTTAGTAAAACTCAAAAGCTAGAGATCTTTGTTCGTTTTCTCGTCTGCCTTATGACCTAATAGATTGTTGTCAAGCAGATGGAATAATTTGCATCTAGAATATGTGTTTATCTTCACTAGCATATATATTGTTGCAAACGTACCAGTAAGGTTGTTAACTATGAAAATGTTAAATGTGGAAAAATTTCATTCCTTATAGGATATAGTTTCTTTCAATGAATTAAGACTTCTGTAATGAAAAATAGGTTGTATTCAGTTGCTTTTAAAAGTGTCTCAGCACATCTGATTTCTAAATAGATTAAAATTTTAGCAATGCAAAGTGTTAGAAATGAGTGAATGTTGACATATGTGAAATGTTACAAATGTTGTTCAGAACCAAATGTATTTCTGAATTCCTGTTGTCTGCAAGAAGTGTGTTGTCCAGCATTGTCCTTACAAGAAATACTGGATTTTGTATTGTTTTTTGAATAGTTGAAGCTAGAATGCTTTTTTCAACTTTTTTTTTTTTTCCAGCGGAGCCAAACTCAGCATCAGTGTTTTCTTACTTCTGCATCAAAGTCCATCTGAAATGATGACTGCTGTAATTTTTTTCTCTCTTTGAAATACTGTGCAGTGTTTTGAAAAGTTGAAATGAACATAGGAAAGATAGGAATAATGACTGTTTCTTTCAATGGGTTTTGTTTTGGTTTGATTTTTTTTTTCTCTGCAAGCTCTGGTCAAGACATTCGTTTTTGTCTTGAAAATAATTAAGTAGTATAAAAATGTAGTATTAAAAGGAGGTGGGCTTTTTCATATAATGGTAGTGTGTTGTTTGTTTGTTGGTTGTTTTTTTTAAGTGATGGGTTAAAATGATACATCACTGAACTTGAAATTTCTTTCTGTCCAAGCTAGAATTTGGCTTTAGATAAACAGACAAATTATTGGGATGGTTTCAATAAATTTTAGTAGTTGGTTGTTAGAGGAGGATTTTGTTTTACAAGGTGAACTTAGGTGTGTCACTGATTTTTTTTTTTTTTTGTGTGTTAACCATTTCT
>Ga0065711_1051468_pt1 | contig 10375 bp, 8 predicted proteins | sample Hoacrofraction12_FD_59098 | JGI IMG/M metagenome (GOLD analysis project Ga0065711, IMG submission 59098) | Hoatzin crop microbial communities from Cojedes, Venezuela - Epithelial fraction 12 v2 (version 2) | ecosystem: Host-associated > Birds > Digestive system > Esophagus > Crop | place...
AAAAAAAAAAAAAAAAAAAAAAAAAAAAAAAAAAAAAAAAAAAAAAAAAAAAGCCTAACAATTCCCCTCCCTTATCCACCTTCCCAAATCAAACCTCCCTACAAATTCTTTCTTTTACACCCAATGGGCTTTTAAGGTTTCTTTCTCCTTTGATTGTGCCAAGATACTTGGGAGGTCCTCGAGGCACAGCAACCGCTCAGCCCAGCCACCTCCCTTGGCACCAGACAAGCAGCGGTCAGTATTCACTCAACACCCCAGACACTTACCCTGCCACAGCTTTTCGGGAGCCGGAATTTCCTAAATACTAATATCCTAAACATTAAAACAGGCATATGGGTGTGGAAGATTTACACCTTCAGCTGCTCTCCCACACTGGGGCGTGAGGACGTCTGAGCTGGGATGTGAGCCAGAAACTCCTCGAAGCAGCAGGAACTGCAGGACAAGTCCCACTTGCATGAGCTTGGTGATCGTTGTGGATTTCTCTCAATTTCCAACTGTTCTGGGGTTTTCCCAGCAAAGATTGATTTAAGTACTTAAACCGTTAATCATAAAATTTTCATTTTGCATGTACTTGAGAAAATATAAAAAAATAAAAATCAAACAGCGCAGGAAGATTAAACCTTTAAAAAGCACAGATTATAGCTAGTCACATGTAGTTCAGCCACCTATAATAGCACAACTGACAATGACAGTCTCAGAAATCTAGTGGAGAAGAAACACCTTCTGGGTATAAAACCTTAAGCACATGTTATTGTCCCCCAGCTCCCATGAGGCTCTTCTGGGTGGCACGCCTGTTACTTCAATTCTCATATTTGTTACCAAACATTAACTTTAAAGTGGGTAACTTGGCTAATAGCTAAAGTACTGCCAGGAAAACAAACAGCATACACACAATGCATCTCTTTGCACATGCTGTTTACTACGCACTTTCTTCACTGTTTTACCAAAATAATCACTGTGATACCATCTTACTGCTTCAGGTTATATTGCTGCATGCAGTGTGAAAGTCTGGTGCAAAAATTCACTACAGGCAAATGGAAACTTTTGCAGGTTTGTGTGTCTAAACACTGATTTGGTTATCTGCTTCATGTAGTTGAAGCAAAGGACCATCTCTGTTCCAGCTCTTTTCAGGGTGACAGAGAAGCTGACAAGTACTCCCCTGCAAGGGGAGTTTCCACCACTCCAGCTTGAGGGAACTGAAGACAACTGACAGCAACTGAAGATCTGGCACCAAATAAGCAATTTAATTAGCTGGCAGGTGGAGGGAAATAATTATTCCTCTCTATGCAGTGTTTGTGAGACCACATCTGGAGTACTCAGTCTGGTTTTGGGAGTCCTGGGAAAAGAAAGATTGACGTACTGGAGTGAGTCCAGTGGATGGCCACCAAGACGCTGCGGCATTTGATGTGTGAAGGAGAGCTATAGAGAGCTGGGTTTGTTCAGTCTGTCCTGGGAGATACTAAAAAACTGACTGGACGAGGCCCCAGCTTTGAAGTTCAACCCAGCTTTGAGGTTAGCCCTGTTCTGTGCAGGGAGATGATTTCCGGAGGTCCCTTCAAACCTAGACTCTTCTGTTTAAATTTTTAAAGGAAGAAGAGCTTATCTGAGAGAAGTCAGAAGGACTATTAAAAAGTAGTTTAATAATAGAACTATTAAAAAGTACTTTTATAAGAAAAGTCTGTTAGCTCTAGAGAGAGCTCAGTTACAGAAAATAAATTGTTACAATATGATTGGGGAAAAAAATCAATTTGGCAATCATTCCTTCAAATAAAACTAGGGGTTTTTTTCTCTCCTAGGTTTAAAGAACAATGTGAAAGAGTCCAAAGCTACATACTTGCCGCAATATACACGGGTTTAGCACGTTCCCATACCAACAATCAAGGAAATCTACATGATGCGGTTTGACTGCCATTGTCAAGATATTTTCTCAGAAATTATACCTCATGGTGGCAACATATTGCTGATTAGGGAAGAAATTCTTACTATTGCAGTTTGGGGTGACTACATTATTGGCAAACACAGATCTTACTTCCCTTACAGAGCTGTTCATAACTGCATTTTTTCAAGATCTGTGATATTTCACTTTTGGAAGAGTGTTAACAATGGTCCAGTGGCACTAAGAAATCCACAGAAATGTACTAACACTTCAAAATTAAATTGGAGACAGCAAGCCCTCTAATTCAGTTTACTCTGAAAAGATCTCACTCATCAAGAAGTACTCTCCCACTCTCATCGTGACATAATTTGAATGGCGATTGCCCCCTTCCTTAGAAAAAGGAGATAGAAAATAAACGCTGCATACAATCTCAGCACACTGTCATTTTAAAGCTTGTGGGTAGCTGTTACAGATGGAGCACCCGAGGAACATAATCTCTCTTCTTCAGTGGGGCAGACAATGTAGGAAAAAAAAAAAACAACAGAGGATTTCTTCTTAGTAGCAACTTTTTAAAAAGCTAGTTTGAGTAGTCTCTGGTGCTGTGAAAATGAACATTCATCTCGTTAATCCACTCTTTCAGGTCACCGCTCTCATGTCACTCCTTTTTTGCGTCAACAAGTAAAGCACAGCCTCCAGAGCACCACACGCCGCTGCGCAGATGCACTCACGACCATCCTGGTGGTCCCGGCTGCGGTGCGGGCACGTGAGCACAACTCCTCCTGGGCTGCTGGGGTTACCCCAACTCTCAGGCGCGAGATCTTCCACCCACCTCGGCCCAGTGCCAGCCAGACGCAGCCCGAGACCAAGGCCTGCTCTGCCCAACGAAGGGAAACCAAAGCAATGCGGTTTTGACCCACCGTCTACATTCAGGTCCAGATCATTCAAAGCACAGTCCTGTGCCACACTGGCTCTAAAAGGATGACGACTACCTTTTGTAAGACACAAACTTCTGTGGCAGATCGTGGAGGAGCTGACCGCAACAGCTAAATCTGGCTGGCTTCTTTAACACCTACAGCTACACAGGCAGCTCCATAAAGCAGAACTAATGCTTTTGCATGTGGAGGAAACAAAAAAAACCCTAAACAACGTAACCTTACAACAGTTCACATTAGGACTTGCTGAAAATGTAGCAAGACCAGAGACAAGGTCACCCCACCCTTGAAGAAGTCACTGAATCACACTGATGCCAGACGAAGCCCACAATTTTTAAAAAAAGCCTGTAATTGAAAGAAGGTTTGTAACCTTTTACAGGACCGGCAGCAAACAGCTCTGAAGGTCAAGTCACCCAGCAGTGCACACTGATGCGCTCCCCGTCCTGCCTGCGATGACAGAGGAGGAAGAGGGACACGGTCTTCCCTGCTCACTTTGTCTGCAGCCCTGTTTGTCCCTTTTTGGCAGCCCCACTTGAACATTAGGAAAAGGAGTTCCGCAGTTTTTAAGCATGTCAGTAATGCTGCCTTAAGCAAGAAAGACAGTCAACACTCATCTTCTACCTCCCCGAATGCACACAGGGTCATTTTTGACCTTCAGATGCAAAGGATGTTTCTTCTACAAGGTCGTATTGCCTAGCAGCTCTCTTCTCAGCCAAACTTTTGGTTTTGTTACATTTCCTACAAAAGAGAAACTCCTAGAGAGGTGGTCAAAAGAAATCAAAGCCAACACTATGTGTGGTTTTTCGAGAACATACAGCCTGTTATACTGAGAGTTAAAGCCAGCTCTTCAGCTTGCCAGCTTCTGCACACTGACCTTATACCAATCGTAGGCTGGCGGGCTTACACAGCTTTTCAACAGTGATTACAACTAATAAAATGGGTTGCATTAAACATGGTTTTGATTTTTTTTTTCTTTTAAAGGTGGTTTGCCTCAGTCTTTCAGAATAAAATAGAAAAAAAGATTAAACAATAAAAATAAAAACCCAGTTGCTATTCCTCCTCACCAGTCCAAAGTATGAGGTCTTATAAGATCGCTGACCATTCAAAGACACCAGGAGAACTTACTATCTGGAACAAAAGGCCCGCATATTCGGCTAATGGCTTTAAATAAAAATTATGAATGACCTCAGATACTGTGCTATTCAAAGGACTAGCTCCAAATAGTTGTATTTCTTCTTGAAGGGTGAAACCAGCAAAACATTTGCCAATTAATTTGGAAATGGGACCTAGAACGTCTCTTGCTGAAATCACCAATTCAAATGCGGCCCAGAGTGATAACAACCAGAAATTTCATAATCTATTGGCTAACTCACAGCCAAATCCCACAAGAAAATTTAGGAGGTTTCAGTTACTTTCCAGGAAGGCAGACAGGCAACAGAACCAGCATTTTTGCTGGTCTTCAGAGAAAATTCTTACTGGATATGGGTTCCCCCTCTGAAATCCTGTTCTTCAGACCTGCCCGTTTTCAAGCGTTATTAGCACACAGTGACAGCATGCAAGAGGACCTGTCCACAGAGAGTCTAAAAACATGCAAGAGGTCATTAACCTTGCCATAAAAAAACCCTCTACCATTAACCTCACCACTAAAATCAAACACTGAGCATTTATGTACAGTTTAAGACAAGAAACAGTGTAATTGCCTAGCCAGACAATAGAGGTTTTCATTCCAAGTCTTAGTGATGCTTTTTTTTTCTCCTGGAAAAAATATATCATTACTTCCTAGTGAGAGGCTGCCTACAAAGAAAAACCCAGTCCCAGGAACAAACAAATATTCTTTCTTTTAACGGTCTGAGAGCTGCTTTCTCTTACACCTGCTCTCCTTCCCCTGGGGTAAAAGCAGCTGGCCGTAGGACGCAACCATCGCCACCCTCCAAAGAGGGGTATCAGCTGGTCTTATGAGAAGTCCTAAGAAACGGGCAGGTATGGGATTAAGTTGTCCCAGAAGAAGGAAAAGTACTTCTGTGAAGAAGCAATACAAGTCCAGAAGTTAGAAAGTAACAGACAAGCTTCTGCTGTTCTTTTTTTTTTTTTTTGGACAGCTAACGCAGCCCTTAAGAGTCACACGTCACTGGTTGATACAGAGATAGCTGCAGCCCTCATTAACATAGCGGTGAAGTTTGCACGGGCTAAAATGAGAGCGAAAAAGTCCACGAGCACTCTTTCCGTGCGCCTCACTGACGACAGCCCTGAGCCGACACGGGGTCGCTCACCAGCGCTGCTGCCAGTCTCAGCTCCAGCTAGGTCCCCAGCGCTTCCATCTGCCAGCACGACGCTGCGACACAGCACGCCGTCGCGGCTTCTGGCTTGGACAACTTCCCAACTAACCAGCAACTAGTCTTCCCAATTACTTTGGGGAAGAGCACCAACTTCAATTATAATCCCCAGGGCTGTTCTGCAGTTTAAAGGTCAGGCACGAAAGGGAAAAAAATAACATATTTTTAAAAAAATCAACAATTATCTGTACACCAATATCAGGAGCCAAGATAGGAACTGCATGATATTCCAAAGTCATGCCAGGAAAACGTTCAGAGCTGTCTCTTTTGTAAGTGATACAGCTGCAAGTCAAAGATCAATGTTACGCAAAGTGCTCTTTCACACACAGGTTGTTCTAAAACAAGGGAGGTTGGAAGGTCTTCATTAACACAATAAAAAGCCTTCAAATGAATGTTAAAGTTCATTTGTTTTTAAAAAAAACACAAGTAAAATAATAGAAATGGTAAAGAAAAAGGATGCTAGGAACCACCAGATATGGTCAGTAAAAAACTCTCATGGAACAGGGAAGTTTTTCTTAAACTCTGAATGGGTATTTAATATCAATCTTCATCCTCATATCCTGTTTAACTTCTCTGTATAGTTTCATCTAGCAAACTGAGACCTGACAAGATAAAAATTATCTGGCAATAACATTTTCATCTTGGACTATACCAAAAAGGCTTGAGAACTATTTTGGTCAAATCTGTAAACATGGCAAAGCTGGAGCCAAGAGGAAAAGGACAATTTCAAACAGAGAAGATATTTCATCCAAGTCAAGGCAATCATTTGAGGTTTCCTCCTTCCTCCTCCAAAAATCACCAAAACAAGAGTTATTTGCAAGTTTAAGTGGTGCCAAACCCTTCTTTTCTATCAAAGCAAATGTCCTCACTTGCGCAGACACACACACGAGCAGCTTCCTCTCGCCTGCTTCAGCCAGCTCTTCCCTTGGTCTGCTCAATGTCCCTCCACCCCAGGTACTTCTCTGCTTCTTCCTACGTTGTGCTGGTGCCATTACCATCATTTTCAGCTTCAAAACACTTTCCAAATTCACCACTGCAAGTGACATAGCTTTGGTGAATAAAACAACATTTTTCAAGCATTTCTGGAAGCTTCAATACTGATGCTACATTTTGCCTGAAACGTAAGGTCCCAATTTCAGGCTCAAATAAATTGTTACAGCCCTTACACAGCCAAGGCTTTAGATTTTTATCTGCCTTTTAGAGGTCCCAGAGCTGTTTCAAGGCAGCATCGAGGACATGAGGAAGCTCCTCCCCAGGCCACCGCAAGAGCTATGAAGCAAGGTGTACCACGAAGGTGGAGCCTTCGTTCAGGGCTGGCTGCTGATAGTGCCACTGACCATGGGGCCAGGCATTTTGCGGACAGCCCAGTAACTGCTCTCACAGCACAGTATCTGATACTGTTAGAAGTAGCTCTGGCTCCTTTGAGGAGCTCTGGCTGGGCTGCTTCATACTTCAAAGCACTGAGCACATCACTTGACAGACACTTCTCAACATCCCTCCTTTCTGGTTGTAGCCACTGGGTACCTAAAGCAGGATGGGGCAAAGAATTTCCCTAGGCTGGAAAAGGCATCCAGTCATTGCTGCCTCCTGAAAAACCCACCAAAATAAAATAAGATCAGAGTTGAGGAGTAACATTCTCTGTTCCCATCAAAATGTTCTCACATGGCAGCTGCCTTGTGTAGTTCATCATATTAAACCATGTCTCAGTGTGAAGAACATCAACTAACTTGCTCTAAGAACTTAGGTTACTGGCTTAATCAAGTAGGACTTGTTACTCACAGATACTCTAGAAAATTATAGCGTGGAACAAGCAACCTTCAGAGGTGCAATAGTTCCCTGAATCAGAAGAAGCTGAGTTGGAAAACGTGGGGTAACCTCTCCCCATATCACCTTGTCACAAACAACATAAGTAGGTCCATTCAAGTTGGGATGCCTTCGACACAAAAAGAGAGCTGCATTTTGGGAAGGACAGCAAGTTTAACATTCATTTGCTGTTCTCTCCCCTGCTGAAAACACTATTTCACTCCAGCTGTCTAATTCAAATCAGTTGATATTACCAGGCTAGTTTTTTGATGGCTTTTTCAGATGAAAAACGTTTGTTCAGGTTCATGGTATACGAGGAGCAGAGCCGGTCAGGACAGTTCCAACAGCCATTCTTAGTTCTCTTAGAACAGTTTAGTTCTATCCATATCTAAAAGCTCCGCAAAACTGTTGCATATTTTATACTTCAGTGAAAAGTCAGGATGTCAAAGGTTCTATTTTGTTCCAAAGAGGTGCCAATATTTTGAGTTGAAACCCTTGCTTTCATAGCGAATTATCATTCAAAACAGTCAGAAGCAAGAAGAGGCGAGACATTTTGATTGACTTCAGGTAATTTTATTTTTCACTTCCCCCAGTAAAAGTGCTGATATTGTTCCGTTTTCTTCCCGTTCCAAGAGAAGGAAAGTTCCGACAATCCTTCACAAAATGTCACTGCTCTCCTGCAGCCAGTGGTAAGGAGAGCACCGGGGCGCTTCTCCTTGGCTGCGAACTCCTGTAAGGTCAGGCCTGTTTCTAGTTTCAAGGCCCAAGGACATCTCCCGCAGAGGGGTTTAGCCCGACCACTCTCAAAGCATGAGGCAGTTCGCCCTCCTGAAACCGAGCCGGCGTGGGAGCACGTTGAGAAGCGCGACTGCCGACAGCACAGCGCTCCTCAAGGAGCGCCGCACACTTCTCGCATATATTGAAACAACTTACACCTTTCACCTTTTGCCTGGACCTGTCATTTCTCAGTCTGGAAGTCAGGCACTAAGGGCAAAACCCATACAGGGATGCTAATGCCAGAAACCCAAACTCTTCCACACCTGCACATTTGCCAGCTATTGAGTTACAAAATACAAAGCTTTTCCTTTTCTTTATTTTTTTCTTTAAAGTTATTATTATCTTATCAAAAGCAGGTTAGGATTTTTGCTCTCTAAGAGCAAGCTGCTGCACACCAGCTGCTGGGAGCGCAGCCCTGAGGTGCGTGACGACCTCAGCACGGCACCGCAAGCAGCAGCACCCCTTGCTCGGAGGTGTGAGACACGCAGGGGTCGCAGCTGCTCCGGTAGTGAGGCCGCAGGATGCTCTGTGCGGAAGCACGCAAACCCTTCTGTGGGTTTCGCCCCGCGCAAATCGCCGACTTGCACGACACAGATCCGCAGGCCTTTTGTCACCAAAGGGAGTCCTTAATTGCTGGGTTTCAACGAGACTGCTGGGGTGAATTAGGTTTGTCGGTTCAAGTCCTGTTTTTAGAGTAATGGGTCAAAATTACTTGTGAGGACACTTCCGTGGGAGCTGCAGGGGTGGGAAAGGGACAGGCGTTGTCGGTTTTCTCCCTGTCGAAGGAAGGTCACTTTGACAACACACACTGCCAGCAGCAGACCTGCCCATAAAGCAAATTACAAAGCGCTGTCCGTGACACAAACGAATGCCATTATTACACATTCAAAGCAGTGTCCAAACTGAATTAAGCAGAGCTTTACAGAACGAGTTTGAATCAAATATTAATGTGTGCCCCAGAGACAAGGCGGAAGGGAAAACACATGCGTGCAACTCTCTCTCTCCCTGAAGTAAAAGCACTATAAAGCAGCAAAGTGAAGATGCTGGTTAAATAAATCGGGCATAACACGACCAACAGCTCCAAGCCCTCCTTAACACAACTGAATGTAAGATACTGTAGAAGTACCATATCACAGTGTTAAAGCATCACAAAGGCATCGGACAGTTTTCACTTGTCTAGCCACAATTCTGTTGCACTGTAAATCCAGTGCAGACCACACTATGTGCAGATTAGTATATTCAGCTTAATTCAGCTAAGCCGTAGGGCCAGTGGCCGCAGAGGCCCGCTCTGTATCACACTCCACCCACGCATTTCGGATGACACCATTCAGGCGTCTCACATAAAGGTATTGTGAAATCTAGTATAGCGTCTCAAAAATAACTAGCTGCTCAGCTTTATCTCGCGCAAACGAAACAGAAATTTGTCAGTGGGTCCTAACTTATAAAGACACTCGAAACGAAAATGATTAATAAGCAGCTCCTCTGCACCACCTTCTCCTATTCTGCTTTACATCAACCGCCACGCACATACACCGAAGCTGTTTATCCCTCACTGAAGACATGTGTTTATTCAACATCAAAACAATTTCCAGAGAAGCCTGTTCAGAGTTTTATATTTAACTGGTATTTCACGCCACTACATCTTCCACCAGCAGGCAACGCAGAATTTCTGAAACAACATGCCTGAAGCACGAACCACAAAACACCACAGCCAGTGGCCTACCATTAGACAACCTCACATTGGAAATTTTTATTTTTGCCAAAGATGAGCCAAGCAGATGAGGCAGTAATTTGTTAGAAGTGAAGAAGCAGGCTTACAGGCACCCTCTAAGAAGCATCTGAACGTTTCAACAAACTAAGAGAAATCTGCAACCTAAGACCAATGAAATATAAATTTTGAAGGAATTAATCAGGCAATCTTCCTTTCTCTTTTTCAGCAAAATCACGGCTTTGTGGGGTAAAAAACGGTCAGGAAAGAACCCATTGTTTTTTCTAACTGATTCCCTACTTTAAAAAGTTCTCAAAGAAATTGTGAAAAGGCAGTGATCTATTGACATTCATCAAGTGTTACCAGTTTCCTGAGCATACACATCAAGGTGCTGAAAACTCCAGTATTACTGGGAGGAAGGTAACAACCTTTCCACTTTACTAAGTAAATGTTCAACTGTGAAAACGAACTTCTCTCCCCGCCAGTTTCCCACTGGGCCAAGCAGTGGCCGCAACGGATGTAACGGAGAAGTTGGAGCTGCTGCCTTCCCTCCCTTCCCACTCTGGTATTTCAATTCTGGCCTCCTTTGTCCACTTAACAGAACTTTGTTTGAAGCGTGTTTTTACTCCTTCCCTGCATGACAAACCCACACAGTCAGAAGACAGGCCGATAAAAACCACACATCTCCAGCAGCGAGCCCGACGGTGGGTGTAACATTGGACACAGCTCTCCATTCATCACGCGCATTCTCCGGATTTTGAGTTGACAGCGTCCCTTCAGCTTACTCTTCCTCCTCACGGGAGACCAGACCGGTCAACCCTAACGAAAACACTTCCTCCACCAGCACATAAACAAACAGACCTTCACCTGCAATTGTTCTAAGCTTCGGCCACAGAATGCTAGTTAAAAAGACATCAAGACGATGGAAAAAAAAAAAAAAAAAGAG
>Ga0065711_1051469_pt1 | contig 10374 bp, 10 predicted proteins | sample Hoacrofraction12_FD_59098 | JGI IMG/M metagenome (GOLD analysis project Ga0065711, IMG submission 59098) | Hoatzin crop microbial communities from Cojedes, Venezuela - Epithelial fraction 12 v2 (version 2) | ecosystem: Host-associated > Birds > Digestive system > Esophagus > Crop | place...
AAAAAAAAAAAAAAAAGCACCTTTCTCCATTATATTAGCAACCTCCTTTCCCACCTAGAGCAGAGCAAATGTCTTCTGTGCCCTCTCTGTCCCCCACGCCAGCAGCCTCTGCAGCTGCCATCCTCAGAGATTACTGAGCTGGGGTCCCGTTCCTGTAGCCAAGCATCTCCCATGGTCCACGGCTGTCACTCTTCTTCCCTTGAAAGCCAAGAGACCGCGACTCATCCGTCATCCAGCTTTAGCTGCTGCACATATGATCCCCAGCCCCGCAAGATGTCCTGCCCATCAGTCATCAGCACCTCAGGCTGGCAGCTATGGGACAGCCCAGAGCGGAGGCACGAGGACAAGCGTGGCCAGCCCTGGCTCTGCTGGCGAGGCACTGCCCCACGCAAACCTCACGCAGGCATACGGAAAGCCGCTCCGGCGCTGGAAACACAAGATGCGGAGAAGCCCCCATTTCTGCTGCCCTGGGAGCATTCACACCTCCTTCTCGGTGCATCCAGTGCTACATGCTTTCCAGCCTGGACACGGCCATGTGGGGACAACCGGTGCCATCACTCTTCCTGGGGTCCAGGCCCAGCTCAGGGTTTCAGCTCCAGCGTTTCCTGACCATACAAAGCCCACCAGAGCATGTGCACCGCAGCTGGAGAGCGGGAGGACGCTCTTGAGCATGGGGAGCACCTAAAAAACCGAAAACGATGGGCTCCCCGCCTCCTGCTGCCCCTGCATCTGCCTTCCCCAACCTTGGTGGCTTTGCCCAGCACTTCACCAGGCTGATGCACGTACAGCATCACACCAAACCCAAACCCCGGTCCCTAAGCAAAAGAAAATACAGGTTTTCCATCAGATATGAGCTGCAAGAAGCCACCCACCCTCTGCTCCAGTTTGTTCATGTCCTCAGGAGCGGCCAGAGTCACACAGCCACCTTCTCGGGCCAGGAGAGACATCCCTGCTCCAGCCCCTGCTCCAGCCCAAGGCTGCGGGCAGGAGCCGGCCAAGGCGGGGACCTGAGCTGCCTTCCCGCGGCAGCAGCTCCCACCTCCTCGCACGCAGACAGAGGAAGACCCTGCAGGAGGGAGGCGAGAGCAGAGACTGCAGACACAGCTTGTTTTAATTGCATCAGCAATCGCTAAGCAATTAATGGCAGGGAGGAGGAGGGGGAACAGGGCACTGGGAGAGAGAAAGGGACACAGCAAGCAAGGGGAAACAATTTGCTCTTTCCCTAAGGAGAGGGGCACTATTTACAGCCGCAGCTGCAGCTGCGGTGGCCTCACCCGCTGCATCCCGCTCGCAAAGAATCTCCTCAGCTGTACCCAGACCACTAACACGGCTTTCTTCATGCTTTAAGCCCCAAAGCCCTTTTCCTGAAGTCATCTTTTAGCCTCAAATGGAGGTCTCTGACCCTTCCACATGCGCAAGCCCTCCCGCATGCTTCCCAAGAGCCACGAGCCATCCCCAGCCAGGCAAACACCACTGCCAAGGGCAAGCAGAGGCTGGAGGTGAAGCCTCCTGCCACCGTGCTGGGGCTCTGCTGCTCAAAGGCACCGCAGCTCCCACCTAAAGCACTGCCCAGCCTCCACTGTCACCCCCCACCCGTCCCACCGACTGCACCAAGCCAGAAAGCGAAGCTCATCCCTGGGAGACGTCATCCTTCAAAGCTTCTGTGGCTCGATCCCAGAGATCGCAGCTCCCCAAATGCAGCCTGGAAAGCGGAGATGCCGGGATGCCAGAAAAGCATCGTCGCCAAAAAGCAGTAAAACAAGTGCCAGGATCCATGACCGGCTTTGGTGCCGTCTTTAGCCACAATGAGCCGATGCTTAAGGAGAAGCCTGAACACAGCAGCACCGACAGCTGGAGCAAAAATCTTCAAGGAAGGGGAAATCAAGCAGGAGCTGCTGGTCTGATCTGGGGAAAGCTGGAAAAGCCGGCCCTGAAAGGAAGGCAGACAAACGAGGAAAGCATCCATGGGAATCGTCCACCAACCGGTTTGCAGCCTTCTCACCTAACCCTCCTCTTCATCATGTCTGGCAAGTCAGCCCAGTGATGTTGCCGGCTCCAGGATGGCAGAGCCAGGCAGCGGCGATCTCCCCGTGCTCAACCGAGCGCAGGCAGGCTGGCAGCTCCACTCACCTCTGCTCCTGCTGCTGGAATAAAGCACTACGGCAATTTTTTGCTCTGTTTAGCGAGTGCCAGGGACTGCCAGCACTTGCAAAGCTCAGGGCCTGACCATGCCCCCGCCGAGCGATTCTCACTGCAGTTCACCCAGCGATGGAAAATGGCTTTTGGCTCATTAACAAGCCTGTGCCGAGACCGGGGGATTCACCCCGCCCCTGCTCCCTACAATAGACAGGGCTGCCCGAGACACCCCAAACTCAGCTCCAGTAACCCAGCAAGCACGCAGCCAAGCGGAATCCTTGGCCAGATCCCAAGCCCTCCTCCTGCTTGATAGCAATCGTGCTGGTGACTTCAAAAAAAAAGAAAAAAAAAGAAAAGAGAAAAAAAAAATTCCTCGAGCTGGGCTCTGAATTCAGGTATACTTGGAAGAAAGGCACAAGGCGCTCCGTGCTAGAGAGCTTCCGGCTCGAGCGAAGAGCTGGCAGGAAAGGCTCAGCTGGCAGCAGAGGCTTCTCTCCAAGGATACCCGCGGGAACAGCCCACCTGGCACCCCCAAAGGAGAGACACGACATGTCGTTGCATTGATTTCACCATTTTCTAGAAAAAGGATCCGAGGCGCAGAGCCCAGCGGCAGCGCGTGGCTGCTCCCAGGATGACTTGTGACCAGTCGTGGCAGATCAGTGGAGAGCCAGAGAAATCCAAACACTACAAGCTGGAAACCTGATGCACCCCAAGGCTGAACACCGGGCAACTGCTCAAAATACAACCTTTGCTACAGCAATACAACATGAAACCATCCTTCACCCACCGATCTTTGCCTTTTAAAGATTAAGGCTGTTGGATGGAGTTGGGTGGCAGTCCTGGTGTCTGTAAGGAGACATCTCCACGTCGCAAGGAGCACAGGCAGAGGGGCGAGCCATGTCACCAGCCTGCAGCTTATCAGAGTTACTTTCTCTGCTCATCCCTTGAGAAACCACATTAAAGGAGGCGAAGGGACCAGAACAGGTGCCTCCTCGCCCCGGGCGGACTCCCATGGCCAGCAGCACGCTCGCCCAGCGGCAAGGAGCCACCAGCAGCTTCGCAGCGGATGTTGAATTTGCCAAGGAGCAGGAGAGAGGCGCGAAGCACCGGCAGCAGCAAGCAGTGATTTATAAAGCTGACGTGCCATTCCAGGTCATATATCGACAGGAGCCTCGCCTCCTACGCAGGCGGGGAGCCAGGCCGATTATCTGTCATATGCTGCAAGACACGGTGCCAAACCGAGATCACCCAGCTTGTTTGCTAAAACAAAAAAATAAAAAAAAAAAATGAAAAGCACCACACAGATGCAGGCAACCGGCTTTTGTTCAAGCTGGTGCTTGCCGGTGGTAGGTGAGCAAACGCATCAGCCTGCGTGAAAGCATGTAACGCCTGGAGGCTGATCCTCCCTTGAGCTCCTGGAAAGAGTGGTGGCAACCAGCAGGCAGGAGCATCGCTCGCAGGAGCAGCGCCGCAGCTGCCCGACACCCGCCCGTGGGTGTTCTCCCACCTTGACTCACCCCAAATTAGGCCCCAGGGTTCTCACAGCATTACAGGCTTCGGAGGCAGAGCTGGCTGCTCCGTGAATCCCACAGCCAGCGCGGTGCTGCCAGGACACGGAGCTAAGCGGTCCCTTCTCCTGCGCTGCCAGGCGAGGAGCAGGCAGCAAAACAGCCTGGGCAAAAAAAAAGGTGTTCACAGGTCCACTCGCACAAGCCACGTGGCTTTCGCAACTAGCTCACGTTAAAAAAATAAAACACAACAGTGCACTTGTTAAGAAATCAATTTTAAGAAACCAATTTTTCAGAAATTCAGATTTAAGATGACATTTCCTCCAAATTCTGTTTCCTCTGCCAGACCGAACGGATTAGCTGAGCACCACCTGCACCCGAGTCAGCCAAGAGTCACCAAGCTGAACCGCCGCAGCCTGAAGGACGCAAGCTTCTGGAGCTGCCAATGCCGTGTTAACCTTTTTTTCCTCCCTTCTGTTTCACTGAGTAATCCCCAGACGCAGCCACTCCGCGGCACGACACCATTCAATATTCCTTAGGGAGCCTCATATTCCTTAGGGAGCCTCGGAGCCTTTCCTCCCCCGGGATCAAGAGTGGTAAAAGGTTTGTGGTGCTTGTTTGACAGCCCTGCAGAGCAAGCGCAACGCAAACCCCACCACTTCCAAAGCGTATTTCATCCAGAGTTTTAAGAGAGAAACCAAATTACATGGGAGAGAAAGTCAAGACACTCAGGTCAAGAGTTTGAGAAGCGCTCGCTGATTTTTTTGTTCCCCGGGTTTTGCCAAGTGCCTTAGAGGATGCAGATTTTCTGAGGAGGGGATATTCAGAGGTCCTCCAAAACAAGGCAAAACAAGGCATGCAACAACAGAAGGACCTAACCTAACCACTGATGAGAACATCATCCAAAACAACAATACAATGTTGTGTTTTGAAGGAGGAAACAAACCTGGAAGAGCCAAGCTGTCAATGCGCCATCATCATCGCTCAGAGTGAAACAGCTACACGAAGATTTGAGGGTTTGGGCATAGAGAGGCGAGCATGACTACGGAAGAAGCCTTGTTCCAGTCTTCTAGCCCGTTTTGGTCACCTCCAGCTGCATGTCCAGCTCACGCAGACCAGAAGCAAGGCCAACACATGCTGCCCCGTGGGACAGGAGGCTCCTCGGAGAGGTGAGACCTCAGCCGCGTTGACTCTAAGCAACAAACCTTCACCCGCGACTTCAAACAACGTGACACGCTGGGAACCTGTCATTAGGTAATTAAGAACCTGAATATTTTTACACCTAGGATATGTCACTGCAGGCCATGCACAAGCAAGCCACCCGTCGCTCCACAGCGATGGTGGGGGGAGCCTCCAGCGCCAGGCAAAAACAGGACCAGGAGGTGACCGTCTGGGAACAAAAACAAAACCTTGGAGGTGACCGTCTGGGAACAAAAACAAAACCTTGGAGGTGACCATCTGGGAACAAAAACAAAACCTTGGGGTTGTGAGCCAGGCTCTGTCCCAGCCAAGCTTGCGTGCTAGCAGTTTCAGCAGGGGGTTGTTTGCTGACAGCTTAAAGGATTTAAGGGAAGGATCAGCCATGGCTTTGCTGATAAGGGAACCAGTGGCAAACTCAGAGCAATCCCATGAGCATGGGGAGAAGCTTGAAGAGGACAGGGAACGCAGGGGCGAGCCTACAACAGCAATAACAGGGACAGTTTGATTTGCGTAAGGAAGTCGGTCAGCAGCTGCTCTTCCAGGCATTAACAACCCTCATTTGCTGTCCACCAAATATGGAGAACAGCTCTGGAGTCCCACCTTCATGAGAGCGCACTGGATCATTTGGGGAACCAAAGGCTGTACAAGAGAGAACATCACAGCCCTCAGTCGTGAGTAAAGGTGCCCAAAAAGCAGAGAGCGCAGGAAGTCTAGAGGAAAAGGATGTGGTGGTGGGAGTCCTGGTCTGGAGGTGGGGTAGGAGGGAAACCCTACTACACAGCAGCAGGCAGCAAGAAACTGCAGATGGGCAGCACTGGCTGATCCAGGAAAGCTTCACATTTGTTGCCTAAGAGCTCCACAGAGTGTTTACAGACAAATCAGGCTTATGTCCAGGTGTACGCAACAGATAAAAAGCAGGAGGAGGCAGATCTGCTCCAGATCAGCAGGGGAACACTCAACCGGAGGGGTTCATTCCAGCAAGCACGGGATGCTGGTCACCAGGAACATACGTAGACGGATCGATGGACTTGTCTGGCAGGCTGGAGCCCAGCAACAAGGGCATGCTCCAGCTGGGAGCAGTGAATCCACTCACTCAACCCTCTCCAGCTGCTCAGCAAACAAGCACAGTCCCCTTAAGAGAAAGCACAATCAGCACAGATTTAGCTGCAAGAGGGTGGGGATATCGCTGAGCTCCAAGCCATGGTCTGAACCTTATCTGCTGCTTTAATACCTATCAGTGTTGATACAGATTAAAGGATTAGTCAGGATTACTGAAGGCAACCCCCCTCACCCCAGGCAGCCAGGATGGGCATGGGTTTGGTGCAGCTCCGGCATTCCCGTCTTGCACCCTTGGAAGAGAAAGAGCCTATGGAAAGCGTGGAGAGGAGGCTCCCCATGAGCAATGGCATCCTTGAAAAGTCAGCCCATTCACAATGGAGAGAGACTGGGCTCTCCAGGAAGAAAACTAAGCCTTGACAGCCAGGATCCCAGCAGGATTCAGGTTTGTTGTCCCTACAGTTGCCTACCAACACAGGCCACGTTCAGCAAGTCTTTGTGGACTGGTACCACCACCAGAAGAAACCATCCCACCACGCTCCATCCACGGCTGCCCATTCCCACCCTGGCCCAAAGCCCTCTTTTACCAACACGAGCATTTGTGCAGCGTTGGGAAACCGTCTGGTTAAATCCTGCTTTTGATGTTGCTCAGCACAGCTTTTAATTGGATCATTTCCCTGACCCAGTTCCCCACATGGTTGCACAAACCCTTGAGCATCAGTGTGGGAAGAGGTGGCCAGGAGCAGACAGGACACCTCCCTGGCATAGCGGCGAAGCCCCAATGATCACGCAAACAGGCAGGAAAGTTCCTGTGCCCTAAGCTCAGGCTGAACATGAACTTTGTGAGAATTCCCATCTTCCAACAGATCAAACACCTGCTGTGTCTCCTGAAACCTGGCTGGGCTGAAAGCAGTTCAGGACAACAGGAAAGACTGGAGATCCCAAAGCAGAGCAATACCCCAGCACTGCCTCCTGCCCCCACATACCCTGCTCCCTTCCCCAGGCAAGAGCCATCAGATAGGAAGACCATGGCTGTGGTCTTCCCCTGGGCAGCAGGACCTCATATCTCAGCCAGTCATCATCCAGGACAACCCGACTCTGAAGTATAAAGGCAAAAAGAGTAACGGCAAGCCCCTGAGCAACGGGCGAGCTGTGTGTAGGCATTCGGGGGATGCCGGCAAGGAGAGCAGGCTACAACACAGCAGAAGAGGTGGGACTTCTGATGTTCAGACAGATCTATGGAGGAGCGAAGAAAACGCAGACTTGCATTTTGGGACAATCCAGCTGGTCAGCACAGCTGCGGTCTCTAGTCTTCACACTCCACGTATGAGAATGTAACATCCCAAGATGCAGGTGTGCTTCAGCACGTGCCCGCATGCTGACACTGCCGCTTCCATGTGCAAGCTGGCTTTGGTAGGACACCCTGGCAGTAAGGAACCACTGGGGCATGCATGAGGGAGTGTTTTACATGGCTGGCCTGCCTCCTTTACCAGCAAATCCCAGTCCAGCACCTCTGGGCACAACATTCATGTTGAACATCACCTCAAGCATGGGAGGCTCTCATAGAGCACCACAAGTCCAAGAGGTTTGCAAGTCAGATACTGCTGAGACCAAAGGTGGAACCAAACCTGGCTCCTCCTGTTCCCTTGCTTCCCTTACAAGGACAACGGGTGGGAATGGCAGAGGTGCTGAAGCAGTCAGAGATAGGACGACAGGCTTAGAAGTCGGGGGAAAGACCTGCAGAGCAAGACACCACCATTCTGAAACAATCATCTTCCAGAGCCAAGTCCAGCTTCCCTGGGTAGTGCACTCACTTCCATGTGCCAGCACCCCACGTCCTGCTGCGATTCAAGCAGGTCATCCTTCAGACCAAGCTGCAAACCCAAGGCAGTCCCCCTGTCCCCTCCAAAGCAGCAGCTCCTCTGCAAGGTGAAGCCCAGGCAGCTCTGCTCCAGCACCTAGCTCCTTCCCAGCAAAATACAACCAGGCTGCAAACAGCCCAGAAAGGCAGGCAAAGCCCAGGCCCCACACTGCTAACGTGCTCGTGAAAAATATATGCAGATAAAAGATTCCCTCCCCTCATGCAGAGAAGGTCCGAGTAAGACGAAGGACCAGAATCTTCACCAAATCAATCACGCTTCACTCAAAAATGCACACTACACGATCGCCTCTCTATAAGAAACAAGATGAAGCGCCAAGACCTGCAGTACTGGACTTCCAATAAAGCCTAATGAGCAACCCTACACTGGGATTTCAGTCCAGAAAAAACAAGTGACGTTTGCCCCACCGGGAACACACAAGCTGCAGAAGTCGCACCAGGCACGCGGGTGATGGCCTGCCAGCAGCAATAAATCTGACACTGGAACGGCGTTCCAGCCCGGTGCCAGGACAGGTCAATTAAGCCCCTACAAATTCTTGGCGCAGGTGGAGCAGCGGCTGCTTTCAGCCCCAGTGGGTTACAAGCCAGCTGGAGTCCTCCAGTGAGTCTCTGGAGCCAGGCTCCACATCCTGTCCCACTCTCCCGGCATGTCTCCTGCCCGGCGCGGATGTGTTCAGCCGTCCACGGGCTTCGAGGAGCTCTGCCGGCAGAGCCACCGAGCCTGACAGTGCTTTCCAGAGTTCATTTCAGAGCCAAGAGAAGCTCCTAAAGAGGAGCATGCTGTCCCACCAATACGACCTTCGCCAAGTTAATATCAAAACTGTTTATGGAGTCAAGGCTATCAGTCATGACTAATTCTCTGCTCACCGGCAGCAGCGTCATCCCCTGGCTGCACTCACCCTTCGCTCCTGCTCCCTCCAAAGCCACTGGTTGTTTTCAATGAACTCAAGCAGCGGCACGCTCAAGGCCTAGCTTTGCATATTACTCAACAGCACACGACAGTCACCGACAGTCACCGATGTTCTCGCCAGGAAAGTACCACCTACAAAACATGAACCCTCAGGCTTGACAGGATATGCAAGCCACCAGCCAAGAGGTTCAGAAGAAAGTCCTCTTACAAGCACCATCTTCTTAATAGCACCTAAACAGTTGTCTGTATTCAGTTAATTGTGAATTGACCAAGCTGACCCAATACAGACAATCCCAGGTCCTTCAGGAGAGGCACAGCACAGTACAAAGCCAGGGGAGCACATGAAGCTTCCTCCAGCGGATCTCACTCTGCCCCCTACAAAGCAGATGGCATCAAAAACATATTTTGCTTCATGGCCATGCAACTTTGGAGAACACATGCCGCGTGTACCTACACGTCTCATCAAGGAAGAAGCGTAGCTCCCTTTCACTGCACAAGTTGTCAAACAAAGTCACAGCATACGGACGTGTGATTTTTAGTGAAAACACTGCCAGAAGGAGCATGACGAAGAGGGCAGAGTGAAGGCTGCTGCACTCAGCTTAGCTCTGCACTCCCCAGATGCCGAGAGCCAAACGCTCAACTCTGATGCTGCACCCACCTACTTTTCAGCTGGCTCTTCACACAGTACCCTAAAGCTCATCCACATCACGTTGTCACCATTGCGTCCTCAACACCTAAAGCTACACCAGCTATCAGGCTTGTTACGTCAGCTTGTGCAGGATCAGGTGTCATTCTGCAGGCGCAAAAGCAATTCAGTACGGGAGGCAAGGAAGACGGATGTGTGGATCAGCAGGTTCCGGACTCTTCCCATCAACCCGGCCATGTGCTTGCAAATCCCTCCTCTCAAGGATTCGGTCACCTCAACCACAGCTTCCTGCAACTTCCCCGACCACTATCAGATCATCTCACACAGCACGTGACAAACTCAAACACTCTCGTAGAGAATTTATAGTCCTATAACTCCCAGCAGTAACGACCAGTTGGAGCATCTGGGGGCTTCCTAGGGTTGTTCACTGTGCTCACCCAAAGTGTTTTACAGGAGAAAGTCCCAAGGGCGGTACGTAGTCTCAAACAAAGATTATCTTTGGCAGCTTTATCAGAACAGTTCTCACTCCCTTAACCTCTTCTTGGATGAAAGCACATTTAGAAAAACAGTCCAGATGTTCAAATATCAATAACACAAAAAGCAACAGTACAACGCAGTCTTGAAGAACCCTTTACAAATAAATACAACTTTGGGGGGTTTCTACTCAGCAGCGCCAGGCCCACACTCATAAACCAAAACTACATGCTCACCTCGCCTGGAATGGGAAAATAAAACCTGGTTTGGGTTACCCATCTGCAGGACATGCACACAAGAACGGCTCCTGCAAGCTCTCCTTCCCCTCAATGGTCAAGCGACTCGTACCACTCAATGGATTTTTAATCAAATTTTCCAAAATAACAATTTACAGAAGGAGTTACAACTGAGCCAAACCCCAGAACAAGAAACTTGAGAAGTCGTTGCTGCCCAGGGAGGTTGTGGAGTCTCCTTCTCTGGAGATATTCAAGACCCACCTGGACAAGGTCCTGTGCAGCTTGCTGTAGGTGACCCTGCTTCGGCAGGAGGGTTGGACTAGATGACC
>Ga0065711_1051470_pt1 | contig 10374 bp, 7 predicted proteins | sample Hoacrofraction12_FD_59098 | JGI IMG/M metagenome (GOLD analysis project Ga0065711, IMG submission 59098) | Hoatzin crop microbial communities from Cojedes, Venezuela - Epithelial fraction 12 v2 (version 2) | ecosystem: Host-associated > Birds > Digestive system > Esophagus > Crop | place...
CCTCCCTGGCAGTGCTCAAGGCCAGGTTGGATGGAGCTCTGAGCACCCTGGGCTGGTGGAAGATGTCCCTGCCCATGGCAGGGGGGTTGGAACCAGATGGTCTTTAAGCTCCCTTCCAACCCAAACCATTCTATGATTCTATGATTCTATGAAATTTAAGCCACATTCACACCAGAGAAATTTCTGTTTCTAGAGTAGATAAGATTTTAGAGATTTCTACAAGGTGATGCAAAAAGTCACAGTGCCAAAGGAACATGGGTTTAGACCCATAGCCTTCACTCCACTTCATGCAGTTTTCTAGATACACTAACAACAGACCTCACAACACCCTGAAAACACAGACTTAACACTTCTTAAAAGTCATTGCAAGAGTGATCTAAAGAGATAGCGCAGTCTGATGTGCTTTATGGATGCTTTGGGCAATGGAAGATGGTGTAGCATTTACCTGGGGGTTTTTTTTGAGCTTTACTGCACAGATAGGAAGCCTGCAACCCAGTCAAAAAACAACTGCATGTGTAAGAGATGCCACCTTGCTTCTTAACGTTGCAGCAAGTGTTGGCCTGTGATGGTATCACGGGTACAGAGACAGGATGGTTAAACACGCATGAGAATTTGGAGATATTTTTGAAGTACCATCAGAAATGACTCGCTGCCCATGTGAACCTTTTACTAAAGGAAATTATACTGTGGCAGGGGACTAAAAAGCTTTTCTCTCCATAAAAGAGCTTTTTTCTATACCACACCCTACATCGTTACTGCCTGGCCTGGTAAAGAACGCGCAGCCTCCCCAAGAAACCTGTTTCAGTGCTTTGCAGCACTTATCTCTGGAGACCTTTCCCAGTGTTAAACTTAACTCTCTCGGTGCAGTTTATCCATGTTATGTCTTGGCATAGACAACACGAATCGGGAGACAGATTTTTCCCTCGTTTGCTGCAACATTTCTTTATCTACTTGTAAATTGCTACACTTTTCCCCTCCGATCTTCTGTTGAATAAACTGTCCTAGATCTTTCAGTCTGTCTGAGCACATTTTGTATTTAAGACCTTTGCCAGTCTCACTATTATACCACTTTTCTAACGTATATCTTAAACTCTGGGGTCCAGCATCTTTGATAGCATTTCCTCTCGGTACCTGACTACAGCAGAAGGACTTTATGTCTCCTCGAGACTAAATTGCTTTACATATAGGCCAATAGCACGTCTGCCTTTTGTGCCGTAGCACGAAGTTGTTGACTCATGCTCAGTCTATAATCCACAATATGCACAGGATCTTTTCGTGAAGAACTGGTAAAGAGCCAGTTATTTCCCATCCTATTTTGCATAGCTAATTATTCTTGGCAAAACACAATTCTTTCCACATGTCCCCACTGAATACCATGTTATTTTTTCAGAACAGATCTCGAAAGTCAATAAAATCATGAATTCACAGAATCACAGAATAGTAGGGGTTGGAAGGGACCTCTGTGGATCATCTAGTCCAACCCTCCTGCTGAAGCAGGGTCACCATTATAACTGACTTTCAATGTATTTCTTTCCCAGCTTTGTGCTGTGGTAAATTTGAATGGGAAGTCCTTTATCCCAGGCTTGTAAGGTAAGTGTAATATTTTCCGGTCTATTAGTAACCAAGGAAGATGTGGAACAATCACAGAATCACAGAATCACAGAATGTTGGGGGTTGGAAGGGACCTCTGTGGGTCACCCAGTCCAACCCTCCTGCCGAAGCAGGGTCACCTACAGCAGGCTGCACGGGACCTTGTCCAGGCAGGTCTGGAATATCTCCAGAATTAAAGTAATTTTAAAGTCACGATTCCTTGAGAAGTTGCATTCAAGAATTACGAAAAATTTACCTGATAACACAGTGAGCTGTTGACAGTCTTTTTTAATATATCTTGGAATATACAGGGAAACTTGCGATGACTAGATATGTACAAACATTGCTCCAAAATCAAGATGCTTTTCTGGACAGCAGACTACATCAGATAAACTTGATCTCCTTCTTTCATGAGATTACAGATTTGGTTTATACATGCACTTAGAAACTTTTGACACTATTTGAATAACACAGTGGGCTATAATACAAAAAAAGCAAATGTAAAACCCACTACCCACCTACCACACTCACTGGCTAGCTTTTAATTCTGCAGAAAAGAATCTGGAAATTGCTGTGGATCACATTAAGCAGCATGTGTGTTGTAACTTTACGCTGTTCCAAAGACACACTTGGACGTATGAACAGCAGTATATGCTGCAACCCATATGAAGCAACCATTCTGCTCTAGTCAGCATTGCAAAAACCTTAGCAGCAAGCTCTGTCTGGTTTTGGCACGCCTGATAAACATGAATTGCACGAAGAAAGTTCTCAAGAGAGCAATGCAGACTACTAGACGTCTTCTAAATGTGCTCCACGCAGAATGACTGAAAAAAAAATGATTTGTTTTGTTGTTTTGGGCTGGTTTGTTTTTTCTAAAGAGAAGGGACATGTACTGGAAATGTACAAGTAGGCAAAAAATCAAAAGAATAATACTTTGTCCATGTTGTGATACATTTTTCTTGCTGGAAATCACAAGCTGAGGGACTTAAACCATACCAAGATTGGCTGATGGCTATCAGAGTAGCGACAGAAGGTATCAGCCATATTTAGCTGATCAACAAGGATCAGGGCTAGGTCCCTTAAAACAGGATCCAGACACAAACTAGCAAGGCACTTTCAGCCCCAGAAATTAATGCTTGAGAAAAAAAAACAAACAAACCTAAACCACATGCCTTACAATGACAGACGTTAGGCAGCTCTTATTTCAGTGTTTGAACCCTTCTTCCCAACGCAGCCCCTGAGGTTCCGTTCTAATGCAGATAAAGCTTTCTCTTCTGGTGAACACTGGTTAAATATTTCCTAGGCATTCCACAGAGTCAAGCCCAAAACAGGAAACAGAGATCAGCTGAATTTCCTTTTTTCCACTGAAGATCATTTCTTCGTTCTACTACTTTTCTTTCCCTGCTTCACCTTACCTTTCCTTTCTCCTCTCCTCTCACACCCTCTTCTCCCCCTTTACCTTTCTCTTCCTTCCCTTCAGTATCAGTAACTGCAAACTATGCACATGCACAGAATAACTGCACGCATCCAGAGAACATGCCGAGCTTGTATTTTATTAACAACCTATTCAGTATTTGACTAGGCTGTTGCCTGCCAATGCATCTGATAAGCAAGCTCTTTTATACCCATACTTAAAACATTGCACAATCCAAACTGCATAACAGGAAAAGTAATAATCCTTCAGATGCACAAGGGTGGAAACAACATGTACAGCTCCAGTCTCACAAGGCAGTGTTTACTTTATCCAGCACCCAAAGTAATGTCTACTAAAAACTTTACTTTCACTGCTAATCTGACTTGCAACCTGTGACTGGTCAGAGAACCTCTCTCTAAAGATATGCAAAAGTCACAAACAACAGAATATTAAAACGACCTACCAGCAAAAGGTTTTGTGGGTTGTTTTTTTTTTTTTTGCAAAGGGCAAAGCACATTGCAATACAATACAGCATCCAAAGCTCTACATTTTTTTTCCTAAGCCTTCAGAAAGAAACCATCGGTTTCAAATGTGCGCTCATTAATAACACAGCATGCAAATGATAGCACTGAGTAATGCTTCTATCATCTATGCTTATTAAGTATGGGTTATAAAGATTACAGTTTCCATCTGCAGCATAAAAAGAAAAGTTAGTGATGTGAAATATTTTTTTACAAGGCTTTTGAGGACGCCAGTGCCAGGTCAAAAAGCACAGTGAAGGAGAATGCAGCTGCCAGGACAGTCCTCAGAAAATCAGGCCTCTGTCTCTATGGATGCATTTACGTGCAAATACAGCTTGAAACAACATTTTTCTGCCAAAGGTTGGTCCAGTGTTGGTACAATACATCTGCCTGGTTAAGTGAAGAGGAAAAACAAGGATCTAGGGTGAATTCCTGTCCTCATTCAATACTGACTTCGTGGGGCACATCCACACTGGCAAATGAAGACCTAGGGATCTGTGGTCAAGCACAGAGCCTCCTATCCAAAATGCCTAATTCTATTTAGCATTGCTCCAACTAGATATTTTCAAAACAACATCCAGGCAGAGGCAGACTGAGTCAAGAAAGTCATTATTGATGAAACTGCAGCAGATTTGACTTCATTCATCCTCTACAGCCTATTAACACTACTCCAACTCTACTCCAGGCCTTAGGGCTCTCAGAAATGCCCACCTGTAAGGGCACACCACCACACCCTCAGTTTTGTGTTATAAAAACACTCTCCTGTCACAGTCCATGCAGCTTACATGTGGTTTCAGATGCTCTGAATTGAAAAAAAACACTTGAAGTAATACATTTTATTGCTATGAAGACTCTTCAAAGAGACCAGAGAAGATACAGGACAAAGTGCTATGCAGTTTTGGCTGGGGGAAAGATTTCAAACAAACGTGAACAAGAACCAGACTGCCCCACTTAACCTTTGGGCCAAGTGTCAGTCCTTGGAGCTCTTTTGTTTGGCAGGAATGTTTGGAACTTGTGATGTCATTTTATAATTCACAAGATTCTCAGAAGCAGCAAGCAGTAACCTCATCAATTCTAGGAGGCCCAGGGAAACTGATAATTTTGGGTGATGGTGGATGCCTAAGGTAATGGTGGATACCTATCAGCTGGAGATAAGCAGGTCCTTTTATTTTAAAATTTGAAAATCTGAAAATTTATATAGCAGTGTATTTTTTTTCTTTGTCTTGTCTTACTGTGGTGAGATCAAACTTCTACAGAACACCCAATGATGATTAGGAGAATGTACCTTCTTACAGTTTTATTACAGTGTTTATGGATAAATTAAAATCAGCTAATAAAGTATATTGAAATACTGAGTCATTGCACAAAGTTCAGTCATGTTTCAGCAGTTAAAGTAATAAAATATACAAATGAAGGCCTAATTATAAACTGGTCTTTTTGCAAATTTGGATGTCGTAATTTCCCAGCCAGCAAAAGTGAATACTTATGTGTGCACTGTTTCAGAAACAGACAGCAGGGTCTGAGCGTCTTTGTCTGAAGCAGAAAGCTCCAGCAACTACGGAAAGTCATAATGAAATAACGTACTGCAGCTGCACAACGACCCGCATTAAAAGAAAGGAACAGTTTCCATTCTTTTAAAATACATTATTACATAATGATGATGATGAAGATAATAATAATGATTATGATAATAACATAGTTTTCCTAAATGCTATGCATCCCTCACCAAAAAGTGTAAAAACACCATTTGATATAAACAAACATCTGGCTTCCAGCATCACTACACAAGGCCATGGATGGTTTGATAAAAATGAGACTCCAAAGGCTGTAGCAGCTTCAGTGAAGCTGAGCATTAATGGTCAGATGCACTCTGCACTTCCAGCAGCTCATTATTCGTAATAACCTGGGGCCCACAGCAAGCTCTAAAAGAAGCGGCATGACTGAGCACATGGAACACTGGAAGGCAAGCACAGCAGTATCGTGACTCAGGAAGACACAATCAGTCCCCTTTCACGATCCAGTGCTTCAGAAACCTTCGTATGAGCACACTGAGCAAGGACCTTCCCTCCAACTCAGCTGATGTTTCTACAGGACTGAGCAGGGAAGAACAATTTCACACCAGTCAGCATAAATTACCGCCGCCTCAGGGAACTCTAAATTACACTTGGCAGGCCAGAGAGGTTGTTCAGGCAGCGGAGGCCGACTGAAATGTGGCACAGCTTCATATTTTGATGACTCTCCGATATGCAAGGTTTTCTTTTAGCAAGAGGTTCCTCTCAGGAAATAGATTTTTTTTCTTTTTTTTTTTTTTTTGGTCTGCTCTGCAACAAGAGAGTAGCTCAAAATAACCCGGAAAGAGCTATATCTGATTTATATTTGCATCGGGTAACTCCAAAAAATGCCCTTATGGCAAGGTGAAAGCAGCACTGGTTTATAACTGAGCCAAAGGGTGTTTCTGGAGGTTTCAAAGAGGCGTGACACAGCCCACATCCCGCTGACATCGCCTTGGCAGGATGCGGTTGCCCACCAGCTCTCCTGTTTTCTTTGGAAAATCCCTGCCACTTTTTTACTTTAATGACTTGCAAACAAACTGCACGCTTAACACATGTTGGCCAAACTACACAGGTATCGAATTTTAAACTGAACTCTGTTTTTCTTAATGCATAGCATAGCTTGAATTCTGGTTTTATTAGAAAAAATCTTGGAAATGTATTCGTTACATATTGGAAATTTCTAACGAGACAGTTTGAGATTTTAAAGTGATATTTACAGATGTACATGCTCTTACTAGAAATATTTTGCCTATTTCTTTCCACAAAAAACATGTAGCCAGCTGTGAGAACTTGGTCCTAAATGCAAGCGATTGGGTCCCAAACACTGACTCTATTGAAATTCAATGGTGCATGATTACAGAAATTTTTTAAAAACTAGCACTCTGCTGGAGTTATATTTATGAAGCAAAAAGTTTTCTAATATTAGCGGGTTCCGGTCCCAAAGAATAATCTGTTATGAGCAAAGCAGCTCTGAAATCTAAGATGACAGACAATACAGTTGTAAATATTACACTTCTCTCGGCATGATCTCTAGCTGAAGCTATTTAAATGTCAGTTCCTGTTGCTCCTAGGTCTGAAAAAAAAGCCTTTCTGTAATTTAAAAAGCAAATTTGCTAAAAATAAGTAGGCTTTCTACCAGTAAGGTAAGACATTGATGAAAGCTAAGAAAATGTCAGGTGAAAACAAAAAAGAAATGTAACAAAACACGCCAACATTTATAAAGATTTCTCTCCATTTTTTAACTTCGACAATACAGTGTTTGCTGAACTTCTGCCATAAGCTCATGTCGGTGCTGTTACTGATAAGCAAAGAGCACTAATAAAAATAAATGTTCTTGCTGATAAGCGAACCGCAGGCTGAACCTTCCTGATACTAGTGAGTTATTTTTTTTAAAACTTTGCCTCAGTTCTCACCTCCGGACAACACACCCCGAGAATCCGCAGCACTGGATGTTAACAGAGGCTGTTTCAACACGCTGAGTTTTGTTTGGGGTTTTCAGGGTGGGTTCCCCCCCCGCCCAGGCTTTGCAAACAGACGCGGCTCCCAGCACAGCGTGTACAGGACACGGCGCAGAGCGGAAGCTCGCAGCTCGGGAGGAAGTCACCAGTTTCTTTCCTCACAAGCAGCCTGAAAAACCTAAATTTGTGAGCCTGCAGAGCAGCGAGCCTGCGCTCCTGTGCCCCTCTTTGAAAGTGCTGCACCGCAGAGCCATCTCCAGCAAGGGCCACGGCTGGCACCCCTTCCACGTCTGCTCGCCCCGGGGTGACGAACCGCCGCTTGCTGAAGGCTGAGCCTTACCGGTTCCTCATCGGCTCCACCAGCGGTTCTTCAACAGGGTTTTTACTAGGCTATGGCTTGCTGGGCAGTGCCGGCACGCTGCAGAAACAGGCTTTGAGAAAGCTGCTTCTTGAGAAGTTTCCATCCCTGGAAACATTCCAGGCCAGGTTGGACGGGGCTCTGAGCACCCCGATCCAGTTGCAGATGTTCCTGCTCACTGCAGAGGGTTGAGCTGGATGGCCTCTGAAGTTCCCTTCCAACCCAAACCATTCTGTGAATCTATGATTCTTGAAGCTGAGCATCCCAAAGCCAGTGCAGCTACCTGGGGCAGACGAGCTGCCCAGCTAAGAGGTGGAACCCCCCCTGCACAAACACAGAGCCTCTGCCCCCAAAATACCTGTCCAGTTGGAGCTACAAGTTCATCTTACGCTTCTGTGCGCCTTTGCAAGAAGCTTTATTCTCTGCGTGTTGCGCAAGCTCTGCATAAACCTATGGCCATGATGTTCCACCAGCTTTCTTACAGGTTTTCCTTCATTTAGGTGTGGTCTTGATCCATGAAGTAAAGGTGAAAACTACACAAACGTTGATTACAAAATGTAAAAGATTCCTGGTTCACTTTTCCCTGTTTACTGAAGAACGGGGTGCAAGAACTGGAATCTTGGAAGAAATATTTCTCACCCTATAATTCCAGCAAACAAGTTGATTGAGAGAGGCTGCAGAAACATATGGAATTATTTTGGAAAAAAATTAAAAAGGCAAATGCTTTCCCTGTAGCTGCAGCTCAAAGATTACACCATCGCGTTGCTTCTGTTTAATCACTTTTCCTCAAACAGAAATCGAGGGTTTTCTCTGGAACACCAAACGTCATCTGCTTACAGGTCAAAGCAAGCAAATCTCAGATGAGCCATAAAACCTGCCCCGAAGAGTCCAGCGCAGCTGCGGAGCGCGTCACTCGCACATTTTGAGACTTCTGTAACCAAATACTGCCGAAAGCACAACAAAGCCAGGCTGATCCCCTTGGATTCAGTGCTGTGCTTGGCCTCTGTCACCTCATCGGGATGACGGGAAAATGAACAGCCCAAGAAATCTTTTACTGCCCATACTGCTGCCGTGGGCACTGTTTGGTATGAACGAAAAACGAAAGCTGCGTTTGTGTTCGTTGAATTTAATTCAGTTTGTATCTCATGCAGACTGGCTCAGAGACAGGCTCATACCTTTTATTTCATATATAATTCAACATGGGGAAATTAATTGCTCTACTGGATGTAATTTTCAAATGAAATGCAAAATGTTTAACAAAAGTTTTTCCAGATTTTATAGAGTGATAATGTGGCAGTCATCCTTTTGGCATTAAGTTTCTTTCCTCTATGCAGTAAAAGAAAGAGGAAAGAGAGTGAAGGGAAGAAGAGAAGAAGGAGGGGGAGAAAGGTAAGAAAACCACAGTTGGATCATTTTGGTTAAGAAAATGTAAATTCAGAGGGCAGCAGAATTTACAATTGCCAGAAATCAGGCCAAGGCTTGCTTGTTCATGTTTACATTCGGATAGATTGTCCCAGCAACTTTTCAAAAGACAACTTTACATCAGTGGGAGCTGCTGCTAGAAATTTGACCCTATCACCTTTACTCACACGTCAAAATTCACTATGAGTAGCACCATATTCATTAACGGAGGTGCTCACAGAGTGACTACCGATGACAGAAAGCAGTGGGGAAGATCCAGTCCACCACGAACAAAGAATGAAGAAGTGCCAAATGCTGTTTTGAAACAGCAAAGAACAGGATCTTCAGAAGATCCAGTTTGAGTCAGTGTGTGCAACAACTTGTCAATAAACCAGACCTGTTGCATAATAAAGCACAAAACAACTTCCTTGTTTTTCTCTACTGCTGCTCTTACTGTAGAGCTAAACAGCTGGGAAAAGGGGAAAAATAAAATGCCCAAGCAGTGCTTTTCTGTAATGAGAGCCCCAAATGTCATCTGCTGTTGTTTTGGAACATGGCCCATTGTGTTTCAGTTTTCTCACTATGCCATCCTCCAGAAATTTCTCTGAACAATTTTATACCTACTTTCTTTTTCTATTTTTTGTTTTCCTCCTGTAAAAGTTAACACTAAGGAAGCACCAATTACCAAAGGAGAAGCAGCAAGGGCCTAGCAGAAGCATGGTGTTAGCACAGTTCAGGCCTCCGAGGCACTGAAAGTTCTGGAGTTCACAGGCAGATCATCCCAGAAGCCCCAGTAGACTTGTAGCATTCAGCATCTGATCAAGAAGCTGGTAGAAACCTGCTTAAAATCTCTTAGAGCAGGGTTCTTGCAAACACTGGAATTTTAAAACTATGTGAGGAGTTATGTGTCTGATTTCAGTTAATTATCTTGCTCCTGTTTACATCTAGGCTTTCTTCCGCATGTGTATTAGCTATTCTCAAAGGCTTTGAAATAATGTTCTATTACTACGGCTATTTATTGGTTTTGTACTATTTAATACATGTTACAGTTTCTCACATGCGAGAAAATGTTTCCCTTGCACTGGCTTTTAGGGCAGACACTCCTAATTGCCTTACTTTTTCTATACGTTCATTAAACAGAGGATTTTAATCTCTTCAAGAAGAGCGTGGCCAGCAGGACGAGGGAGGTTCTCCTTCCCCTCTACACTGCCCTGGTGAGGCCTCATCTGGAGTACTGTGTCCAGTTCTGGGCTCTCCAGTTCAAGAAAGATGAGGAGCTACTGGAGAGAGTCCAGCGGAGGGCTGCGAGGATGAGGAGGGGACTGGAACATCTCCCCTACAAGGAGAGGCTGAGGGAGCTGGGCTTGTTCAGCCTGAAGAAGAGAAGGCTGCGAGGGGACCTTCGAAATGCCTCTGAATATCTGCAGGGTGGGGGTCAGGAGGATGGGGCCAGGCTCTTTCCAGTGGTGCCCAGCGACAGGACAAGGGGCAACGGGCACAAACTGAAGCAGAGGAAGTTCCGTCTGAACAGGAGGAAGAACTTCTTCCCTCTGAGGGTGACAGAGCCCTGGCCCAGGCT
>Ga0065711_1051471_pt1 | contig 10374 bp, 7 predicted proteins | sample Hoacrofraction12_FD_59098 | JGI IMG/M metagenome (GOLD analysis project Ga0065711, IMG submission 59098) | Hoatzin crop microbial communities from Cojedes, Venezuela - Epithelial fraction 12 v2 (version 2) | ecosystem: Host-associated > Birds > Digestive system > Esophagus > Crop | place...
GAGTCCTTCTTGGCAGGACTGCTCTCAATCCCTTCATCCCTCAGCCTGTATTGATAGCGGGGGTTGCCTGGACCCATGTACAGGACCTTGCATTTGGCCTTGTTGAACCTCAAGAGGTTCACATGGGCCCACTTCTCAAGCTTGTCCAGGTCCCTCTGGATGGCATCCTGTCCTCCTGTTGTATCAGCTGCACCATTCAGCTTGGTGTCGTCTGCAAACTAGCTGAGGGTGCACTCTGTCTTGCTAAGTCATTGATGAAAATGTTAAACAGCACCAGTCCCATTATGGATCCCTGAGGGACACCATATTGACCACTACCCTCTGGCTGCGACCTTCCAACCAATTCCTTAGCCACCGAACATTCCACTCATCAAATCCATATTTCTTCAATTTAGAGAGAAGGATGTTGTGGGGGACTGTGTCGAAGGCTTTACAGAAGTCAAGACAGATCACATTCACTGCTCTTCCCTTGTCCACTGATCTAGTCACGCCATCATAGAAAGCCACTAGGTTGGTCAGGCAGGACTTGTCCTTGGTGAAGCCATGCTGGCTGTCTCACATCACCTCCCTGTCCATGTGCCTTTGCAGAGCTTCTAGGAGGGTCTGTTCCGTGATCTTCCCAGGCACAGAGGTGAGGCTGATGGGTCGGTAGTTCCCAGGGTCTTCCTTCCTACCCTTTTTAAAAATGGGCGCAATGCTTCCCTTCCTCGAGTCACCAAGGGCTTTGCCTGACTGCCATGACCTTGCAAATATTACGGAGAACGGCTTGACAATGACATCAGCCAATTCCCTCAGGACCCTGGGATGCATCTGGTCAGGTCCCATAGACTTATGTATGTTCAGGTTTCTTAGGTGGTCACGAACCTCGTCTTCCCTTACAGTGGGAGGGACTTTGCCCCTCTGGTCCCCATATTACAGTCCATCAGCTGGGGAGGGGTGAGGAGAGAGGTTGCCAGTGAACACGGAGGCAAAAAAGTTGTTGAGTACCTCAGCCTTCTCCTCGTCTGTTGGTACTAGGTCATCATTCTTGTTCATTGGAAGGGTACGCTTTCTTTAACCTTCCTTTTCCGGCTGACATACCTGTAGAAGCCCTTCTTGCTATTCTTAGCATTCCTTGTCAAGTTCAGTTCCAGCCGTGCTTTGGCCCTCCTGACCTCATCCCTACACAACCAGACAGCGTCCCTATACTCTTCCCAATATACCTGTCCCTGCTTCCACTGCCTGTGCAGTTCCCTCTTGCTCTTTAATTTGACCAACAGGTCTTGGCTCAGCCATGCTGGTCTTTTCCCTTCCCTGTCTGACTGCTTACACCTGCGGACTGAGAGCTCTTGTGCTCTATGGAAAGCGTCCTTAAAGATCACAAGAATGTATTTTTGCTACTTCACAAGCATCTATTAATTTGACAAGTTATAATTCTTTTAATGATTTTACTGATTTTATTAATTCATCACTATATTTCTATGGTTTTTATTATCTTCTACAATTTTATATGGGATGCTTGTTGACCAGTTAGGCATTATGTACATTTTCAGGTATACGCCTTCCAATTTTTTTCTGTTTGATATTTTTTTTTCTGATATTTTATGGCTAAAATTCATAATGTATGTTCCACCACTAATAACTGAATTCCAGAAGCCCATGCAGAGAACTTTAATTCTGAAATAGCTAACACAGAATGGATGATGGAATAAGGGATGAATTTCAATATCTCAAGGAAGATAAGCAATTTTCAGATTTATTCCTTGTGTCTCAATGAATAAGCCTATTGAAGCAGAAATTCATCACTCCCTGTCAGACATGCCAATAACACATTAATAGTATTACAGGAAACATCTGAAGTTATCAAAGGTCTGGCAAAAAGCACTTCATAATTACTGGCTTAAAGCAGTTCAAAGTCTGAAAAGCTAAAACAATGCCCATTGAATGGATTCTGTTTTAATGGACATTGCTTATTTAGTGATTCCCTTCTGTGAGACTACTCATAAAAAACCCCAAAGAAATGTTTCTAAGTACTTTCCCAGGTCAGTGAACAAAATTCCAATTAGATTAACGTTTGTGCGAAATACTAAAAGTCTGTGAAACACACTAATTTACTACAAAAATATATTAATAAGATATGGTAAGAAAAAAATATTATGTATCACCATGCAGTGACAGGACAAGGGGTAATGGTTTTAAACTAAAAAGGATAGATTTAACTTTGATATAAGGAAGAAATTTTTATGATGAGGGTGGTGAGGCACTGGCATAGGTTGCCCAGAGAAGTTGTGGCTGCCCTCTCCCTGTAAGTGTTCAAGGCCGGGTTGGATGGGGCTTTGAGCAACCTGGTGTGGTGGAAGGTGTCCCTGCCCATGGCAGGGAGGTTGGAACTAGAAGATTCATAAGGTCCCTTCCAACCCAAACCATTCTATGATTCTGTGATTCTCACCAACCTGAAAAATTCTACTGAAACAGCAAACTGTCACCTTGTGCTTCATTTCCTTTCACAGTTTATTGTGAATATCTTGAAAATCAAAGTGCCAGTCAAGTGGACACCAAGTAGTATCCCTTCATTGTGAATTTCAACCGAATTACTCTTCCCATCTGCTTCCCCCTCTCCCCTCAGGAGAACTGACTGTTCCTTTTGTGTCGTTTAGGGTGATAACCTGATTAGTCATCAGGGAAACAAAATTAATTTTCCTCTCAGATGAGCAATACAGAAACTATATTCTTATCTGAATTCACATTTTCTATATTCACAGTCTTTCCATACCAATATACTCTTTCATAAAATAAACTTATTTTTCAAGCAAAATAAATTATTTCCAATTCTCCACAGTCTATTTTATTACCTACTGCAAACACGGGATTTTCCTCAGTCCTGATTTTGAGTTGTTTATGTTCCTATACATACCCTCAACCAGAACTAAGGTGTGATAGTAGTAGCTTGAAGAATTGTATAGAAAAGCAAAATGTAGTAATTAGAAGTGAAAAACAGGAAAGCCAGTTTGTTGTGAAATTGTTGTTGACAGACCAGCTAGTTGTTTGGCTTTCAGAGAAGTAATCACCTTTTAACCTTGCTGGAAGTTCAAGGGTCAAGAAACAAAACTGCAAAACAAAACAAAATCAGGATCAGCTATCTACATAAGCATCTGCAGAGCGCCAGCTGTGAAGATGGTAGGTAGCAGACAGACTAAATTGGCATCCTTTTCTACAGTTCCCAGATCTTATAGCCTTCTCTCCCACGTATTTACCCGAGTGGGTCTTAAGTCTTTAACACATGTGAGCCAAACTGGCAATTAGACAAAACCTTCCATTTAGTAAAATGCAGGTTATGTGAGTTTGTGCCTATGCAGTGCACCTCCTCACGTTATAAGGGTGAACTAGTAGATATTCTAAAATGGTAGAAATTAAGAATGAAAAGGAAAAAAGTCAAAACACCATTGTGAAACAAAACAAACTTAAAAACCCTAAGAAAATTCTGGAAAATATTTGTTAGAGCTACAATTAAAAAAAATAATCAAACCACCAAAAGACAAACAAACAGGACAAAACCAACAGCCCAACAGCAAAAAATCCAAGTAGCATGTACTTGCTTCTGTCCCTTAAAGGCTTGTCACTATGGCTGGCACTAGTGAAGTAATTCAGTATCTCTACCTTTGCCAGCAGCATCCCTTTTAGTAGTCTGTGGTGGGCTGACCCCAGGCAGTAGCTAAGCACCCACACAGCTGCCCACTCACTCCCCCCACCAGCAGGATAGGGGAGAGAAGAGGAAGAACAAAAGTAACAACATCTTTGAGATGAAGACAGTTTAATAAGTGAAGCAAAGACAAAGGTAAAAACAAAACAAGTGATGCAAAGGCAATCACTCACCACCTCTTACTAGTAGACCAATGCCCAGCCACTCTCTGAGCAATGGCTGCTTCCCCAGAAAACCCTCCCTGCAATTTTTAACATTGAGAATATTGTCATCTAGCATGGAAAATCCCTTTGGTCAGTTCAGGTCAGCTGTCCTGCCTGTGTTCCCTTCCAACTTCTTGCCCACTCCCAGCCTAGTCGTCGAGAGAGGGAAGAGCCAGAAAAAGAGAAAGCCTTGATGGTCTGCAAGCACTGCTCAGCAGTAATGAAAACACTGCTGTGTTATCAACACTGTTTTAGTCACAACCCTAAACACAGCACCATATTGGTTGCTGTGAAGAAAATTAACTCTGTCCCAGCCAGACCCAGTATGTAGTGCCTTGGATCACACAGTACAATTCGTAATCTTAGAGTTAGGTATTTACAAAAGAGGTCTTCACCACCCAGCATGCAAGCAGGAGGAAGAAGTGCTTTCAAAGTATATTGGAGGATGATGTTTCAGAAGTCCTATCTTGAAGTAGATGAAAGAATATGTAAGACATCACAGCGCCAGCTGAAAATAAAGCAAGCCAAAAGAATTACTCATTAACCTTTGACAGGCTCCCATTGATTAAATACACTGTATGATGTTAACAATGTTAAGTGTAAAATGCAACCTGGTGTGAACTGAGACTACCCAAGCCTCACTGCTGAGTGTCTTTTGAACAGAATTCTTGGAGTGCCTCTCACCTAACCTGACACACTCAGAAAATAGGGCACTCTTTACAGAGGTAGAAGACGCAGGTATGATTTCCTAAAAGTTACATGAGTGGTCTATCCTTAACCTCCTGCTTTCTGGAAAAGTACCCTTAATCACTAACCTACTATATTAATAGCTTAATACAATGTAACGCTACCTTCTTCAGCGGTGTTTCTAGGTGCCCAAACCTACTGGAAGGAGGTTGCAGTGAGGTGGGCGTTGGTCTCTTCTCCCAAGTAACTAGCGATAGGACAAGATGAAATGGCTTCATATTGCGTCAAGGGAGGTTCAGACTGGAAAAAATTCTTTACTGAAAAAGTGGTCAGGCACTGGACCAGACTGCCCAGGGAAGTGGTTGAGTCACCATCCCTGGAGGAGTTCAAAAAATGTGTAGATGTGGCACTTCGGGATATGGTTTAGTAGGCATGGTGGTGTTGGGTTGATGGTTGGACTTGATGATCTTAGAGGTCTTTTCCAACCTATGAGTCTATGATTAGCTATGATAAAACTCAAAGCTGATTGTTTACATGGTCTCTGAACTCTAAATGGAACTTAGGGGTAGGATTTCCTATTTTGCATACGTTAAAAACCTTACACATGAAAGTAGCACTTTTTTTAAGAAAATACTACTGCAGTTCTGGATCTGTGCCATACCAGGAGTTTAAACACCTTCACTTTCATCAAACAAAAAGACATATGGATCCATAGACCCTCAAGAATGTAAGCTAAAGGCTTCCTTTTTTCAAAAAGTTAAATGGTTCGCTCAGACTTTTTCCTAAATTCAATATAAATCTTGCTTTAGATGTTTATGTGCCATGTTTGTGTGAAAGTGCATATACTCTGGGTCTCTGCAATCCAACAAAAATGAGATGAGAAATATTAACCTCCTGACAGGTAGCAAACAAGTGCATCATCTTTGACATGTTCCATCTACAAATAACAGCTACTGACAAACAACTGAAAGCTTAGAGACATTAAATTAACCTTTTTTTTTGAAGCATCTCTTCTCAATTGAAAAACCACCATATTCAAATGAGGTGATTTTTATTTTGGATGAGAAATCTCAACCATTATTTCATAAAAATGAAATTACATAATTTTAATAAAAATAAGAAATAAAACATCTTCCTTTCTCTCAGGAACTTTGGCAATAACCTACCTCACCTCAGATCTCATACAATCAGCCCCTTCCTCTACCAGCTGACTCATTTATTTAACCTCACTCTGATTATGATAGTGGGTTGTGGTAGCAGAAAAGTCTCTTTGCAGATCTGTGTCCCGGCCCATTGAGATCTCTCTGCCTTCTGGAGCTTCCTTCAGCCATGTGGCCTACGGTTGTTCCAGGAAGTTTTGTTTACGCTTCTACTGAATTCCCAGGTACAGGGCAAAGAGCAGCATTATAAATTTATCATTCCTCACCACTGCAGAATAACTGTGTTACATCAACAGTTCTGGAGTGCTTCTTGGTACTGAAAAACAATCTTTAAGGGATGTAACTTACTGTTTTGCGGCGAATAACTTTCACGAAGTTTAGAGTTTTGTACACAAGCAGCAGGAGGGCAGTTCACCAATACACAACAGACCTGACTGTGTGTTTTACTGAGATAGTCTGTAATTATTCCAGAGATTCAGCCTGATGGTATTAATCAACACCAAGACAACGACAGCAAGATCATGCAGCTTCACTTTATCTTGACCTAGAGAGATCACTTCCAAGCAATAAAAGCAAGTTTAGTTCCTATGCCCATGTAATTTCTGCCTCGCTGATAAGACTGTCAAAGCCCATGTCATTTATGGTTGCTACAGATGCTATTCTGAGATACAGTTGTCAGTGAATCGACTGATAACTGCCAATAAACAGGCAGCAAGGGGTAACAATTTTTATCTATACTGCCTCGCACTGCAGACTGGAAAAGCACTACACATAGTGAATGGGACCTGGCTTTATCCATATACAGTCAATCTGATATATGAAACAAAATAGTTAAAAACTAACCACTATTCAACACATTATTTTCTTTCAGGTTAGAACAAATATTGTGGTAAACTGTATTTCAAAACCACATGAAATCACTGTAAAAGCAAAAAAGAAAAAAAAAAGCATATTACTGGCTACTGCTTTTCTTTAACTCAGTGAGAATGAAACCAATAAAATTTTCATAATTATAAGGCTAGGTGAGAATCCTTAGCAAAAGCTTTGGAGGTACTAAACCTTCAACCATCCATTACCAAATCAGCATTCACCACTGCAGCAGAGGAAGTGGCCTATCAAGGCTATATGGTATGGAATTGTTGGAAGTGATGTACAGGAGAAGGATGGGGCTGAGGTATCAGGGGTTCAGGTGAGAGCAGGCAGCACAGGGAACAGATGCTATGAAACACGTTATTGCTAGGAGTCACTTGGAGCTGGTGATTTGCTTCAGTGGCTTCCAAAATGGACAGGTTCCCAGCCATGTCCCATCCTCTGTGCTTTTTAACACACTAGTCTGAGTGTTGCTATGGAAGTGATTCTCCAACTGGAGCAGAGTATGAAGTGGAGGGGAAAGCGCAAGAAATGCTGCCAGAACATTGATCTAAGATATTCATCTTAGGCCCACTGGGGAACACACGATCGTGAAAATGTTCTGGAAATTCAGCCACCAACTTCTGGCTTACCTCTTGTCTAAACTCTTCTAGGTAATACAGAGCAATGATTGATGTGAGCTTTTTCATTTGAGGATCAGCTGCAAGCATCTAAGCATTGAAATGCTACAGAAGCAGCATTCTTTATAAGCAGAAGGTAGTTCCCTACTTTATTTTTTCCCCAAAAGAAGCCCTTGTCATCTTAATTCCATAAAGCAATGTAAAAAACCATTCTAATAATTTTCCTTTTAAGTAAATAAAAAACTCACTGGAAGACCTTGATCCGTTTCTTGAACATTACCGTGAAAATGAATACACCAGCAAGAGTCAGCATATCATGACAGAACTAGTCACCGTAATTCCATTCTTCAGTCTCAAAATTCCCTAAACTGAACATCACCAGATTCAAAAGCTATGCAGAAACTGCACCTGCATTCCACAGCGTGCTGTACAGTCTTGGGCAAGGGGCCTTTTCAGCATGTCGCAGCAACCCACGCACACTGGTTTTCCCACGAAAACCAAGATACAGAGATGTGTGCCTAATCTCCTCCCAGCCTGAAGTTGAGAACTTTGTATGTTTTTTGTATTCTGCTCTTGCTTGCATGTGGGTATGGACTTATGAGGCATAAGACTTCTTTATTATGGTTATTTGTTATCTATAGCTCTCTAACCTCCCCGAGTACCAGCTAGGAATTAAGAGTGCGTCCAATACGTGCACTCCGGACTGAAGATAGGAAATGCATCTTAGTCCTATGGATACCATCAAAAAGGACCAATATTTAAGCACATTTCTTCCTTCCTAATAAAGAAACTTCCACAAAATCTGATAAATAGCATCATAAAATGACTTACAAAATAAGATGAAATTTAAAAACATTCCTCCCATTCTTGTCCCAGCATTTAAAAACAGTTTCAGAATAACACTGTATGCTATTGTTATTGTTACTTCCTTAACATGTGAGAATTCTGGGCACGAAACAGGAGCACTGTGCAGTGCACCACAGGTCACACCAATAATGTATATGGTACATAAATATAAATAGGGTACAACTGAAATTAGGTCATGTTACATCATTTCACCAAATAACTGTGTTCCTTTACAAATTTCCCATCAGGAATCACCATGTTCTCACACAACTGTACACTTACAAATTGGTAGCACAACATTCTTTTTTTCAGTGCATGCAGGGGTAAGACCAACAAAAGCTGATTCCTTTTTGGTTGCACCGAGGGAAATGGGAATCAAAGCATTTTAACACCTGAGCACGATCATGACACTCACCAGGCTGGACAGGGCTCTGAGCAACCTGATCTAGCTAGCAGTGTCCCTGCTCGCTGCGGGGAGGTTGGACTAGATGACCTCTAGGGGTCCCTTCCAACCCAAAAATTTCTATGATTCTATGATATTCTGATTTTTAAGTGCTGTTTTTATAGTAGTTTAAATCAGATTATTTACTAAACTAATTCAATCCCTGTTCCTGAAATGCTAAGACGCTGAGAATTTCATTACCATTTAAATGTACTACGACAGCAGGTGAACCCTTTAGGAGCACCTGCAATCCCAGTGCATCAGGTACTATACCAAAGGCATAATCCATAAAGACTATATGTATGCACACACATATATATGTTATATATGCATATAAAATGATATATATAAAAGACTATTCAATTTATTTGGAATCCTTGAAAGACTAATTGTGATTACCCAAAGGACATTTTAGTATCTACAGTAGCATCATGAAAAAGGTAATGTACATGTTTCTCACTTTCACCATTCATTCTTATATAGTAAAGGCCATTTAATTTTTCATTTGCATTCTATTGATTTTCATGCCAAGCAGCCCAGTGTAAAGTTTACAGGGAAAAAAAAAGAAAAGATCGTGTGCTCACTGATAAAAGTGATATACTTCCTGCTCAATAGAACAGAAGTAACCTACCAGGATCTTGCATTTTTGCCTTATTATGTGCTTTGAAATACTTATTTGATATAAGGGATACAAAAACTATAATAAACTATTATGGAGATTCAACTTCGGAATAGTACATTTGTGCTACAAGTGCATATATCTTAATATGAAGAAAAGTAACAGTAAAAGTGCAGAAAATACAACAAATACTAACAGACAAAATTAAGCTTTTAGTAATCACATATATGACAAACCTGACTATAGCACTGTGTCTTTACAGTAAAAAAGAGTAAACTCACATGGAGCAAGGCTAGAGACAGAACAGGATGGACACACGGACACAGGATATTCTGTACACTATCAAAAAATGAAAGTGGAGTGACTTACCACTTCTTCATGGGTAGCACTTTCTACATTTATACCATTAACCTAAAAACAGATAGGACAGGGAGAAAAATATTTGCAATGTGTAAGTTAGCTAATGATATAAAGGTAAGTATGAAACAAATATCTGTGGAAAAAGTGAATGTTTACTGACCTGTATTATTGCATCTCCTATAAATAACATTCCTGTTTGGTCAGCTGTGGGATTACAGAAGGAGCACATTTTAATTGAAAATAGTGCTGAAAAACAATGTTATATTCTCTTTCAGCAATTGATTTAGCATGCGGTTAATAACCTTTGTTTGAAACTGATTTGCTTGTGAAAATAGCAATGGCATAGCAATCAGTATTCATCCTATAAAGGTAATAGATTCCTAGCAATTTTAAACAAATTAAGAGATACTTCCCATGCACAAAGAACTTATTTAATACGGAATAGAAATGTCATTTCTCACTAATGAAGGATTTCACTAAATTATGTGGAAAGCATGATTCACACTTTTCATTACTCTTCCGCAAAAGGGAAACAGGAATTTCTGAAACTACTTAGTAATTCAGAGACTGCTATAATTAAAGAGGTTGTGCCTAGAATATAATACAACTCTTCAACACGAACTTTGAATTAGCTTTGTTACTAAGAATAACAAAATACATTATTCCAGTCTGTAATTTGCATGTTTCCTGCCTTACAGAGTTAATGCGAATAATGCAATGAAACTGCAAACAATTTTGCACAGATACAAACAGTGACATTTTTAAGGTATATTCTGATTGCAGCATTTCAGTACTTAAAGGGAGCCTATAGGAAAGATGGGGACAATCTTTTTAGTAGAGACAGCAGTGACAGGACAAGGGGTAATGGTTTTAAACTAAAACAGGGTA
>Ga0065711_1051472_pt1 | contig 10374 bp, 7 predicted proteins | sample Hoacrofraction12_FD_59098 | JGI IMG/M metagenome (GOLD analysis project Ga0065711, IMG submission 59098) | Hoatzin crop microbial communities from Cojedes, Venezuela - Epithelial fraction 12 v2 (version 2) | ecosystem: Host-associated > Birds > Digestive system > Esophagus > Crop | place...
CCCCCCCCAGCATTTTCCTTCTGTGAGACAACAAACAAAGCCAATCAGCAGATTACTGTCAAAGATGTTTACAGCTTAGGTCTACAGAAATGTTACAAATTTCATCCCTTTGGTGTAAAACTCTAGATTAGATTTTATTTTGAAAGGTTCAAGTCTTTGGATGTGGTTTCCATTGCAACTGCAAAAATCAAAACATGACTACACAGATTAATGCATACCTTTTGAAACATGACTGCAGTTAATAAACAAAGGACTACAGTCTAAACTGACACATGGAGTAAATCACTGCACATCAAGACAGAAACATACCTCTAGGAATAAGAGCAAATCTTCACTAGGAAGTAACTGCCTTCTGTACACTATATGTACCTTTATTTTTATGCTTTTTATGAGGCAGATTATTGGCAAACAAGTATTCACTATTGCAAAAGCCAACTCACAAAATTCCAGAAATCAGAAATATTAAAACTGCTCAGAAAATAACAAATACCCCAAATGCTGGGATGAACAAGAAACAAAAAAGTCCCGTCCCAAATATCCCCTTGGAATAAAGGTATGTGTAAAGTAAACATGTAACAGTAGCATTTGAGAGATCAGCCTGGTTTGGGAAGAAAAAAATAAGAGATGCACACAAATTTGATGGAGATATATGATGACAAATTCATGAAACCATTTCACTCCTTATCAAATACAGAACAGTGATTTCTGAGGGGGTTTAATTTTTTTATTCTTTTGCTTCTTGATCAATTTCTAACACATTGCTGGTCAGAAGCTGTCTTTGGCAAGTGTTCCCCTGCTCTGATGTAGTAGGTGGTGGAATTAGTTCAAAAATCTGTGTTTTCTAAAAAGAATAAATCAAATATTGGAAAACAAACCCTCACTAAGGACACTGCATTAAATAAAGACTCTAATTTATATTTATGAATTAATAAAAATGTAAATCTGCATAGATTTCCTTCATGTAAAAACATTTATATTATGCAAGTGATTTATGGCCTCTTCTAAATCATCATAATTTCTTTTCAAATGATTAACATCAGTTCGTTGAATTTTAACATCAATAACAGGTGGAAAATTTGGAACAGTGAAGTTCAAACTTAGATCCATACAAGGACAATCAAAATTTTTACATATTTGATCTCTCCCACTATGGATCATATCTTTTACTACTATCCACTTTCCCCGTCACAGAAAGATCAGTAGAGTAAATCTTTAAAGGTCTTGGTTCAAGTTTTCCTAATGCTCTGTTGCATATTCCTTTGAGGAAATTGGTTTAATCCTCTGTTAGAAATAAAAGTGAAAACTGTCACCCTGGTTCGCTGGCCATCTATACATGTTCTTTCTAGAACGCCATTCTCCACAAACAACAATAAATTTCCATACTGAATCAGACTAACGGCCTGCCTGCAGTGGTTGGTTTTTCCTGGGTCTGGCTGTGTGTCTAGATGCTTCAGAACAGTTTTTGAAATATGCATAATGGTTAGGTAGGCAATGACAAGCCTACTTGAATCTTCATTCTAACCTCAGGTTGTTCCTAGTTGGCATGACCATGGTATCTGATAGTCCTTATAATTATTTTTTATAACTTAGTGTGCTCAAGACCATGTTTCTCCAGTCATTTGTGTCTCTCATAAAAACAACTTTCGTCTTCTCAGTTTATTTACATATCCGGGCTTTTAGTATGGTCCCCTTGCTCTTCTACTCAAGAGTTATGTGTAGTTGGACCACATTTATGATCTGTTCTGTTTAATACACTGCTTTACTGTGTAAGGCTCTGGCATATCTGGACAGGGTTTTGCTAGGACAGTAAAAAATAATTCTCTGAGTCACTGATGGCTTTCCTGCTTCTTTTCTATGCATCATCTTTTTCAGGAATTCAGGCTTCTTAATGAAACAAACGTTTGAAGAAAGCTTTTACTACTGATTAGGCAGAAATGTTTTCCTAAGTGTTGTTTTGGAATTGGCTGAAATCAATTTTGCTGGAAAAATATAAATAAATAAAACTGTACCTGGTTGACACAACTGTACAAAGAAATTTCAGCCTTCCTGGCTAAAGCTTGGAAAGTCATCAGCAACTGGGAAGCATGTTAAAGTGAGAAGTGTTAAGACACCTTAAGCACTTGCTACTTTTTCATGCCATTGACTCCAATTCTCTCCTTTCAGTTAAACAGTTTTAATTCGTTACCCTTTTCTTCTCTTTCTTTCTGGGAGACTATTCCTTACTTTTGACTCCTAGTTTTACAAGGTAGGTACTAAGGAGGCACCACTGATGGACCAGTGGAGCACACCCACAACTCCTTTGGCTTCTTGCATGACTAGTCATTTCCCCTGCCATAAAATCAGTTCATTATGCCAAGTGAGACTACTAAATTGTGGTGAATCCTTCTTTCTCCATTTCCTTCCCCTCCTTCCTGAAGTTATGCTGGGGCACAAATACTGATGGAATTCAGCATAATATTCAATAGAGCAAAGTCAGAAAGTTTGTTTAATCGTGTTTTGAAAGAGCTACTCACTAACAGCTAATGAAACAGCTAACTACTTCCATGCCCCACATACAAAGACATTAGAACAAAGGTCCCAAGTACTAAGCTCAGGTCCTAATACCTAAGAAAAATGACAATAAAAATAGGGGGAGAAATAGCCACCTTTTAACACAAGACAGTTCCTCCCACCAGTATGAAAGGCCTGAGGTGGACCAGTTTTGTGATAATGTTGTTGTTCCTTACACAGGTCAAACAGTAGTTCTGAAGGACTGTCTCATTCGTTATTCATAGGTATTATTTATGAATATTTATTATTTAAGTAATGCGTGTTGAAATTTTTCAATTTTTCATAAAGTGTACATCCTTTGTGCATGCCAAGAGAGCAGCAGACTTCAGAGAAGGTGGCAGGCAACATAACAAAGATGATGTTATGTACTGAAGAAGGGTATGTGATACCATTGTATACTGCCTATTTAAAAACAATTTTGTTTTAATGAGAAATCTCTGGAAGTATTATTCATATTACCAATGTATAACTAAGGGCACAATAAATGCGAGAAAGGTATTGGATTTAGTCAGCTTTCAACTCTTTTAAAATGAGCGCTACAGTGTAATTTCCAGCCAGGATTTCTGAACAGTTTCACCGTAGCTCAAAGACAGATAGGATTCCCGTTTCAGATGTTCCACAGTTATCATCAACTATAATATAGAAATAGGGCCTGCTAAGGTAACTGGTTTATCATAAAATGTCCTATTTTCATTGAAGCAGAGGCCATGAATATAAAGGTAGACTGTCTTCTGTTAGGAAAAGATTCTTAATTTCTTTTTTATTTTTATAAATGAAGTTGACTGTCATAAACTCCATCCTATCCCATCTAGTGTGGCAGCTGAAAAAGGGCCAGGGTGACCCCAAATGCATATGCACTGACAACTTCTTGTTTAAACCTACACTTACTGATTTTATGCAAAATGTGATTAAAGCTGAAGTCCCCTAGTACTTCTGATTTCAGAAAACCATTATGTATTATGCTGTTTCAATCACCACAGGCTACTTTTCAATTTTTTTTTTTTTTTTAACTGCCCCACTGTTTTCAACAGGCATCAATTAAGATTCTGGGGTCAAAGGGTTAATTACATCTTCTTACCCACTATGTAGAATTTTCTGATTATTAACCAAGGTTGGATTAAGATGAAAAAGAACCGACACAAATGTTAATGCTTGCCCCTCCTCGAGAAGATTTATCATAATACCATGCTGAAATCTATATGCTTTCTTCAAAGCTGTTAGGGAATGAAATCTTTGAGGAAACACTAAAATAAACGCTTTAAAGACATGCAAGTATCTGATTTATTGAGGCAGTTTTCTTATTACTGAAAGCTGCTCTAAACTAGCCAGACAGGACTAATACAAGATTTTCTTTGTCACACACCAGCAAGTCAATGTGGTAGACACGAAGGAAGTGACACTCAGATGTAAAAGTCGCTAGCTACAGCACCTCTGAATAATAATGCCCATAATTATAATTTATATCCTCTGACATCAGAACAATGAAAATGTAAAGCATAGGTTTTTAACCCAAAATACTAAGTGTCTCTTACAGTATTTGTGGAAAGGTGAGGTTATTTCCTCTCAGGATATGAAACCCACTGTACCACTTTGACCGAATGCACACTAATGTATAATGCATCTTACTAAATGGATTTATATTTGTCAGAGGAATTTTGTCCCAGCCATTTTTGCATATTCCTACTACAGGCAAATTTAATTCACTGGAGACTTGCTACAGTGTCCTTCTGGAGAATATCCTCATATTTCATACTATCCATGAAGTCCCTAATTCTTTTTAGTGTATTCCAATGCTGCAAAAACCCCTGTTACCCTGACCTAAACTCCAGTTAGAGTGAAGAATTACCAGTAGGCTAGGTTATTTTAATGACAGATTATTTTAAACTAAGCCTTCACCATCTGTTCCACCCCCTAATTATGAATGCAAAAAGAACATATTTCACAATTACATCAGTAAAAAGTAAGATATACATGATTTAAATGCATGCATGTGTTCTTTGTCCAATGCAGCATGCATCTGTGATGTTTTTCTCATCATTCAGGCTCTGATTAGGAGATAGGGGCCGGTGAAGGCAATACTCCCCCTGATAAAACAGATTAATGGATATACTAAACTTTTTCCTGACAAACAGATCATCTTAATAAGAATTTTTCACTGTTATGACATAATGATATTATAACTGGAGCTGAGCATTAATTTGAGGACAAAGCCTGTCACCAGTTAGACATACAACATTCAATAACAGCAGAAATATTTTATTCTTTTTTTTAAAAGTGAGGCAGCATGGACATAATTGACATTTATGAAAGCAAATAGTCCCTCTCCTATAATAAACATATCATTGCATAATTAATTTATTATGATACAGCAGGGCTTAAAAACCATGATTTACTAAAAACAGCAACAAAAAATAAGTTTCATTTCAACATGGCAACCATTCTTGGATGGGGGTTTAAAATGACATAAAAGGCATAAACAGTGGTGAACAGAAACCTGATTCAAAGCTTCAGTGCCCATCTACTGTGCTCTCACTGTTAAGATATCAGAGTAATATTGTCCAGCAACACCAACAAACATACAAAAGCATAACTACTTAAGTGGAAAATCTGACCTTGGGCTTTCACAATGAAGTACTATAAGACAACTGAAGTATAATTCCTGGAAATAGGATTTTATGTGGGATATATTTGATACACATGAATAAAAATAAGCAACTAAAGTTTCATCATCTACTGAGTTACAAAAATCTCTAAAAGCTTTATTCCTCTTCTTCAGTCTTAATCCCTTGCAGAAAACAAAACAAAACTCCAAATAAAATAAAAAGGCATAGGACTTGTTGCAGTGTTCCTTGGGGTATAAGCTTTTTACCATCGAGTAAAAATCCCAACATCAAACACAGAGAAAACCCTGTTTTCAACTCTCATACCACTGCCATTTTTTCAATCACAGTCCACCATAATGATTATATGGCTATACGACCATAGACTCCTTGTGAATTAATGACACGTATGTGGCAACACAACAATATGTATTTGGCACCAAAACAAGCACAGTAAAAAAGATGAAGTAATAGGAAAAGCTCAAAGGATGTGGTTAGAATGGACTTTGATGCCAGCTTCCTAATTTGTCATCTTTGTGCTCTTTTCTCGTGTGGTCAGGATGCAATTTACGACAACAAGGAAGTGCCAAAAAATAAATGTGTCAATAATAAGGAGGTCTGCTTTATAGCTCGAAGCCAAGATGGGAAGGAGGAAGAGTAAACTTTACTGATTCCCTTGATGCATCTTTCACCAGACTTACAGAATAAGTACATTTATGTAACCAAAGCAGCAAAAACTTGCAGGGGCAAATTTACTACTTGATTAGAAAACAGATTTTTTTCCAGATCAGAACCACTGCAAAAGCGGAGAGTGTAGAGGAGAAAAGTTTAGAGGCAAGAATAATGTTTAAAGGTGGCAGCTGGGTTCTTAAGGTGTGCTCTCAGGTTTATTTGCTGATAGTAGATTGACAGATATCAGATATGAGCCTGAGAATCACAGAAAGATTACATATTTCTAAGCGATGGGAGTTAAAGAAAAAAATGACAGATTAACAGTTTGACAAATTTTTTGTATACAAAAGAAATGAATGATTTTTAGGGATCTCTACCTTGTAGACAGCAATTTTTTTCTACAGGGCCATTCCATATACCTGCAAAATTCCAAACAGTCCTGACTGCATAGAGGAAACTGCACATGAAAGCTACTAGACTTGCTGAAATGTTGGCATCACAGTAGGGGAAAAAAAATATCCTTGGGTTATACTGCAATGCTATTAGAAGAGAGAAATAGTGAGGCTTACTAATGTGGGAAAAAAAAAAAAGAAATCCAGGACAGACAGCTTGCACTTATTTTGCAACCCAGTTTATCACGGCATAAATTTTTCTCTTTTTTTTTTGGCAAACCCCTTCATATAACATGCAGACAACTGTATCAAAGCCAAAACACAGATAAGAACAACAAAATTGAGTTACATGATAGAAGCCAGATGAACTTTAATTATCTCCGTGAAATTTTTTGGTGAAGTATTTGCACTATTTTGCTATATCCTTTATATCTCTGCTCATTATTATGCTTCTGTTTGATTAACTGATCTAAATTACTGGGCTGAGCTGCTGAAATTTATGCGGGTTTTCATGTAGAAGACACACTGATGTGCATTGAGGGAATTAAACTATTTGTTAGAAGTGGTCTAATGCTTTACCCAGTACAGCATTAGCTCTGCTGAAGTCAGCTGGCTGTAGAGGTTATTTTAACTTACATGTTAGGCTTCCATGGCATTAAGATTTTAACTGTCTGATGACCTGCTACAACTTGAAGCTTTTGGATTGTTTTTCAGTGATGGTGAGGAGGCAATCGCTCCTGAGTAAAATGTTTTAGAAGGTGAGTAGTACCGACTAGTGAGAGATAGGATGCAGGAGTTTACTTTCTTTGTAGGAGTTTACTTTCTTTGCTTCTTTTGGAACAAGTGAAAAATGGTAAGTGATACAGTAATATTTTACATGACATGCAGACAATTTCACAGTAGTTTTACTGCAAGAAGATGTTCAGTAAAATGTACCTTCTCTGTGTCCGTATCAGTGGTTTCTAGTCTGTGGTCTTCCATCTGACTGATTTCAGCCTGAACTATTCAAACTGAAACCGAAACTATACAACAGTCTGGAAAATCTGAACTATTCATTCTGAACAACTTCAACCTGAAGTGTTTGAAGGGGCTGTGAAAGGTAACTGGGAAAAGTAAGCTTACTGTCTGTAGGCTTAAATTCACCACACAGCATTTAAACCACCAACGGGCAATATTTGTCACCCACTGGTGTACACAAACACACACAAAAAAGTTTGAAAACTGCTGTTCTCATTGACAGGTGCTATTTTTCGTCATCCGATCTTCCGCATAAATGATTCATTACTAAAACAGAACACTGATGTACATTACTACATGCTATACTAACCACTGTTGAAAACCTCGGAAGTTAAAATCTTACTACGCAGAATATTTATACTGTCTTTGCTATTCTCTTATCTGAGAGGAGTACTATATATACTAGTGTAAAGAAAAAGGGAGAAAAAGTACTCTTGAGGGAGGGATTCAACACTGTCGCACTTAATTAAAATTCAATTTTGTGGGAGTTGTGTATTAAAGCACTGACCTTTCATGCCAGTTCCTGATGAGCTCCTACCCTTCAATTATAAAGAATTCTTAGTGTTGGTTCCAGACTGTTTGGACAGCAGATTGTGGTGCCAGTAACTGCATGCCATCTAATACAATCAACTATATCTATTTAGGATGAGACTTCTCATACAGATACTACATTATATATCACTTACCTTGAGAATGTGATCGCTGAGGGTCAGGATTAAGCGTATACCTGGCTGTGGACGGTTTTTGCTTTGGGTACATAGGAATTGAATATCAATTGGTTTCTGTCCTTCGGTGGTACAAATACTCCAATGACATATGCATTTGTGCACTGAGAGGTGCTGCCCTGAGTAAAGGACTCGACACTGTATGCACCTGGATAACGTTTACTACCATGGGTGTCAAAACTGAAAGAGTAAGGTGACCCAGTAGCAGGAGCTATGAGAAATAGTGAGAGTTGGTAGGATGAGGTCTGAGACCCCAGACCTGCACCTCACACCACGCAGCAAGAGACTGCGGGAACCCAATCTGACTGGAATGCTGTGCAGGTAGAAGCACCTACATGAGCACAACTGATTGCGGGAGCAATAATTATTGCTGTGAATGTTATTGTTTCCAAAGCTGCAAGTTTAAAGGTCTTTTGTGCTATGTATGAATATTTCAGTTTATGTAAGCTCGATTCAAATTGATCTTATATTCATTACATATCTGCATGTTTGGTAAGCTTTTCTTTCAATCTGCACAACTTGACACTATGTGAAAGTAAAGAGATAAAGGTATCTAAATGTCTGTTCTCCAAAAGAAAAAAAAATTACAGGGAAGAATTTGTGATATAGAGTTAACTGCACTCTTAAAATGACACCTGCACTCAGCAGGTACTCAGATGCTCTCGTGATTGATCCTGACAATTGGCCTGCTTGAATTAGACCTCTAGCCCAGAACTGAGTACATGTGTTCTCACTTGCATCACACAGTTTCATACGTATGAAGCAGAGAGGCTGTGCTCAGGGAAGAAAAGGATGAGGGGCTTATGTTTAGCATATTTAATCTATTAGATGGCAATACAGACAACAAAAACAGATTTGAATGAGAAATATTTGAGTTCTTTGCCTAGCATATCATTCTGATTTATACTCTTCTTGAAAGAAGATTGTTTTGAGAATACTTTATAGACAACAGAATATAGAGATAATAAGAACACAGAATACTAAGAACAAATCCAAAATCCATTCAATCCAGTGCCATTTCTAACTGTAACTCTTAGCAGATACATGGTAAAAAATAAAAACCTGTATTCTCATATTCAGCCTCTTATCACATGTAATAATGGAAAGAATACCGAATCTGGTCCTATTCAGCTGGGAATTCCTCCAGCTGACATTGATCCTTGTATCAACACAGGAGATTCATTTGCTTTACCATTTATTTCTCCACCTATGGGAGTGCGGAGCAGTTCCACAGATTTCCACTCTGAAGTCTTCTAGGATCCATATACATCTGGACTAAATTAAAACAGCTGTTTGCTTTTTCAGTAAAGACTGGTACATAAAAGCCTCCAGAACTGTTACTGCCACTTGACTCCTTAGTCCTGTGATGACTGAAACAAGAAGAATCTGGACTGGCAAGAATCAGAATCTGCTAGTTACTACAAGTTAGGTTTACAGAGGCATGAAAAAAAAAGTGCACAAAACCCTTTGCGGTCTGGACTGTGAAGTGGTTCTTCGAACTTTGAAATTAGTTTCCTCCACTCTGCATGTCTTTGACTGTTCTACAAACAGCATTCCAATCCATGGCTAGTTTTTCCTAGATTTGACAGCAGGCAAAGGCATCAGAGAAACTCCTACAGGTTTGGTGAAAACAGACTGATAATGGAGACAAGACCCTCTGATAGCCTTTGCAGCAGTTAAAGCTGGACTGTGAGTTCCTATAGCATTTAACACCACAGAACAGACACCTTAAAAATGCCCTGACCACTGAAAAAGCCACAGCCAGGTTGCACAGTCTCAGACACAGAAGCCAACAGAAGACAAGATGGAAATCTACAGAAAACTATGCTGTGCTATTTTAGTACCCATAGAAGAACTGGTTTCCATTCACTCATCTGTGCTGTTAACAGCAGGGAACATAGGAGTACAGTGAATATGTGGCACTAACAGAAAAACAATTAATTTCCCGAAACAAGGTAGAGACTTCATTAATAATAGAAATATTTCAAAATCTTCCCCTGAAGTAATTATCCACTACATATGCATTCTACACAGTAAAGCTGATATCTCTACACTGGTTTGCAGTACTTCTTTCAGGGGTTTTGAGGTTACAGTGCTTCACTCCAGAAGTACATTTCACACAAAATTGGGGAAAGCACATTTATGTGAAAATCAGTTACCCTGACGGAATTGGAGGTTTGGTCTTGAATGGTTTCAGGAAATCAGCTCAGTTTGCCACTACAAAACACCATTGCTATGTTGACCTTCCACTTCTGTTTCACAGCTGGAATATGAGACCAGGTGAGAAGACAGCATGTAGCTCTGCCATCAACAGGACCTTAATCTCACCCTAGGCTGTGAGGAAATACTGTGTTTCTCCCTCCCTCCCTCCCTCGCTTCCTTACTTCTTTTTTTCTTTTTTTTTTTTTTTTTTTTTTT
>Ga0065711_1051473_pt1 | contig 10374 bp, 7 predicted proteins | sample Hoacrofraction12_FD_59098 | JGI IMG/M metagenome (GOLD analysis project Ga0065711, IMG submission 59098) | Hoatzin crop microbial communities from Cojedes, Venezuela - Epithelial fraction 12 v2 (version 2) | ecosystem: Host-associated > Birds > Digestive system > Esophagus > Crop | place...
CCCCCCCATGAGTTACCTGGAATAAAAAGCGAAAAAGATGTTCTCCTGAAAACTTCTGGAACTTTTTTTGTACCACCTTAGTTCTTTCTACGGAGTATCAAAGAGACTGAGCATATGCTCAAGCCTTTCTGAACCAGGATTTTCAGTTTGCCCAGTGAAAAGCATTTGGCTGCATAGTGGCTTTAATCAGCTTTAAATTTCTGTCACTCAAGTAGGAATAAATGGGCTCTTGGTTAGAAGAGCTTGTGATCTTCAGCCATATTTAAACTTTGTTTAAATTTGAGATAAACATGAGCTCGGTGCACATAACTGAAATCATTTAAAAGTGTAGTCTACACAATAATGCCAGCTTAAATCAGCTGAGGATCTAGTCAGAAATATTGTCCAGAGCACTCACAGAAACCTTACTCAGATTGCCTGTCTGCACATTTTCAGTATACTCTGTAAGAGTCTGTGCTGGAGAAAGTCACAGGTAAATGCTGTTATCTCCTGTAAGTTATCTGCACCGGCAAAACTAATGCTTTATGTTTTTATCTTTTTAACTCTACACAATTAAGGCTTGCAGCCATTAGCAGAGAAGTCTGGATAGATAAGAGGAAAAAGTCTAGCACATTACACTACTAAATAAAACTAAAACAATGTGCCAAATGGTTAAACCAAATGAAAGTGAAAAATCTTCGAAATATTGACACTACTGCCAAAGGAAACGTCCATCAGCTTTGTTAAGTACCTTCAGGTTACTCCTTTTACTGTGATGTGAAAATAGTCAGAACAAGAACTATCTGTCTATGTGGTGTGCTACAGCAACTGGAGCTGCTAGAAAACAAAAGGCTTTATTTGTGGAAGAGAAAACATGAAAGTTGATTTATTTTACTACACTACATAGAAAAAAAAGTTGAGCAGTCTGTGACTCTTTAAACTGAAAATTCAGAGGCTGGGTCTGAGGAAGTTGCCCATTAGTTCTCTCCATCCACAAACTACAAACTTGTCTGACAGCCAAGACTTCCGCTCTGACTCGAAACTGAGAAATAAGTTAGATGATAGACATAAAATACAACAGACTTGAGGAACCTTCTCTGGGTCTTCCAAAGCCTGGACTAAAACCAAACATCACCAAGGAAAGAATTAATAGCCTTGCCTTGTTGTTCTTTCCTCTTTTAGTCTCAACCACCACTATTGGCCACCATAAGGAAAAGACAAGACATTGTCCCGTCCCAGCTATATTGAGAATAGTGTCTTTGGTTGGTGGATTTTGAGTTTATGGGAGAGACGATGAGGTGCAGGGGAATGAGTTTGTTCTGTAAGGACAACATGTGCAGCTCAGAACTGAACGACCAGAGGACTTACCCCCAAAGTCAGTCCTCCCCTGAGAATTAAAATTATTAGTGTACCTGGCTTGCTAACAAAAAAGGCAAAATGCACCTTGACCAGCTCCATAAGGGAAAAAAATGGACAGGAGGTGCTCTGCCACATACTGAACTGTAAAGCCTCACACATGTGTGCAGGGAGTTGTGGGGGCAGTTGGTGCGTGACTTGCTGCTTTGTCACCCCTGTCATCTGCTGTGTGCTGAAACTCTACCTTCATGGCAAGAAATCATTTTCTGGCACTGATTTATATGAATATGGCTCCTAAGATCGCTAAAGCCAAGGCAAAAATGCCCCAAATGCCACTGACTGCACCAACGGTAACATTTTAAGACCTCCTTATGCTCTGCAGGAGCCCTGACACAGAGGAAGAGCTGTGTACTGATGCTGGTGCGGCAAAGGTGCTGCTCCCCTGCCCCACATCACACGTGGAGGGAGCCAAAGGGTGGTGGTATGAAAGGCACAAACTGAGCTCCTGAGGACATGAGGCAGCCAGGATGGTGAGCGGGGCACCACTCTGGTAGGATGCCCACAGCCTGTGGGGCAAACGCCAGCACGTGCTGTGTGCTGCAGCTGAGCACCCCAGCGTCCCTGTCCTGCTCCGCCCTGACAATCTCCAGTTCCTCCTCCAAAGCCTCCCACCTGAATTCCTGAGCAGCAGGGATGACCTCCACGGGGCAGTTGCCTTGACACGGGATGCAGGGAGCCCTCTATGTACATAAAACTTAAAAGACATTGGTGAAGGCCATTCCTGACATCTTTCTCCCACTCCCTTTTCCAAATGCAGCATCAGAGTCCCTCCCGTCTTTCCAGCTGATGAAATATAGCTGTTGTAAAATGCTAGCTAGCCACATTTAGCAAATGGAGATAATCAAATAAAAATGAAGCTATACTTACTAAAGAAACACAGTTTCCAAAACACAGACTTTGGCTGGATACTGTGTTTTGCTTAAGAGTCTGCCAGGAGATCTGTGGACTGTTTTGTAAACAGTTCTCAAACTGGTGTTTGTAGGAGAGACACATGGGAAGGGGATAAGAGACAGATGGACATATGAAATGTATCCCAAGGGAAGTTCATCAGGAAAGAAAACGCTCAAGAGTTGCTTTGATGCGGATCTATGAGAACTGTGCACAGTGGAAAGGTGACCAGGGAATTGTTGATCGTTGCTTCCCATTGTTTCCTGTTCCACAAGAGCCAGGGTACAGCCTCCACTGTATGTTCAAGACAAACAAAATAAAGCATTTTTCCAGCTTAGCACACAATTTAATTGTGTAATTTATCGTTACCAAAGTTATAAGTGAGCTCTAAGGGAAATTAGGTGAGTTTGTAAAGGGTGGGATTACTGGGACTGTTTAGCAGGAGAGTTTAGGTGCAATCCGCAGCCCCAGCAGTCCAAACCCAACGACTGATGAAGATGAGATGGTGTCCTGGGGTACGATGGTGTTCCACACAAGACCATCCTTCATCTGTATTCTTTCTAATACTTGAACCCTAGGCATCCTATATTGTTCACTATTAGATTCAGCATTATGTGACAGAGACACAATTTGATCTAATCAGTTGTTCTCACATTCCAGAAGACAATCCATGGGTCTTTTGGCGTTGTTTTTGACCTTTAAATAGCTGAAAATCTCATGCAGTAAGCCAGAGTTCAAAATGGTCCATTTTTCTACTCTATTCCCTCCTCTTTGTTCCTTTGACATGTTTTTTTTTCTTTCTTCCCCTAACACATAAAATAGGCTTGTGATCAAACTCAGCGATGGCTTGAAATACAGGTGATGGTTTATTGCATGCTAACTTGTAATTCTTGCTCATATTTTTATCATTTCAATCACTATCTTTAATGTTTTGCTTTGGAACAATGGAGAACTTCATGACAGACTTACTGGGTGGACCAAGCAGGGCGACGCTCCCAGCATCTGCTGTTCACTAACAGGGAAGAGTTGGCTGGGGACATGATAGTTCGTGATATCCATGGTTGTAGCAACTACTCAGCGGTTGGGTCCAAGATCCTGTGAGGAAAGAGAAAAGAGCACAGCATAGCACAGGCCCTCCAGGCCTCCAGCCGAGCAGACTGCTGCTTGTTCAGGGGATTTGGTAGGTGGGATCCTGTGGGGGGGCTCTGAAAGATGCTCAGAAGAGCTGGCAAGCTTTGAAAGGCAGCATCCTCCAAGCACGGGCAGGGCCCACCTTGATATTCAGGAAGACAGGTGGGTGTAACAGGAGCTGGCTTGGCTCATGGCAGAGCTCCAACGCAGAAAAGCAGCATACAGTAGGTGGAAGAAGGTCAGGGTGCAAAGAAGTTTAGAAATGTTGCCCAGGCAGTGATATCACGAAACCCAAAACTCAGCTGGAGTTGAGACTTGCGAGGAATGTCAAGGGCACCAAGAAGAGCTTCAGGCACTACATTAATGATAAAAGGCTGTACAAGGAAAACGAGGCCACATTGCTGCCTGGGTGAGTGAATTGTGACAGCAGACACAGAGTCAGGTTCTCAGTGTCCTCTTTGCTGTAGTCTTCAGTTACAAGGTCTCCCAGGGTTCAACGAGAAGATCAGATTGGCTACATCCACGGTTGCTGGGAGAACTGGCTGATGCCCTTGCAAGGCTGCTCTCCATCATCTTTGGAAGGTCATGGAGGTCATTTTGAGGTCCCCAACAACTTGAGAAAGACAAGTGTTTCATCCATCTTCCAAAAGGCACACAGGTCAACTCAGGGAACTGCAGGCTGGTCAGGCTCACTTTGTTCCCTAGAAAATCATTCAGTGAGTCTTCTCAGAGTACACTTTGGAGCATGTGAAGGAGAAGCAGGTGACTAGGAGCACTCCTGGGCTGTATTAGCCAGTAGATTGAGGGAAGGGATTATCCCCCATTTCTCAGCACCTGTTAGACCACATCTAATTCCTGAGCCAAGAACAAGATGGACAAACTGGAGTGAGTTCAGCAAAGTCCCCCAGGCTGGTTGGGGGCTGGAGCACTTGCCCTGTGAGGAGAGGCTGAAGGAACCAACTTGGCCAGCCTGGCACAGAGGGAGCTTTGGGGGGACCCAACAGCCCCTCCCAGTACCTATGGGCAGCTTAGCAAGAAGACGGAACTGAGCTCTTCACAGTGGTGCATGGCAGTAGAACAGGAGACAACAGGCACAAGCTGAAATACGAGACATTCAGATTAGTTGAAAGGAAATATTTTTCCCCATCAGGCAATGGAAGAGGCTGCCCAGAGAGGCTGTGCAGTCTCCATCCCTGGAGATTTTCAGGACCCAACTGGATAAAGCCCTGAGCGACCTGGTCTGGGCAAAGAGGTGACCCTGCTTTGAGCAGGAGGTTGGACTAGTGACCTCATGAGGTCCTTTTCAGCCTGAATTATCCTATGAGCCTATGATACTATGATAGTAGTGACAATACTTCCTTTCACTCAATGCTATAGATATAATTATTTTTCCTATCCTGGTGATTTTAGATTAATTGCTTTAGTTTTTCATGGAAATACATTCTGACGTGTGCCTTTGTGTGAATGATGATAACTTTTACTGTCCTAACTTCTGAGCTATTAAACTTCAAGTCCTGATATGCAGCACTGCCAGTATCAAGTTTAATTGCTGTTTCCAGTTAAAGCAGCATTCCCTGTCATTGGAGTCTACTGCTAAGGTGGGAGATGCTGCCCTCTGCTTTTGTAAGACATCAGGCAGAGATCCAGCAATTCAGGCTGGTGGACCAGCGCCGAGCGGCACCACGAACCTTCGGCTTCTCTGCCACCCCATGCTCCTCTCCTGTGGGTAAACACAACATACAGTCAGGCACTACAAACCACTAAGACCCTCTTCAGGAGGCTTCTGGGGACAGCACGGGTTCTTGCTAGCACAAAAAGGGCTCGCGTGCAGACTTATAAGCTGTGGTGAGGGACCTGAGCCCTGCGCAGGGGCAGGGTGCTTCTCAGGGTGACACCTGTCCCAGCTCAGGCTCGAGAGCTGCATACCATCTTTAAACGGCAAACCTCACCCTGGAAAGAAATGTATACATGAGCGTTTCAACTTTCCTGCACAGGTTTTTCTCGAACATGAAAACATGTAAGCTGTAGGTTACTTGCAGGCTGCAAGTAAATTACTTCTGTCATATTGCTCAGGCAATTTTATCTTTCTGAATTATGTGGAAATAAAAGCAATTCACTTTTAGACTATTGTTCCTTTCATGTATTTCAGCTGCCCATTTCCCATTATTCTTTATAGGGCAGCCAACAGCAGATATTTTGCTCAGACAGCTTTTAAGAATTGGAATTCACAGAATACAAAATTGTATTTTAGCTTTACATTTTCCCCATTTCTCAGAAGGCTGCGCAGCACACATTTCACACCCCACCTGTTTTGTTTCTTTCCTTTCATACTGTTAGAGCTGTATGCATGGAATTAGTTTTTAAAACAAATAATTATTTAGTAAGCAGATAATAGGCTGTTTCATCACAGATGCAGGTTTTTTGCATTGTTCTTTGCATTCTTGAGATTTGTGACTAGGGACACTTTCAGTAATGTTTTCCTGTTGCACTAAGCAACCTGTTAGAGGCTGACATCAGATACATGCAAGTTTCCATCTTCTTGCATAAGAAATGAGTTGCAAGAATCCACAAATTTCCTGGTAATTCAGTGTATTAAAATGTAATGTTTGCTGTGAAATTCTATATAAATTCTTTATTGTGTTTTAGGATCCTTTCTTTTTTTTTTTTTTTTACTATAATGGATTGGGACCTCCTAGCAAAAGAGAAAACCTCAGAAGCACAAACTAGCTGTGAAAAGCTGAGATGTTTTCTCCCAGTGCCCAGCTGCGTGCCAGCGTGTGAGAACCAGGCCCAGCACTACAGGGAAATGCAGCCTCTGACTTCCAGATCCCAGGTACTAACTCTCCCCAGTCACCTTCTGCGTGGACCTCTTCTTTTGGCAAGGCAAAAGCTCAAGGAACCCTGTCCCGCTCCTTCATGCACAGCAGAGACATGCGTTTTGGCTCTGGACATCTTGGAACTGTGCTCTGTAGAGCTGCAGCCCTGTGCTCCTCTCCATCGCAGATCTATAACCCCACGGTTCTGCTCTTCCCAGCTGTGCCAGGCAGTGTTTGACAGAAATATCTGCTTTTGCACAGTGCATCTTTTGTGCAGGATTAGGAATTGAAGCCAGGCTGAACAGAAATCTTAAGAAAAAACTATCTTCAAAGTGAAGGACGGCGGAGAAATCATTAACAAATGTCATGTCAACAAATTTATTTAACTGCAAACTTTGGTTGCATGGGATTCTTCTTGGGCCAGGAGGAGGACAGGAAGGAAGATTATTGTAAGATATTCTAATAAATTAATGTTGTCTTGAAATTAAAAGATCATTGCTGTGGAATTTGATCCCATTGTCATGGAATCCATGGGGGTCTTGTACATAAGGAAAAGCTACTGCACATTTTTCTATAGTAAGTCTGAATTTATTTAGACTAGCATGTACAGAATAATTCAACTCTGCTCAGTTAGAAATGCCTATGATTTTAGAAGAGAGAGACCGACAATGATTATTGGTATCTATCTTCTGATTATTGGTATCTATATTTTGATTATTGTTATCTGTATTTTAGAACACCTTCTTCACACCAAACACATCCCGGTACAGAAGCCTGCACAAAGCCTGAGGGGCACTTGTGGAAAGCTTGAACTGCGTTACGACATGAGATCCAGGCTTGGAAGGGGATCATTTTTCAAACATGAATTTAGCTGCTGTGCTCCCTTCATCTTTTCCCTACCTGTCCCTTGAGGTCCTGTGTTAAAGCCAAATGGTGTTTTCCAGTTTGTTTGTCTGCCGTGGCTTCCAGCGCGTCAGATGGTTAGCCGTGACTTCTCGCACTACGCCCACTGCACCTTGTGGGGCTCCCAGGTGGTCTCTCGTGCAAGTTCTAGGCAAGATCCATGCTGCTTAGCTCTTACGGAGAAATCTACAAAATACAGATATCATTTGTGCTACAAAGCACAACATCATTTTAATTACATTATTTGGTTTGGACTTCTTTTGCAATAATGGCAGGAGAAAGTAACTTTCTCAGGGAGAAATTGTAGTTCCACTGAAGCCATTAAGCATTATTAGTACCAGTGAGTTTTGGGGAAATTCTGTGGCACGGGGTAGGTCTTTGTGTACTGCCAAGTCGAGGCCAGAGTTCTGATTTGGGCTCTGCAGGATTTCTAAATGCATAAAACTCTTTATTCTTATACTTTCTCCTTTGCTTTGATGCAACAGAATGGGGCTATGGTATTTTTTTCACAATACAATTATATTTGGTATTTAATAAAGCTCAGCACCGCTTAGCTTTTTTAAGTGATAGAGGAGGCTTATCAATGGCTCATATTAGAGTGCTTGTAGCCTCTCATTTCAAACAGTTTTTCATAGTAATAGGAAAACAGCTCTAGATGTGTTTTAGGCATCAGCCAAGTTGTACCCAAGGGGTGCAATTATCACTTACTATATTAAAGCAAAAAGAGAAGGTGTTGTACTGAAAATATCCTGAGATAAACAAGGATTCTTGAAAAAGCATCGCTTTAAGTTTACTTCTATTGTTCCAGAGACACTCACTTAGCAATGGGAGGTATTATTCTGTACAGGTTTTATTATTTTTATTTTTGGAGGCATGACTAGTGAATGTGAGATGTCTCAGACCAAGAGGGATTTAAAATGTTGGATGATTCAAGATATCTGCCTTTAACAAATAACCTCCAATAAAACCATACTGTGCAGGACTGAATGGCAGTCATTGCCATGAGGCTCTTGCAACCTGCAGTTGTAGCCCTCTATGAGCTTTGGGTACGCGGACCCTTCAGCCCACATGGCACTGATTAAACCATCAGGATCTAAAAATAAATAACACGAACAAGATGATGGAGGAAAATCAGCTGAGGCATTAGTGCTTGCTGACAGTACCTTTGTACATCAGAAACCACTGTAAATTTCTCATCACTGTACACCCATAGCTTCTCCAATTAAGTCGTTCTGTAAATTATTACACAGTCCCTGGCTGAGAAGGATCCAAGACATCAGGGAGTCCGCAGCAATTCTGCTTGTTTTCTTCTCTAATGTATCCTCACTGCAGTTAATCACGAGACTTTCCATCTACCTTACATATGGAAGAACAGATTTACGTGTGAAAGACAAACCCTTTAAATCAGTCAAATATAAGCCATGAATAACTTCATTAGAATCAATGTTTTCAGCCAGTGCTGTTCAGAAAAGGCTCAGCCAGAATGGCACTCAACTGTAACCCAGTCTCAGTGCAGAGTTGTGTGGTGAATCATAGCCTTATGGGTTTTAGACTGGGCACAGATTTTAAACTGAAAAATTGTTGATAGGTTAATGGATGTCCCTTTTCCTTGATACTTCTTTCACCTTAAGAGTTGGAGGAAAAGTTCAGGAGGGATGGATGATTGTACAGTTATTTTGTAAAGGTAATATGGGCTACAGAGTGCTTTATGTGGGTAAGGGCACTGGGACCTCAGTGTGAGTTCACTCTGCTACCCACGGCTTGGAAGTGCTGTGAAACTACAGAAAACACACAGAGGGGAAACAACATTAAAAGGTATCTAGTGCGTTAGGTTAGACAGAAGAAACTCCATTTCTGCAGTCTGCCAAAGAGAAGGCTCAGGGGAGACAAGATCATAGAATATAAATACCTTCAAAAGAAGAGGATTATTTGCATTACCAGAATATGACAAAACAAAAAGCAGTGGCTTCAAACTAGGGATCACAATGTGAGGTGGAGTAATTAAGCCCTGAATGGAGCATGGTGCCAATGAAGAAGGGGCAAAGAGGGAGGAACGAGGTCAGAAGAGAAGACTTACACTGATAGAGGAAGAGAGGATTACATAGTTAATTCAGTGTTTGGGAAGCAGTGGGACTAGGAACAGACAAAAGCAATATCCTTCCTCTCTCCATAGAAGAGCTCTGGGGCCCGCGGCACACTGCCCACCAAGGCAAGATGTCCTTGTCTTCGGTGGTCTTCTCTGGGCAGCTAGCACTTGTCCAGGAAGAACTAACCTACCGAAGCATGGCCATTACAAGCCCACACACCACATTCAACTTCCATGCAAGTCTGCACCTGCTGAGCTGCCCCAAGGGTGGAAAAGATTTCTTGTCTGATGCAGCATCGTGTTCACCCCAGACAGGCATCAGAGCAAGAATCCCTCATTCTTTAACCTGTTGCCTCCACTATAAGTAAAAAAAAAACAAAATAAACAAAAACCCACGAAGAACTATCTGAAACATCACCATATGGAAAACGTAATTCAAGTTCACTGATCTATAACACAGAGATGTACAGGAAACTGATATTGGATCTGTTTTGAAACTCTGGCTGGTACACACAGAGTGGTGTGCCTGGAGGAACAGTGGGAGAGGGCTGGGATGCCGGCCTGCCAGAAGAGCTCCTCAAGGAAAGGAGGGGGTGACCTGACCCACCCAGCCACCAGAGACAGAAACCAGAGGATGAAGTAGGGGTGCCCTCACAACACGGGATGGGGACCTTTCAGATCTGTAAAGCAGCAGGAGTTGGGAGGAAGCCCTGGACTGTGGACTCATGCTACACTCATCCACTGCATGGACAACTTGCTCTCTCTCTAATCACAGAATCACAGAATCACAGAATGGTAGGGGTTGGAAGGGACCTCTGTGGGTCATCTAGTCCAACCCTCCTGCCGAAGCAGGGTCATCCTCAGAGGGAAGAAATTCTTCCTCATGTTCAGACGGAACTTCCTGTGCCTCAGTTTGTGCCCATTACCCCTGGTCCTGTCACTGGGCACCACTGAAAAGAGTCTGGCCCCATCCTCCTGACACCTACCCTTCAGATATTTGTAAGCATTTATTAGGTCCCCTCGCGGCCTTCTCTTCTTCAGGCTGAACAAGCCCAGCTCCCTCAGCCTCTCCTTGTAGGAGAGATGTTCCAGTCCCCTCACCATCTTTGTAGCCCTCCACTGGACTCTCTCCAGTAGCTCTTCATCTTTCTTGAA
>Ga0065711_1015139_pt1 | contig 10373 bp, 3 predicted proteins | sample Hoacrofraction12_FD_59098 | JGI IMG/M metagenome (GOLD analysis project Ga0065711, IMG submission 59098) | Hoatzin crop microbial communities from Cojedes, Venezuela - Epithelial fraction 12 v2 (version 2) | ecosystem: Host-associated > Birds > Digestive system > Esophagus > Crop | place...
TAATTCTAGTAGTCTGTCCAGTGCATTACCCCACCTTGTAAAAACTCTGAGTAAAGATATTGAAGTTCTCACTCACCACCAGGCACTTTCCAACGGTAGAGCCGTCTTACAAAGTAGGTAATCTCCACCAAAGCTGGTTGTGCATGAGGGCGGTGTGGGTTTTTTCTGGTAAGATACCCTTGTAGGTTTATTTGCTTATTGGCAACATGATTTCTGGCTTCCCAGCCTGCTACATAGTATGATTTGTAATTAAGGATGCCTTGTGTGAAGTAATCTACATAAAGCACCATGGTAACTGAAAGACATGTGAGTATTTTAAGGTCAGGTATAAAAAGATACAGAATATTAACTGTTAATTCCAAAATTGCATTAGGGAACCTCTGTAATCTCATGCAAGAAACTTGGNTTTATGGCTAAGGAGATGCTGTCGTCTTTGGCACTTACGGTCTGTCTCAGTTTGGTGGAAGGAGATCCTCAGAACTTAAACGTGTTGTATGACTCGGCGAAGCCAATCTGCGCGAGCCCAGCAATGCATGAGGAGCTGCGAACGCAGTGTTCATTTCCTAGCAATATATGAATAATTAACAATAATTGTATGAACAGCTACATCTGCCCGTACACCACACGTTCCCACCAGCTCCGGGATGGAGGAGTCTCATGCAAGTTCACTCTGGATTTTTTCCTTTCCCTGTGAATATTTAGGTTTTTGCTCACAGAAGCAGCAGCACTTCAACAAGCTCCTTTCTGTCCTTACACCCTCTGCTGCGTTTTATTTTGCAAAAATGCAGTGTGCACGTAAGCGTTAGAAACAGAAATGCCCCTCAAGCTTTAGGTTTGTGCCAGAATCTCGGTGATCAGCACGGCTCCGCTGGAATTTGCCTGGCCTTTTTGCGAAAGCGCTTGCATAAGTAAGATAGCATCTAGTGAACCTCTGGGAAGGGTATACGCGTGTTTGGCTTCGTCTGATAGAATGCAAAACAAACAAGAAGCTAAAGAAGATATCCTGTGTTTGCAAGAGCAGTATTGGGCAGACGGTGTTTACTGCAAATGCACGGAGAACTTTTGCCTTGCGTATTTATTTAGCAATAATACGCCTTCACTTCAGTGCTACTGAAAAGTTAAAGGTCATCGTGTGTGGATTTAGTGCTGCAAGAGTGAGATTTGAATACACATTCCTAGTCCTCACCCATTTGGGAGTCTTCTCAGAGCCTCAAGACCTCTGTGCATGCGTGGAGTTAAAAGCTGGCGGTGGCCCTGAAGGATATTTCTTCGAATTCATCAGTAAGGCTCAATTTGCTGGCAACAGCTGGAAGGTGATACCTCCCTGGCGATGTCTTCAGTACCCTACTTGCAGCGCAAAGTGCATTTCTTTCGCTTGCATTTTTTAGCGTGAACAGCGACAAATATAATCACAAGGAATCCATGCACAACAAAAAAAAGAAGTAGGAAATCAAATAAACTCTCCGAACCATCTCCTGCACTCACAATAGAAGATGTACCGGTGTACACGCATCTTTTGCTTGAGGTGTACAGCCTGCCTGAGCCCGATACGGGTCACTGGTCAGTGCTCTGCTGGGAGCTGCTCAGGCTGGTGCAGTACATCAGACTGGGCGGTGAGTATTTGGGATCGTTTAGGATGGGTTGAAATTTTTTTAGGATGGGTCAGTACTGGGGCCAGTGCTGTTTGATATCTTTGTCGGCGACATGGACAGTGGGACTGAGTGCACCCTCAGCAAGTTTGCCGATGACACCACGCTGTGTGGTGTGGCTGGCACGCTGGAGGGAAGGGTTGCCATTCAGAGGGACCTTGACAGGCTGGAGAGGCGGGCCTGGGTGAACCACATGAAGTTCAACAAGGCCAAGTGCAAGGTCCCGCACGTGGGTTGGGGCAATCCCAAACACAAGTACAGGCTGGACGGACAGTGGCTCGAGAGCAGCCCTGAGGAGAAGGACTTGGGGGTACTGGTGGATGAGAAGCTCACCATGAGCCAGCCATGTGCGCTTGCAGCCCAGAAAGCCACCCGTACCCTGGGCTGCATCAAGAGAAGTGTGGCCAGCAGGTCAAGGGAGGGGATTCTGCCCCTTTACTCCACTCNCGTGAGACCCTGCCTGGAGTCCTGAGTCCAGCTCTGGAGTCCCCAACATAAGAAGAACATGGATTTGTTGGAATGGGTCCAGAGGAGGGCCACGAAGATGATCCGAGGGCTGGAGCACCTCTGCTACAAGGACAGGCTGAGGGAGTTGGGGCTGTTCAGCCCGGAGAAGAGAAGGCTCAGGGGTGGCCTTAAGAGCAGCCTTCCAGTAGCTGAAGGGGCCAGCAAGAAGGATGGAGAGGGGTTTTTCACAAGGGTGTGTGGTGATAGGACAAGGGGGAATGGCTGTAAACTAAAAGAGGGCAGATTTAGATTAGACATTAGGAAGAAATTCTTCCCCATGAGGGTGGTGAGGCCCTGGCCCAGGTTGCCCAGAGAAGCTGTGGATGCCCCCCCCCTGGCAGTGTTCAAGGCCAGGTTGGATGGAGCTCTGAGCAAGCTGGTCTGGTGGAAGATGTCCCTGCTGATGGCAGGGGGGGTTGGAACCAGGTGAGCTTTAAGGTCCCTTCCAACCCTTACCATTCAATGGTTCTATGAAAACTCTCAGGGCTTCGTATGTTACATTCTCGTTTTCATTGTGGTGGTTCAGAGTAAGACAACCCAGCCGTTACCTGTAGGAGTCCAGTCCCAGCCCAGCTGAAGTGGCTTGGTAGAAGTCAGGATTTGATCCCATGTCTTTGGGTGATCACGGAGACCTCTGTGAGTGTCTGTGACGGGGTAGGAAAAATGCCTCTGCTTCTCGACTGTATGAAATACAGCTGTTCGTGGTCTTATTAGAGGTGCACTTATGGAAAAGTTCCGTCATCTTTAAAAGGGTTCTTGAAGAGGATTTTTTGCAGTAACAACACTGTCATCCACTGTAGTGAATGAAAACTGAGATTATGTTGGGAAAAAAACAGTAATTCAGCAAATCACTTAATTCTGTGAATGGGTACATTTTCTTTCCAACTTTCAGCTACAAAGATTTCTTTTACGTGAATTCTGTAAGCTGCAGCAAAATTACCTCAGACAATGGCAGAAATGTTCTTTTTTATACCATCGGCTTCGGGTGATTCACTTTTCAGGAAATGCAAAAAGTTGTAAGTTGGCTGCTATTGTCAGCGTCACCCGTCTTCTTCTCTTTCTTGTTTGTTATTGTTCTTACCTAGATAATCCTACTGCTTGATCGATGTCCTCAAACATTCTTTGTCTTATTGCACCTACTTAGAATACTTAAAAAATCTTGGTGGCACTTGAAGAATAAAACTGGAGTTAATTTGCTGACAGTGTTTATAAGATGTAGTAATTAAATACAATCATTTTTAAATAATATCATTTTATAAACGTGTAAACATAATGTAAACTGCAGATAACTACTGCAGATTTATAGTAAACAACTTTACTGTGTATTTTGACAAACCTTCTGGAAGCTTGAAATATTAATTCAGATTTTTATAGAATTTGTTGTTCATAGCAATAAGAAAAGAGAGCCCCGTAGATGATGAAGAGTGCACATTTAGGACAAGAGAGTTGATGTTTTCAGGAGTTTTTAGAGTAACTGCTGCAGAATTCTTAGGCAGGATGATACATTTCGGTTATGGGATGGCCCTAGTCTACTGACCGTTATGAAATTTCATCCACGTACGTTGCCTGGTAAAAAAAATGAAGAATTGTTCAACACCAACCATAAACAGCCATCTCAGTGAGAGACATTCACAGTTAATTGTGCTCTCCAAAGCTGTGAAGGTGTCTTTCAGCAGTGAGATCTGGGCTCTGAACAGATGGAAAAAGTCACCGGAGCAGTGTAGAGCAGGGAGAGCTTGAGCGGAATGAGTAAGTAGCTCCTGAATTAGGGAAGGCATATTTTAGTTATTTGGGTTCTTGTTTGGTTCACCTCAGGCTGGTTTTTGTTACCCATCATTCTCCAAGGAGAAAGGTGATAGTCCCAGTCCCATCAGTGACAAGAAGGTCCTTCATTAGGGATGCTCTACTGCACTGTTTTTCAAGCCGTGGACGCACGTTCAAATGAAATACAGAGACTGCAGGTAAGTGAACTTTTTTAGGAGAAGGAGTTGGGTAGCAGCAGAGCCTCCCCAATTCAGTCCTCAGGCCTGGTTCAGCTCTCCTGGGAAGGTAAAGCTGCGTGGAGTCTGAGCAGAGCTGGGGACCCCGCTCATGGGCAGCAGCCTTGCCATGGCGTGGTGAGGTGGTTTTCACCAGCTCAGCTGCCGGAAGGGGCCGTGTGCCTGCTGACAACCTGCCTGGCTTCTAAAGAAAAACCTGTTAGCTGAAGTCTCAAGTGTACCCGTGTGGCTTAATCTCCTTTGGCTTCTCCAGAGGGGCACACTAGGAGAAAACGCAAGATACGTTACTGCAGCTTGGTTATTACTTGTTATTTTACAGTAACTCAATTGCTTGTGCTCATCTGTGTATAACCTTAGTCCCGTGTAGAAGAATTTAATGCGACTCCAAAAACTTCAATTAAATTCTCATTTCAGTTTGGGCTTTGTAGGTCTGCTCATGGTTGTGTTTTGCTTGTGTTTTGTGTCACTCCAAAGGTCTTCCCCTTTCAGTTTTACTGTATACCTACGCTGTCACTTGGGTAAGAAAGATGGGTAGAAGATTGATGTGGAAAAATTAAACTGGAATGACAAGTACTGGTTAATGTATATCAAGCATAACTCAAGTTGTTATAAGGGTAAAAAAATCCTAGTTACTGGAAGTTGAGTGCCATAAAATCTACATTACATGGAATGTGAGAGACATTAACCAAAAACTTAATTCACATTTTAAAAAAAATTATGACAGCCTACAGCTGTCAAAGAGAAGTCTGCTTTCGTTTCATGTCGCTGACTCTTTAATGCCTCTTCAGCTTAACCCACGTCCTACCCTTGCTCGTCCTCAAGCAGGGAAGTAGACAGATGTCCACCTGAGTGATGGGCAGTAGTAGAAGTTTCCTGGCAGGAGATTATTTTTACTTCTAACATGCTTTTTTTCTTTCTTTGTAAGTTTGAAGTGCTGGATGCGGAATTTAGGAAACAAGAAACCTGTGTTGAATAACTATGTCAAATGCAGTAATAATAATGTATGTTTCCTATCACGTTATGTCAGAGGGCTTTGAGAGCAGCATCTCTGTATCTTGGTTGCTTGATTTCCCCCTCAGATCCACAGTGGCTTTGTGCTCTGGGTGCCTTGGCTGCAAACCCAGTGTGTAAAGGCTGAAGCCAAAAGGGATCCTGGGGTTCGGTTTGCTTTCCATCACAGACAGCAAGCGTGGATTTTGACTTGGGTAGATCACCTTCGCAGTATACATGAAAAATCAGATTAGTCTTCTCCTTTCTCTTTTCTCTGGTTTTCTTGCAATGGGTTGTTGAAAGAAAGCCTGAAGGGAGATTCGGGAAAGCATTTTTCTTCCTCCTGTCTCATTTTGTACATTTGAACTACTTCAGCGATTTCTCTCTTTTTGCTGGACAACTCCTTGGAGAAATTAAAGAATTATTTATTTATGATTATTAGTTTCCTTTCAGCATTTTAAAAAATGTCTTCAATGTTTGAAGCACCCCAGCAGGCATCCCAAGCAAAATCTGTAGCAAAGAAAACAACAATAAAGCAAAAACAATGACAAATTCTGTCCAAGCAGGAGAAGGGAGGAGAGTTGTTCAGCAGCAATAATTAACCGTGTTGCAACGTGCTTGAGATGCCTGAGGAAACTGCCTGACAGATTGATGGGGTTTATGGTCTGCCCTGAAGATGGATAGATCTGAGCTGTTTCAGTCACAACCAAGAAGGAGAGTGGTTAGCTCATAAGCCCATGTGGAAGGCATTTCTTTTTATAACCTCCTCAGCAGTAATAAAAATTAGTGTTAATCACGTTTATTACACATTTCTCCTGGAAAGCTTCTTGTGAGAGGGGAAGAAGGAAGCGCCCTCTCTGAAAACGCAGATACGCTCCCATTTCAGACAAGTTTCTGCTGGGCAGCTTTTCTGCTTGGCAACCACTTGGAGCAATCCTGTCCCATCCTACAAGTTTATTCCTTTTAGGCCATTTGGGTGTCTATAGGGAAACACCAGCTCCTCCAGCTCAGCCTTCCTGCAGCAGGCAGTCGATGGAGACGCATTGCAAGGAGCAGTCTCTTTGAACGACGTGCAACACAGAGCTAGCTGTCGCCAGCCTCCGGAAGTCACTCCGTTCCTGTCTCCTCGTTAAACCTCACAGCGTTTTCCCTTGCATCCGAATGAGACGGGGTTATGCCTAATCATGAGCAGTTTCAAGCAGAAGGTTTGCCTTCTGGGCTCCTTCTGCAGTTAGTGCTTCATGATCTGCTTGGCTGGAGGCAGTGGATTTTAGCTGCCTGATTGCAGTGGGGATTGTAGTTGGTTGCACGGAATGAAGTTGAAACTCAGGGCGACAAAGGACAGGGGATGCTGGCGAAGCCAAAATAGTTGCGTCGTAGCCTATCCCATAGTCTTCGCCAAAAGACAAGACAAGATTACATTTGGTTGTTGGAGCAGAGGCTGAACTGTGGCTTCCGAGAGACCTTGGTCTAACAGAGATGTTAACAGAGCCACTGGCAGAGGACCCTGGACTTCTTCACCCTTCAGCAGCCACTGAAGACAGGATACAAGGGACAAAAAATCTGGAATTAGTACTATCTTAAAACAGACAGAAGCTGGTGTTTGGCCATCAGGCACAACAAGAAACCAATGCTGTGCTAAATCATCTCCTTCATTTCATCAGTTGTTTCTCCTCCCAAGATCCAGCATCCCTGTGAGGACCGTGGCTCCACTTGGCAGTTGTAGAGGACACACAGAGGAGCCACTCAGTGTAGTGCCAAAGGCGAGCATCCATTTCGTAACAACCTTTCATTTTCTACAGGCCGTCCGAACTGTCAGAGGAACAGGATTCTCACTTGGTAGCGACAGAAGTTCCCACTTCAGCTCCTGCCCTTCAGAGGTCATCCCAGAGATCCTCACCGTTTCTGATCTTCCCATCGTTAAAGCAAAAGAAAGTATTTTTTTAAATCTTTCTGTTATATTTCCTTTGAATATCCCCTTCAGATATTGCCGAGTAATGGTATATTTTTGAAGATAAGGTTGTTCCATTGAGAAGGCTGTGGGTGATGGTTTCCTCATACTCCTTTAAGGTCTTGATTTCGGTTTTTTGAAGTTAAATTGCCAGAAAGGACCTTCCCTCGAGAGCACATGTAACTCCTGTGCTGTATTTTTTCCCCTTATACTTCTAAAAAAGTCTGCATATTCTTTAGAAACCTGTGGGTTTTGCGGTCACAGAACATCAGTTACCCTAACTGAAAGAAGATTTTTGTAATTTCTTCTTGTTTTAAACTATACAAAAATTCTGTGGTGAGATGAGCTAGCAGGAGAAGACTTGAGGAATAAGGCTAAATATCCCTGTAATGCCAGCCTGTAGCTGTATTATATCCGAGCTGAGGTTCCTGCGGCATTGAAGAGTGTTAAGCCATGTAAAGGAGGTTGCTTCCTTGGTCATCGACCTGCATATATGTCTACACCATCTGATCTGAAAGTGTTTTAAAGGACAAGATTGTTTCCCCCCGTAAGATGTAGACCTGGAAAGGATCTTTCTGCTCCTTGAATCTAAACTCTTGACATTGCATGGAATCACAGAAGTTGAAATAGATTTGTAAATGTATGAAGCACTACCTAAAGACCGGCCGGAGTTTTGATCCCCATCGCTGTCCAAGGAAGCCCTTTCAGAACTTCGTTTTTCTGCTGCTGTGTTCACTGACAGGTCCCGGCCATTTGTTATTGAACTCACCTCGTTTTGTGTCTACCCCCTGTATTAACAGAGAGCAATTATACATCCTCACGCTGTGTCCTCTCTCCTGTTGGCTTCCTGTCCGTGTGCTCCCTACCCGCTCCACCGTCCGTGGTGCCAGGCTGAACCGTGAATGGCTCTGATGGAGAGCACAGTTTGTAGCTTTTAAATTGAGATTATACCTGTTACAAAACACAGCTGTTTCAGACCTGGTGAGCTCATCAGGAGGGTATTAAATAGATGATCTAGTGTGTTAGTTTTGCTTCCTCCTGTCGGCATCCTCTCAGTTTTGTTGTTAGTCTGAGTTAAGAAAATTGGACCCTAAAGGAGACCACAGCGTGAAAGCTACAGCATGTCAAGAAGAAGGTAAGAGGACTGCTCATAATATCCTGGCTGGAGATGTCCATGGATGAAGACAGAGGGAGAAAAATCCGCTTGTGCCACTTCAAGTGTGCTCTGCTTTGGATTACCACGTGGCTAAAAGGCGAAGAAGCTTAACTTCCTCGGACTGTAATTGAGAGCAGTCAGGTCCTAAAACCAGAAACATGGAGGATGCACTTTCAGGACCATCGAGATATTTTTCTCTTCCCTGCGCCTGCTCTCTTCAGTGCAAAAACCAAGCAGACCCGTGGCCCGTCTGGTGCCGAGAGTTAGAAGAGAGAGGGAGAGTCTGCCCAGCATGGGAGCTGCCGCGAGGCCGAGAGCGGGGTGCGTGCACGCTGCCGGTGCCCGCGTGGTTACAAATACAGTCCCACTCGGGGGTTTTGTAGCTGAATGGGTCCTTGAAACCGCTACTCTGGGTTCAGCATGTAAAGTATTTCCCAACACACGGCAATTAAGTGTGACTCAGCAAAGAGTGAAGGGCCTTTGAACACGCAGCCAATACCACGGTAAGCACAAAGCTGTTATCACTGGTCCATGGATTTAAGGAATTTCTGGTCCCATTTCTGATTAAATGAGGCCCTGCAGTGCTGGTCCAGCCTAATTTAATAAGATTTGAGCCACTGGGCTTTTGCCTTTTGCTTACAAACTATTCCACCATTTTACAAGCAGTCGGTAGAGAGAATTTGATTACACAGTCCTCGTCTTCCCTTTCAGTTAAGATACGGGGGCACGAGGCCATCCTGCTGCCGTTCTGCTCTGGAGGACTTCACACAGCACGTCCTCGATCCACAGCTCATAGGCTGGTAGGTGCTACAAGGAGAAAATGTGGTACACGGGGAGGGTGTCTGTCTATATTCAGAAAGATAGTCGTATGAACATAAGACCTGACAGCGATTGCTTTTACTCCATCTGTTCCAGTTCCCCACCCAAACATGCATGCTTCTACCAAAGAAATAAAACCTTAAATTACTTGTATGGTCTGCAGTCAAACTACCAACAGAACATACGTATACATGTATACATTGCATGAGCCAAGCCCTACTGTTCCTACTCAGCCCAGCTTCTCACCGTCATTTCGCTCAGACAGAGTCTGGCTTTAGTGTGAGATGAGTTAAGAATCGTGAGTTCTGGCCCGAGACTGCTTCGACAGTTATGCATTACGCTTCTATTTGACTGCGTGGCAGGTTGCCAGATGTGCGATGCTGGAGACGCGTTGGTCTTTGTAGCTTCCAAAACTGACACTTCCTTTTCCAGTCCTGCCTTCTAAGCTACTGCAGTTGGACAACACCGAGCTATTGAAAAATGTTGATATTTGCCCCGCTTTTGAAACAGTATTTTAATTCAGGGGCTTAGTCAAGACTTAAATCGTACTGATCCAACCATGCCAGTTCAGGTTATGATTTTTTTTTTAATTAAAAAACGTAGTAATGCTGGTTTAAAGCCATACTGCAAACATGGGTACACCCTTGGCAAATTTTATGATAGAACGTCTTGCCAGAACCCATTTTTCTACCCATCAGTTGTATTTCTGTGTTGTTTCTGATTTGTGTGTTAGCATTCTGGCATTCTCTTTGCTGCAGAATTAGTCCTGGTCGTATCGGCCCAACTTATGCCAGTACAACCCTCTAGTATAGGCAATGCCACAATCTGTTGTAAAGCCATTATGGAAGGTCAGGAAAAGGTGGTCTGAAGGACTTTATTACAGAGTTTTAGGACTAGGGCCATGTCCTGGCTGCTGGAATTTCAGTCAGTAAGGCTGCCTCCCAAATTGGCCAGAATTTGGGATGTTCTGCCTCCTTGCACGCTGGATTTTTAATCTCCTTTTACGTAGCCGGTGGTTCTGGCAGAGGGTGGGATGCTGGGAGGGAGGCATGTCTTTCTGTAAATTGTGGCTTGAGACAAAGTGCCTGCTCTTGGTCTTCGGCCTCGTTACCTCTGCGCATCATTTCGTGTGTCTGCCCTTTGGAACGCGGAATCATAGAGTGGTTTGGGTGGGAAGGGACCTTAAAGATCCTCTAGTTCCAACTCCCCCGTGGAATGTGCATGCGTATGTGCCTGTTTCTTGCAAAACGATATGAGGACAGCCAAATTTCATTTTTTCCGTTGGGAAGAATTCCCTTTCT
>Ga0065711_1016915_pt1 | contig 10373 bp, 6 predicted proteins | sample Hoacrofraction12_FD_59098 | JGI IMG/M metagenome (GOLD analysis project Ga0065711, IMG submission 59098) | Hoatzin crop microbial communities from Cojedes, Venezuela - Epithelial fraction 12 v2 (version 2) | ecosystem: Host-associated > Birds > Digestive system > Esophagus > Crop | place...
AGACACTTTAACCCCAAACAGCAAATTTTAAAACTATAACGTCAGGTATACATCTCCATTTCCCTTTTTGCCTTCCTTGACAGAATGCCTAAGTGCTAGGGATCAATGAAAGCTTCATCCTGACCACCTGATACGAGAATACTGCTCAAAAGCAGCATGCGCATGACATTCCCCAAAACATTTTCTTCTTCAGAATAAACACATTCTTAACATGGTATGTTTGTCATGTCAGGGGAGCTCTGTTAGCCTTTTTGCTGTCACACTCTTGTTATCCTTTCCAGGCATTCCCATTAGAGGTAAGTGAAGCCAGAGGTTTTTTAGGAGTCTAATTTTGGAGCCAGATGCTTTGCTGATTTATTATTAAAGGGTGACAGAAAAAAGTCTACTTTTACCTGGGCTGTTCTTAGGGAGAGATGATGACAATGAATTGCCTAATGACTCTCCACTTTTCTGTTTTTCATTTATTATTAAATAGCCAAACAGTGGTGAAGCTCTAAGAATCCATAAGTGAGTGAATGAAGCTATGACATAGAGACCAGTATTAATGGAGAATGATTACTGAGAGAAATACGGTTGGAAAAGTGAAGAAAAAAAAAAGAGTATTGCAGCCACACAGAAGAAGCAAAGGAAGATAGCAACAGCTGAAGTGGATGTTCCCAGACTCAACTACAAAAATGGAAAAAATATATGAGAATAAAGGCCTGTAAATGCACGAACAATCTGAAGATAAAGTACTAGATCTGCAAGGACCTCCGGTGTGCACCTCAGGTCCCCCAGACTCCCAGGGCGACCGATCGACAGACTGATGAGACATCCCTGGCAGGGACCACCTACGACAGCTTGTTTTGCATCGTTGTCTATGTACCCAATTAACTTTGCTACAGGATGGACTGTCTTTTTCCTTGGCAGCTGACCACTTACCACCTTCATTTATCATTTATCATCCTGACAACATAATGTATGCATGACTGTGGCCTTTTCCATGGAGGCTGCAGTAGGCAAGCGATGCTGTGGAAAAGGATTAGCATCAGAAATGGATTGTTCCAGCCGAATCCAGCTGAAAATCAAATCTGCACGCCTGAAGTATGCTGCAGTGCGGTGGGTTTAGGGCTGGCACACTGCTGAGTGATGGTCTCCAGCTTTACAAGGCAAGCAAATTGCAAGTCCAAACTCCATGGGAAGCTCTCAGCAACTTCCTGAATATTCCTCTGTGGGATTACATTTCAACTACTCATCATTTGCTGGGATGCCACCCCAATTTGAAATTGCAAAATACAGGAGCTGGTCTTCCCTAAATGTGCTCTTCTTCAGCTTTTTGAGGACCAGCTTTTTTTCCGAGTGTCCCACATGGAATTTCAATTCATAGGTTAAAACGTTTTCCCATTCTCTTTGTCCAGTACCACCCAGAACACTTTAGATACATGCATTATACATACAAAGTGTCACAAGGAAGCTTAAACATCATTTGTACCCTTAACTGCTTATACTTTCTTTTTAGACCTCAGGAGAAAAACAGCTACTTACAAAAATCAAAATGTTAGGAATCCAGCTTCACAGGCATTTGTAACCGTCATTTAGAAAAGCGATTACAGCGTGCAACATGAAAAATATATGCACAGCACTTTAGGTAGAAGTAGTTACCCACAGTGGAATCCACTTACAGTTAACTTGGGTAGAGTGAAAACAGACTTGCAGTGAAGTGGGTATAATCTCTCAAATATCTGCATTGACTATGAAAAAGTATGTTCTGAAATATCACATAACTAAGAAAGAGAAATTATCCAAAATATGGTCACGTTACCCTCTCATAATTGTCAGTCTTTATGTGAGGAATAAGAACATATTCTTTGTCCTGCACTAAGCAAGGGCTTTACTGTAAAATTCAGGTACAAAGTGCTTTATTTTGTGTACAATATTCTCTTCAACAATTAAATTTTCACAAATTCAATATCTGAAATGGTTCTACAGAGATTAGTATCTCCAAATTCCTCATGTGCATCCAGGCACCAGCCCAGAGAGAACAATTTTCTACTCATTTTCCAATTGCATTATACTTAATAAAACCACAGTGACTTATTTTTACAGTAGTAGTACTCAGGAATGTCTGTGCACAGATATCCACACATATAGGATACATATTTGACGCTGTATTTTTTTCCTCTCTCATTCAAAAAGCTTTTAATTGTTGCAAATTAAATCAAGCACTGAGTAGGTCTTAATTGGTGTGTGAAATGCTCAACACAAGGATGACTCCTTAATGAGGACTGAAGGAGAAATTTAGTCATTTAAATGCAAAAGGGTGTCTGAAAGTCTGTACTTCCACCACCAAAGACCAGAGAGACACCCAAGTCCTGCTGATCTCTACTTCGTGACCACAGGTCGCATCATCTGGACCTGTGTAAAAAGCACAGCCACAGCCACACCACACTCGTACACTCAGAAAAAGGATGGCTGCATCGAAGCTGGTGAAAGGTCTGGAGAACAAGCCTTATGAGGAGCGGCTGAGGGAGCTGGGGCTGTTTAGTCTGGAGAAGAGAAGGCAGAGGGGAGACCTTGTTGCTCTCTACAAGTACCTGAAAGGAGGGTGTAGTGAGGTGAGGGTTGGTCTCTTCTCCCAAGTAACTAGCGACACGACGAGAAGAAATGGCCTCAAGTTGCGTCAGGGGAGGTTTAGATTGGATACTATGTAAAATATCTTTACTGAAAGAGTTATGAAGCATTGGAACAGGCTGCCCAGGGAAGCGGTGAAGTCACCATCCCTGGAAGTGCTCGCAAAACTTCATGACATGGCTTAGTAGGCATGGTTGATGGTTGGACTTGATGATCTTGGAGGTCTTTTCCAACCTGAAGGATTCTATGATTCTATGAAAGTGGCAACTGGGAACAGTCCTCGATCCATGCAAACTCCTGAGCCATGTCTAGGAATCTCAGAGGAACATACTGGTTGACCAGGGCAAAGGCAGACGCCGGATCTCTCTATCAAATCAGCAGAGATGATCTGAGCCATTTGCATCTACAGAGCCAGGGCCCTGATGCAGTTCAGCGCACTGGCACAGAAACAGCCTGCGGTGCATGCAGTGTTGGGAGTCTGAATCCTGCTCTTCCTGAGTGGGATGGTATCCTACTCCAGTAAAAGAGAACAACTTCCAGGTAGTTTGAAAAGCAACTTCATGACAAAGAACGGCACGAGAGACCAAATTAAATCAAACAGCACAGAATTCAGAGAACTTGGTAAGAAAACAAATGCATTAACCCACTCCACAGCAAGATACAAGGTATAAGGTCCTACCCAAAATCCCTTCACTGCTCAAAACAGTGTTTTAAACAGGAATCATGTTCAACTGCCAACAGCATCAGAAGACACTTTTCAGAAGCAGAATGCTCGACTTCTGAAGAAGTGAACATGGCACACGGATACTCTGTTGGTCCTACTGCTTAATTTCAGAAGTTGCAGCTGCGCTCCAGAGCGATTATACCCAAATCACTTAATTTATTATTGGATTTACAGGAAAAATGATAAAAAATAGGAGGATGGTCAGAAAATCCCAGAATCACTCAAAAGAAAAGAGAAAAGATCACTAGCTAAATTCTGAAATTAATATATTAAAGAAGAAACAACCGTAAACATATCTCTGGGTCACCTTACTGGTATTTCTCTTCTTCATATAAAGACATATTAGTACGTTCTGCTTAAGAATCCACCCTCCACATCTGGTTTGCATGCTAATTTCTCCTCTTTCCCGTTCCCTTGCCGAGTAGTAACTTTGAAATTGTCACTCAGGATACTAGTAAAACTAAGCGTTACTACTCTGTGAGCAGTTTATGTTATTAAAAGTTGTCTGAGTGCCACCTCTTCAAGATGAGATTTCATTTCTGCTCCCCATCACACATCAGGTCAACCTCAGTAAGTGCCAAAGTAGATTCGCATGTCCCTGTATAGGTAATAAGGAGAATCACAGAATCACAGAATCACAGAATGGTAGGCATTGGAAGGGACCTCTGTGGGTCATCTAGTACAGCAGTTTGCTAAAACCTATCAGGAAACCACCCACTGATTCCATGACTTAGTATTTCATCCTTTTTTAAAGTGTAAGATCCATATTTTAAAGTAGCAGATGATTACAGACATTTTCTCTACAAGACCAGTAGATCAGCTGTCAATCTACTGATCTCATGAATCAATGATCTCCCAAAGTCCCTTCCAGCCTGGATTATCCTATGACCCTGCTCTGCAATATAGCAGCTACCAGTCCCTGTCTCTGCACTCTGTTTTGCTGTCCCCAAGGACAGACAGAGTCATTCCTCTCCCTGCTCACGCAGCCTGCCAGCTAATCCTCCTGTACTGCTTTAGGAGTGGGCTGTGCATCGACTGAAGTAGCCACAGATGTATAACCAGGTGCTGGGATGAAATTTCCAATAGCTGAATGTTTGATCAACCAAAAAGTGCATTTCTGTGCCTCTAAATAGTAAGAGATGAACAGGAAATGTCAGAAACAGAAAGACCTGTGGAGAAACATCAACATCATCCAGATTATGCCTCAATGAAAGCAGACAAGCCAGCACTGCCGTTAACAAGAACCAACCTTTTGTCAGCAAGGGTGCAATACTGAAACATTTCTCCTACCCAACGGACAGAGTTGGCTGCCATTCGTGCAAAATATCTAACATCCCATACGGCAGTCGAGTGTTTTCTGATTACAGAGCAGTAGTCCAGGACGTGGCACGCTCTTGCTGCCCATCTTCAGGCTTTCTACAAGCACTTCCATTGTCTAACCAGAACAAGCACGCCTCGCACGACACTTCTACTTTCTTACTGGGTTCCTAGCAGCAGTTATCAGAAGTCAAATTCCTGAAAAATCAAGCCCAAACTACAGTAGAAATACAGATATAATCTACTTGGCCACATTTCTCAACAGAAAGATCCTGTCTTCAAAACTAAGACAGAAATAATCTCTTCACACAAGTGGATGAAATACCACTAACTCCAATTTTGCATATCTGCAACAGGAATAAACTAGGAGCAATATATAAGAAACCGCAATAAACATCATTACATATTGCATAGGTTTTTATCTTATTTGCACCACAGACTTCTTGATGTGTATCATTTTAACTCCACTAGAAACTTAAATGAAAGTTTCATATTTATCGTAAAAATGTGCAAGTAACAAAATAAGAGCAATATACAAATGTATCCATACCACTGAAATTCTACACATAATCAATAAAATATTAGCATGCAAAGATAAAGCAACACCTATCACACACAAAACTACAAGCCAAAAAATTCAATGGTTGCAAAGTAAAAATAAATTTAATAAAAATCACATAAAACTGAAGTTAAGGCAACGTAGACCACTGTAATTTGAAGGTACAAATTTGACTGGAAGATATTAATTAAACCACAAAAGCTTTTTAAGCTGAAAAATTCAAAGTAAATACAAATCAAAGAAACACAAAAGGACAAAGACACAGCAGTTAATAACTAAAACATTCAAACAACTTTCAATATGCCTTATGGTAACCTACTGTAAGGTCTGTCCTGCACTTCTCTTCATTCAAATCAGTTAAAGCACAAGTTGTACTACTGCACTTCCTGAGGGTTCTGAGGGAACTAAAGCTGCTGCACTTCTACAGTTCCGTATGTGACTGACTTAACTCTCATTTAGCATAAACTGACTTTGGAAATCCTTTATTACTGAAAATGTATCTTATTAACCAAGAAATTTATTTTATTTATTTTAACCAAGAAATGTATTTTATTAACCAAGAAATTTATTAACCAAGAAAATCAAAGAAAAGAAGGAAAAAAATTACGATTCTGTGAATCTGCATTTGATCAAGACAGCAAAAGAAAAAAAAAACCTACTTTTGACTCAAGGCAACCAGAATTACCCTTTGGGCAAGAAAAAATGTTCAAGGCTTTACACTGAAAACCAACTACAGGGATAAGCCATTAAATAATATTATCCCCTCAATTAATTTTGGTTGTGCTCCTCTGGGAAAAAACAGAGAAGATAAAAATGATTCACACAAACAAAATTTTCAGCATATTAGAGCATCTCGTCGTGGTAACTGCACTTTTTTACCCTGGAGTAAATGTAACAGAGCTCACCTTTCAATGAAATCGAGACAGATTACTTTGTGTTCACTGCACAACAAAGGCATCCACATAGGCTGTTACCTGGAGTAGTTATTATGCTATAAATCCACACCTGGCTTACACTGAGCTAATCTGTCCGTGTAATCATAACGTAAATCATAACCATGTCGAGTCTGAATGAGTCTCCAGAGCCGTTACTCTTTTCTTTAAGAATACCATATATAACAGAGCTCTACCATGCTGAAAAGTATGATTATATTTTTTGAAAAGTAATTTATTTTATTAGAATAGAATAGAATAGAATAGAATAGAATAGAATAGAATAGAATAGAATAGAATAGAATAGAATAGAATAGAATAGAATAGAATATTTCAGTTGGAGGGGACCTACAATAATCATCTTGTCCAACTGCCTGACCAATTCAGTGCTGACCAAAACTTACAGCACGTTGTTAAGGGCATTGTCCAAATGCCTCTTAAACACTGACAGACTTGGGGCATCGACCAGCTCTCCAGGAAGCCTGTTCCAGTGTTTGTCCACCTTTTCGGTACATAAATGCTTCCTAATGTCCAGAATAAACCTCCCCTGGTTCAGCTTTGAACCATTCCCATGTGTCCTATCACTGGATCCCAGGGAGAAGAGCTCAGCACCTCCCTCTCCACATCCCCTCCTCAGGAAGCTGCAGAGAGCAATGAGGTCACCCCTCAGCCTTCTCTTCTCCAAACTCGATGACCCCAAAGTCCTCAGCCGCTCCTCACAGGACATGCCTTGCAGCTCTGCCACCAGCTTTGTTGCCCTTCTCTGGACACATTCAAGGGCCTTCACATCCTTCTTAACTTGTGGGGTCCCGAACTGCACAGAGAATTCAAGGCAAGGGTGCACCAATGCTGTGTACAACAGGATAATCACCTCTTCTGAGCGGCTGGTTATACTGTTTGACAGAGATTAAACCAGCTTTACTCTTTAACAGAACACAGGAGAAGAAGGCATGGGACCTCTCTCTCTCTCCTCTCATCAAGGAAATAAAAGAAAATGGAGAGATGATAAATGACTATGTAGACACAAAAAGAGATAAGAAAAGCAACAAATAACTGAGTCAAAATTAAAACAACATTACAAATACCCACAGCAGTTCATTCCTGGAAAACCCTTCCAAGCGGAAGACTGGGACAGACATGTGATGATTTGACCAACTTCAAACAGCTACAAAATAGAAATACAAGCCAATGGGCTCACGGAAGATTGTGCACTGGCTGGTTAGGGCCACAGCAATGATCCGAGGGCTGGAACCCCTCTGCTGGGAGGAAAGGCTGGGAGAGCTGGGGCTGCTCAGCCTGAGGAAGAGAAGGTTCTCGGAAGACCTTACTGCAGCCTGCCAGTACCTGAAGGGGCCTACAAGAAAGCTGGAGAGGACCTTTCACAAGGGCATGGAGTGACAGGACAAGGGGTAATGGCTTTAAACTGAAAGAGGGGAGATTTAGATTAGATACAAGGAAGAAATTCTTCACTCTCAGGGTGGTGAGGCACTGGCCCAGGTTGCCCAGAGAAGCTGTGGCTGCCCCCTCCCTGGCAGTGTTCAAGGCCAGGTTGGATGTGGCTTGGAGCACTCTGGGCTGGGGGAAGGGGTCCCTGCCCATGGCAGGGGGTGGAATGAGGTGGTCTATAAGGTCCCATTCTGTGATTCTGTGCTCAGCTAAGGAACCTAAAGTGGCCAAGGATGATTTCTAGCAGTGGCACGGCCGCCCAGTTCTCATTCCAGGAGGATTTGGCTCATGTTAAAAGTAGTTTTCACTTACAATATGGACACAGTTTATAAATAACAGATAACTCTAATTTGCTATGGCTATGTTCGCTATAAAAAAAAGGCAAAAGCAAACAGGTGCGTCCCAACCGTGGAGGGGAATTGTCTATAAAAAAGTTAAATCTTCCACCCCTTACCACCATAAAACAGTGGTGGGGCATCTACCACCACTGTTTTACGGTGGTAAGAGGTGGTAGATGCCTCATCCCTGGAACTATTCCAGGCCAGGTTGGACAGGGCTCTGAGAAACCTGATCTAGTTGAAGATGTCCCTGCTCATTGCAGGGGGGTCAGACCAGATGGCCTTTAAAGGTCCCTTCCAACTCAAACCATTCTATGCTTCTACAGTTGCCTAATACAGCAAAGACAGGATGGCTGTCACCACGCTTTAGCTGGTTATAACAGCAATGCCTCCATCTGAGCTGGTCACTAGCCACTGCCCTTGCCACCAGCGGAAGAAAGAGGCATTCTGGGGGCACTGCTCACCTGGTTTAAATGTCTTTTGACATTCATCATGTGATGAATTAAACATGCCAAGTGTCTGCTTTACCTATAAAAGTGTAATTCTGTGTATTGCCGTAATAGTACTTGCAGCAGCAATTCAACAGCACGTACAGTCCCTCCCAGTGCCCTATCCCAGCTCTGTGCCTGGTACAACATGAAGATAAAACAAGGTTTCTTCCCCCATACTCTCCCATCTGGTGTGGAAAGAGCAGGAGCAATGAGCAACCTAATCCCATGTCTCTACCTGTGATACACATTCACCAAGCGAGCATTACAGAGGCACATGGGCGATGCAGGGCACAACCCGATTTACTACACAGTGTTTTAGCAATGCCTACTTGTATACGAATAGCTGCAACAGCCCATCATATAAAACCAGCTTAGTCTTCCCCATAAGCATATATGCTAACCTCATGCTAGTGCGGCTATGATGAAGCCAGCCAAATATCAAATTGAAAAAGAACATTTGTTCATTCAAGTTACACAGGCACAACTGAAGACACACCTGGCGCCACAGATCTTTCACATCCGAGCACAAAAGACTTTTAAATCGTAGCATGGAGACCAAGTGAAGGAAGTCAGATGTTTCTCTCCATCTTCTTATTTTCTAAGTCAAAAACACAAAACTACCTAAATGTCAGGTCAATGTCATTCATGCAAAAATTGCACTAAAGGTAAATGGACATAATTAGCCAAAGAAGTCCAACGTATCCCAGGATTCACACAAAATAACATAAAATATTCTCTAGGGAAAAAAATAATCTGTGTAAATATAACCCTTGTGTTTAATTCTCATAACTGACAGGTTTATTTAACAACACAAATTTGGCAAATTCAGGTATTACATCCCTTTTCAAAACTGCAGCAATGAGAAGCTATTGAATCCTGTGTGCCACGCCACTACCTTTTACTAGAAATAATTATCCTCTTTTATTACACAACTCTGATTCCTCAGAGCAGCATCCACACATAATCCTCTGAATAAAGAACCTCTGGATTCATTTTTCACTTCGGAGAGGGAAATTACGGTATCAGCAAGAGGAGTCTCCTTCAAGCCTGATTTGCATTCAAGAGGCTGCCAGTTGGGTAAAGTTTCTCCCCATTTAAGTAATTCTGTTTCCCAGCAACCCGCGCTGTTGCCAGGAGAAACCCCGGGGAGAGCTTCCTCCGCACCCGCCCCGCCGCAGTCCTGGGGGTACAGCTTTGTGCAGCGCCGCTTCATGCCAGCGCACACATCCGACTGTGAGCGGCATGCTAAGCAGTCCGCCAGGAACTCCAGGGACTCGAACACGAGACCTTGTTTAATTTTTTTTTAAATTTTTTTTTTGGAGAGGGCTTAGTGATGAATGACGTAGCCCTTTCTATTGCAGTGTAGTTAGAGGTGATAAGGCAGCGCAGGGTGTTTTCATTGGGGTGGTGTTACCTTGGGAGCAGCATTTGACAGCTGGACGTGCAGCTCTGTAAACATATTTCCTGTACGCTTTTCATCTATCCAGCATGGTGTGTGCATGCTAACTTCCTTTTGGTTGTTGTTTTCCAGCTGCCAAGAGCAAAAAAGCACATGCAAACAACAAAAAAATCCCCTTCGATTGACTTAACCTTTGCTTCTCCTTGCATCACCTTCCAAAAAGTAAATGTAACGGGTGGTTAAAAAGTAATTCCTTTTTCCCAACGACAGTACAATATTTATAGTTGTACACTTGGCTTGAAAGCGAACTGTTTGTTTTTTAGATATAAATACCTGACAGGGTGAAAAAAAAAAAAAAAGAAAGAGAAAAAGCCATGGCATGTTAGTATAGACAGGATTTCCAAGCAAATTCACAGAATCACAGAATGTTCGGGGTTGGAAGGGACCTCTGTGGGTCACCCAGTCCAACCCCCTGCCAAAGCAGGGTCACCTACAGCAGGCTGCACAGGACCTTGTCCAGGCAGGTCTTGAATATCTCCAGAGAAGGAGACTCCACA
>Ga0065711_1051474_pt1 | contig 10373 bp, 15 predicted proteins | sample Hoacrofraction12_FD_59098 | JGI IMG/M metagenome (GOLD analysis project Ga0065711, IMG submission 59098) | Hoatzin crop microbial communities from Cojedes, Venezuela - Epithelial fraction 12 v2 (version 2) | ecosystem: Host-associated > Birds > Digestive system > Esophagus > Crop | place...
GGCAGCCCCTCTCTGCTCTTCCCCCTCCGACCGACCCCCCGAGGGCCTGTGCCCCCCTCCCCGCCCGGCCGCGGCTCCCTGCGCGCCCTCGCCAGCTACAAGAGGCTACGATAAAGCCGGTGTCCATCATGCCGCCTCTCCGTTTCGGAAAGGGCAGATCCTGACCTCGGGACCCCAAGTGGACGCTTGTTTCGGGCTCGCACCGTGGGCACCATTTACTCCAACTTTACACAGACGTGTATGAACCCCTTATTTTTTATTCCCCCCTTCCCCCCCCTTCCCTTCCAGCCAGGCTTTTTTCCTTCCATTCTCTCCCTTAGCCGAAGGGGAAGATCCCCGGTATGCGCAGGGATGCGGGGGGCATGCGGGGGCCAGGGGCACCCGGGCACGCACCTGAGCCCGACGCCCCCGCCCCCGCGCGGAACCCCGCCCGCCGCGCTGAACTCCCGGGAAAACTGTTGATCTCCTCCAAGGGAGAGGCTCAACCTTTGCCTCCAGGGCTCATGGCTCCCTCCCTCCCTCCTATTTCTCCCAGGTTCGACCCCGCGTTGCGCTTCCAGAGACCCCCAGGTCCCCCCGTCCGCTGCGGGGCCGGCGGAGGGGGACGTGCCCTCACTTTTTAGCCAGTCGGACCAGGACGGGCTCTATTATTATTATATTATTCTTGCAGTTGTTGTTATATTCAATTTAAAGGTACCCCTTTATAACTTGCATAGCTCCTGTAAATTTACCTGAAACCTGCCGTCTTTCCTGGCCAATGGTGTCAGGGGCCGGCTAGGCTGTCCCTCCGGAGCATTAACCCTTGTCGCTAGCTGGAGCGAGTGAGAAGCTGAGGTTTGGCCCTGAGGAGCCGTGTGCGTAGATCTTGCACAGCTTTGCTCCCTTAACTCCTGGATCTTTGTTTTGGTGCGAGCAGGGAGCGCTGTGCTTGCATTCCCCGCTGGCTTTTGCGCGCACACACGCACACACACACAAATCCCCCTTTCCAACTTTCTGCCTTTTGCGCTTCCCTGCCAGTTTTTTTCACTTCTCAGACCTACTGGCAGCATTTGCCGAGCTCTAGATCCCCGCCGTGGTAAGTGATGCTTTTCTCCATTGCAAAACTCGCTCAGCTCTCGGCTCGCTGTCCCCGGGACGGGTGTAGGAGTTGTATTTGTTTGGAACAGAATTGCCCAACCCCAGTGGTTTCACGTCAAGCAGCACAGAGTAAAACTATTGTCGAGTATTAACTCTGAATGGGAGCAAACAGACCAAATAATCATTGCTGGCTCAGACAGCAGCACGGCACTAGTGTCAGTCTTTTTAAGTTTGCAAAGCAACTTTTTTTTTTTTTCTTTTTTGGTTATGGGGAGAGCGAGCCTGTGCTTTGGGTCTGATCTTTATATTTACACCACACACCAGACCATAACAAACTATACAAAGAATGCAGCTCCCATATGTGCTTTGTGAACATACAGTTATGATTGGGGGGTTCATGCCTTCAGCCGAAGTGTCGCAGACACACTGCTACCACCCCGCAAGGTTCGAGCCATACCTGAAACCTCACTCCGTGTTCGGGGGGAGGGGTTGGAAAGACGTTGCATTTAAAAAAAAACTCTATATTAAAAAAAAAAAAAAAACACTACAGTAAATGCCTCCTGGACATTTATTTTTAATGTACAGTCTGCAGCTCTGACTGGATCAAATTCACGATTATTCAGATGAGGCTGGATTTGAATAACTTGCTGGTTTCTCTCCCCCGCCCTCCCCCATCACCCTCCCCCTCCTTTTTGTTGTTGTTGTTGTTGTTTTTGTTCTAAAAATTAAGAAAATGAAGAGAAGCGCCGAGTCCGGCTGACCTTTGGCTGACATAATTTAGCAGCAGACCGTTCGCAAATGAGGACGGGGTAAACGAGGCGCTCCAGTTCTCCGGGTAAAGCGATGCTCGGCGCCCGGCTCCCACCGAAAGGAGCCGGGACGGGGGCTGCCCCGCGGCCCCGGGAGCCCCCCGGGAGGCGGCGGGAGGACGGTCCCGGCGGAGCGGCGCGGAGAAACCGCCGGGCACCGCCAAGTTCAGGGCACGTCCCCATCGCCGGCAAGGGACGAGCCCGCTAACGGCGTGCGAACCGCTCCCGTCCCGCGGGTCCCCCCCGAGAAGGGGCCGGGGCCGGGGCTGGGGCCGCTCCGCCGCCTCCCCGGCCATCGATCCGCGGCGGGGCCGGGCTCCGCGGGCGGCAGCGGGGGCGCGGAGCCGGGGTGCCGGCAAGCACGGACCCCCGCCCCCCCCAGCCCTGCCTTATTAGCTGGTCAGAGTTTATCTCGTTAAGTTGTGCTCACATGACAAGGTACGGGAAAACTCTGGAGAGGGCTGAATCCCCAGAAGCTGCTGTCAAAAAATAAAAAAAATTTAAAAAAAGGAAAAAAAAAAAAGGTTGGAAAAAAAAAAAAGATGGAAACCGCTTTTGGGGTTTTAGCGGCCGGTTTGCTGAGCACCCGCGGGTGGAGGCTGCCGGGCTGGTCGTGCAGGCCTGCCGGGGGCGGCGGTTCCCCCGCGGGCAGGGGTGCGGGCAGCCCCCTCCCCGCAGCCGGATGGGGCACGGCGGGCACGGCTCCCCAGCGAAACCCCAGCCGAAGCAGGAGCCGGGTCCCGGCCGGCAGCGCTTTCCCCCCTGCAATGAGTCGCCTCTGCTGATAAATGACGCCTCCGCTCAGGTTCCTCAGCAGTCCGCAGCTGAGTCGGAGGGAATTTGATCCTTGATTTGGAGATGTGTTTTAATAAAACGGCTGCAACGTTGGCGTTTTATTAGGAGATTGTTGGTTCCAAATTAATACTTCATCTATGAAAAACGTCTGTCCTAACAAACTAGGCTCACCTCCGTGCGCCCCATTCTTCATCTACGTGCATTTTCCAGCTGGGAACCTAGCTCTACATTTCCCTGAATCATCAGACCATTAATTTTCTGGGGAGCTAGCTGTTCCACCCGGATGGGTATAATTCTGAATAAACTCAGAAGAAATGCAAAAACATATGCCTTTGTCATTTTCTCCCCCATTTTCTCTCCCCCCCCGCCCCTTTATTTTCTTTCCTCTTCAGTCAGTCTGTGCTAAGCAATGCCTTCAGAAACTTCATTATCTAAAAGGCAGACCTAGAGGGCAGGGACTTTGGGAATAGTACCCTTTTATTGTGAAACTTTCTAAACTTGGAGCAGGGTTGAGCATGTCCTCAAATCTGCACCTTCCGGGATGAAATGAATGATGTGCCAGATGCTTCACTTCTTGTCAAAAAATATAAACCAAATGCTGTAACGTTCCTGATTCTTCCTCAGGCGCATTTTCTGTGCACGTTTTACAGTCAGGATGTAAAATGGTCACCTTAGAAGTTGATAAAAACCCTATGCAGATGATACTGTATATCTCTTTCCTCATTTTATTTCAAGTAGATTTTACTAACAATTTATAGCAAAAAATGGCCAGCCACCCCGACAGGATACCTTTGCAGGTTGCAGGCCAAGCTCGAACAGCTCATGTTAGAAAGAAACTTGGACTAGGCGTAGCATTTCTGAAAGAAGAACGTCTTTTTTTTCTGCAAATGGGTATTATTTTGCGCTTAAAATTTCACCTTCCTTTGACTTTGTTGAAAGGTGAAAATTTACTCCCAAGTCATAATGAAGCATTGAAAAGGAGGGTGTTTGCAGTGGAATTTTAGGTTTTAAGGTATTGTACATTAAAAAACATCCGAACAGAGCAAGTGCAGTTTCTGCTTGATATCTGAAGCACTATCATCTAGGAAATCTTCTGAAAATATTGATCTGCTAGATGATGTGAGTGCTGAATAGAAAAGTATTTCCACCAGCTCGGCAATACAAATCAAGAAACATTGTACATATAGTATGATTGATAAATCAAAAATTTGCAAACGCAATGCCCACATCGCAGCACTCAAGATATTTTTTCCTATTTATAAAAATACGTGTTTAAGTACTCAACTTTGGGTTTTCCTTGTCTTAACTTTATGCTTTATTGAAAGCTGTTGAACCCTTAGACATTTGATTACTGGCATGTTAGGTTTAGGAAGTGGGGTTATAATACAGGCAGTTACACACCTAATGCAAATGTCTGTGTTGAAATCAGAATCATTATCTTTCATGCAGGTGAGTGAAGCAGGTTCTTCACTTACGGCAACTTTAGTGTCAGTCCGAATTTTTTGATCTGTATTTATTTTTATTTACCATTATTGCTTGCAGCAGGGCTTTCACTGAGGTGAATATCCCTAATACATGCATTTAGAATTGTCTGGCTAGTTTGTTTAAATACCTGGAATATTTTTTAAAAACTAAAATAAAAATATCTTTTTAATGCTGGATTAGTTTTCTGCTGTGATGTTTGGAGGAGTAGTTTAGTCTGTATGTTTGATCAACATACAATGTGGTTCATGCTTCCACAAACATTTTTAATCATATAGCAAATTGTTGAATGTTGCTATAAGGAGCAACGGACAAAGGCTACCGGGAAGTGTAACTACATTAAACGGGCGAAACATGGGAGGGCTGAAATAAGGGACTGAACCAAACCACGCTGAAATCAATGGGAGACTACTGCTGAGTTGGAACAGGCTTCAGGCACGGTATAAATGACTGTACAGGCACAGCGCTTTTCATCTCTGTCCGGTTCTGCTTTGGTTTACAGCACATTATTTACAGGTAACATTCTTGAGCTAGATTAAAATTTACCGATTTGTGTCTGGGGTAATAAGATCTGTGTTTGGATGTAAGTGCCCGTAGGAAGGCTGGACTGGTACTGCAGTGGTGATGGAAGTGATATGCAAGGTTCACCTTATCCGAGCAATGATTGCTTTTAGGGTATTTCTGAAAGTTTTGTTCTTTCAGATAAAGGTGTATTTATGTATGAATGCAGCAACTCTCTGAAAGGCTTGGTGAGGCCTTTCGCAGTAAACTTGTTTTTTTCAGCCACAGGACTGAAAGTTGAAAAATGACCAGATTACGAAGTCTATATTCTTCTTTGCCAAGGAGTAGCAGCAAATAGGGACACCCGCTCCTGCCCCCTCACCCTTAGTGCTGTTCTACAAATATCACTTAATAATTAATTCCCTGTTCATATTGGAACTTGACTGTGAAAATGCTGTTTTCTGCTAGGAGAATTCAGATGCTGTAAACACTGCTGCAGCAAATGGAGTGTTTCTGTTGGGATATACTATAAGTGGGTTTCAGTCTGTTCCCGCTGGAGCCATAAGTTTAGAATCAGATCCCGCTTAATATCATATTTCTCCTTCTCATGATACTTAGTGACCGGAGCAAAAAGCATAGCTATTTAAAAAAAACCACTCCTTAAAAAATATACGGACTTGCTTATCTAGAAAATCTCAGTATCGCTGGAGTTTTAATTTTCTCCACTCATTTGAAAAGGACTTAGAGACTCCTTTACAAACTTTGCTTCATATTTAGATACTCTTTCCTTGTAAGTTCTACTGTGTACTGAAGAATAGCACATTTAATTAAAAAATCCTAACACATAAAATCGTGCAGTGTTGTCAGCAGTTGCAGAGAAAGGGCCAAATTCTTCCTTTCTTAATCTGGCAAAACTCCCATTGACATCAATGCTATGTTCTTTACGAAGCTCAGACATGTATTTTAAGACCCCACCAATTACAAGGAAATTGTTTCACTCTCACTGCTGTGTTTGTCTGCTGGCTGGCAGTAACAGTCAGAAAGCTGCATGCTCCTAGTTTTGCTGGTTGTAAATTAGGGAATGCTAAGATGAAATCCTAAATGTTTCACAAAGCTGTAAACAACTCACTCTTGATATAAAAAGTAGACAAGAACGATCTGGCCGTCCTCTTCCAAGCAGGACTTTGAGGTAAACTACAGGACAAGTTCTGAAGCCTTTTAACTTTTCCCCAGCCAAAGCTGTGATTAGTTAAAATATTATTTTTACCTGCAGAAGTACGATGAAAGGGCTTTACGATCCGAATCTGTTTATACTCTGTAGGTCTAGCAAAGAAACAAAATTTCCCCTCTGACATGCCCAAATAAACAATGAGCCTATTTTAAGTTCCGCTCAATAAGTGTGTTAAATGCATAAAGTATTTTGAGTAAATGCCATGCAGCTGTTTGGTAGCCTACAATTACTGCGGTATTGTGTCTGCCTGCGTTCTGTGTACTGCTATAAATCCCGCAAGTGGACACTGCTATTTCTGACACATCGTGTTGGATTTTCTGTTAAGTCTATAGGTTTTGTTCCAAGTAGATGAAAATAATGAAACATTATAAATATGAGATAGTCTTGCTCCAGTGTGTGGTGCTGTAAATCTCTGGAGATTTACAAAGAGACAGTGAAAACATGAATGCAATTACACATGATACTATTTTATGAGCTAATGCTATAAAGCAGCATCTCAGCTCTGCATTGGCAATAATTTTTCACAGCAACTTTGGGAATGTCCCATGGAACCTTTTAATAGATTAATTATTTGCTCATCCCAAAATAAATTTGCACGTGACTAGAATTAAAGAAAAGGCCCACCACTGCTTCAGGAGCAGTTTTGCCTGAGAAGGAACTTGGGGCAGAATCAGTTATTTCAGGGCTCAGACTGAAAGGCTGGAATACAGCGGTATCTGCTGGGAGGCTCTGCTCCGGCTGTGCACCGCAGCCGTAAGTGCCCTGCAAAGCCTTTGTACCCCCTTCGGGTCTGTAGCCATTCGAGGCTGGAGAAGGAGAAATATTTCTTCTCTGAACCTTAGTTCAACAGGTGACTTTGAAATGACCTATGAATTCTTCCACTTTTGTCGAGCTCAGATCAATAGCTTGCGTGGTTCTAGGAAAATACGTGTAGGTATTTTCTCAAGGCATGCTAATCTAAAATATAAGAACTGGAAAAACACTTTTAGTGTTAGAGGATTCAAAGAGTTCTCAGAAAAAAACAACCTTGGCATTGTTATAGCAGCTGTTATAGTCTATTATGTAAATCATCTGGGAATTAAAACAAAATATTTTGTAAGATAGTTTTTGTCAAATAATAAATATGCTATCATTTAGATTTAATGTTGTTCCAGAGGTGTTATTGTTGTCTGATGAAAGTGAAACCTTAGAGTACTCCTTATTTTGACTGATGAGGATTTAATATTTATTTATAGCCATGCCAACGATAACACGTGCATATCTGTTCAAGAGAACATATGTTTCTCAAAATTGGGTGTTGGAACTTATGCTGTTGATACGTACCCAGTTATATTTGTCTTCTAGGTGTCACCTAGATATTCTCACCAGTTTTAATCAGATATGCTAAAATAAAAAATATGTGAAAAAAAATCTCAAAAGCCGTATTTTTGGTCAGATTATTATTTGCTTTAATGTTAATTTATATCACCATAGACCTCTCTGTAAAAACTCTGAGGTTACTCTTCACTGCCTGAGTGTTGTAGACTGGCTTTTATAAAAACAAGGATCAGGCCCTGTGATTCATTTCTTCCCTTCTGCACAGGGTATTGGTTGCGGGTGCAACATGTCAGTTCATCAGCCTGTTGACTACAGTACAGCATGATTTCACTAATGACTGGGATGCATACTGCAGATTACCACATTTTGCAAATTAGTGAGTAATCAAACAAACACCATAAAAATCAAGGATACTGCATAATGAAATATGCTTTATTCATTTATTTTTACAACCATATATTAGTTTTAATTATTTGTGTTAATAATTCATTGGGTGCTAGCACACTGAGCTATGGAATGAGTTTTTTAAAAAAATTATGTTTTAGCAACCAAAGCCCCTGTTGTAGGGGCTCTGGTGTTCAATCCTTTGTGAGAAGATGGGTCAGCCCTTCTTTCTTGAGTGGGGCACCTTGTTTCAGAGATAATCCCTAAGAAGGTCCTGGAGTCCTTGGGACCAGCCTGATCCATCCTGGTAGATATGCCGGGGAGAAGCTTGACAAGGTTGCTGGAGCGGGGCGGGCTGCTTGCCTGCATTGGCTTCCAAAGAGCTGATGAAGAGAGAGAAACTCATCCCGGGCAGGTTAGAGCAGGAGCTGACTTGGGTGCTCTTGGCCATTCACTGAAGGAGATCTCTCTCTCCTGCTCCTTCACTCCCCTCCTTCCTCCTCCTTTCCCAGTCCATAGTGCAAGCCTACAGCACGAACAACACTGAACTGTATCTTTTACCCATCTTGTTTGTGGTGTAATGTCTGGTAATGAATCAGGGAGTGAAAGCTTCTCTACCAGGCGGCTACTGCCTGCAAGGAAGGCAGTGTGCACTGCCTAACCTATCCCTGGGTTCCTCTCTGAGACGTCCACCTCCAGCACCAGTTACTGCTTGCCGCTCAGCTGGGAAGAAATAACTCGTTTCATGCCTGTGGAACAAACTTCTGTCTCTCCTGGGCTCAACTTGGACCTCTGGCATGGAGGAGAACATCCCCTCGTGGTCTTCGTTTCTTGCTATTCCTTTAAGAAATGTACTGTTTTTTATTAAGTCTCAAGGTAAATACAGTGTATACGTATAAAACCTATGCGCAATGTATAAAACGTGTGCGCAGTGCACATGCTCTCTTTTTTCTCACTGTACCTTAATCTGTCTTTTCCATTTTCATTTGACAGTTGCATAAACTTTCAGTTGTTAAAATGGTTTCTCTTTTTTCCTTATATTTCAAGTTTGATCCATGAATGGCCTGTCAAGAGTTTTGTATTATTGTAAGCTGGAGTCTGGATGGTAGCAGCGACAGACCACTAACCATAATTGTGTTACTGTTGTGTTACCACTGTAACAAATTTGTGTCATTTACTTATTTTGAAGCTCGAGAAGTGCATAAAGGCAAATGCAGTACTGATGAATATTTATTTTACTGCTGTGGGATCTTAGGTTTAACCATGCTTGCATCAATTCTGCAAAACTGTCCTTAAAAATTAGTGGAGTGGACTACATCTGAAAATGGGGGGAACAATTAAAAATCTTCCTGCAAAAATGATTTACAAATGTAGAAGATACTTATTTATGTCATTTAATAGTAACAGTGTTAAGGATGGTCTTGTTGCAAAGACCGGAGTAGGAGACAAACACTTGGTCTGACCTTGAGTCAATGCACCAGCGTTTGACAAGATGTTAAGCACCACGTGAAGCACACAGATTTTCCACATTTGACAGTATTCAATCGATTGCAGGTTTATGCCCCAAATATCTGTGTGTATCTTGGTGACCTTACTACAGAAAGGAAAGTTTGATCCCCCTCAGAGTCTCAGCGAGAACAAGCCTGTTCTGTGTCCCACAGACAGGGCAGAAGAAGGCTGCGTCCTTCACTGCTTATGAGGTTGGTGGGGTATTATTAACCTACTTGAAACATGCTTTTAATGTGTATAAAGCATGCTAACAATTTCAATTTATTGGCAGGTCATTGAATTTTTTAATGATTTTTTTTTTCAGATTGAATTGAACACAGGCAATAGCAAATTGATAGCCGTGAGTCATAATGTGCCCCTCCTTTACATCGTGATTGTCTTTGTGAAATAGTAGTAGATTACTAGAAACAAAGTTTTTTTACTCATGTTGATAATATAGTGTGCATTGGAAACTTGAGATAATGAATTATATTTAAAATAATTATATTCTTCTTAAGGGCATAGTAGCCAGAATTTATCACATATGGAGGACCAGTGTTAGAATGGAGCTTGATTTTTTTATTTTCAAGTTAGCAAGAACTACAGTTATCTAACAACCAGCGAGTCACTATTAATGGTTGAGTATGAACTATAAAGAAATTGTGAAGTGTTACAATAAAAAGAGCACTCTCTTAACATGCTGATTCTGACTGTCTGTCAGTGCAGCTGGGGACAAACTGATCTGGTCAGACTTAACCCTTTGACATCAATGCACTTATGTCAACAATGACTAAAGTTAAATCATTTTGGAGGTTGAAGTGGGGACTAAATAGAGCCCAGATCATCTCTTGACTCCTGCAAAGAAACAACAGACTTTCACCCATTCAAACCTAGCTGACAGTAGTGCTTTTTTCCTTGGCCAGTGAGTGTGTGTGAAATGAGACTATTTCTAAATAAGAAAACCTCAGACATTTACAGGAGGACATCTCTCAAGGTCATCAAGTATATGTTTTGAAGACAAAAGGATATTAATTTGACCATAATTTGTGTAAAGGCTTTCAACAAGGCAGTGGAATGCATATTTTTAAGATTTTTTTTTCCCTAGTAATTTAATTTCTCAGGAAATGCTGCCATTAATATTTTATTTTGAGCACTGGGGCGCAAATGGTATTACCAATGTTTCTCTTTACTCCCGACAGTACACTCAACACCAAAGACTTGTTCCAGTAGCATATTTGTCCCCTGGTAAATAGAAAGTCTTTTTTTTTGCTTCTCTCCCCCCCCCCCCC
>Ga0065711_1051475_pt1 | contig 10373 bp, 3 predicted proteins | sample Hoacrofraction12_FD_59098 | JGI IMG/M metagenome (GOLD analysis project Ga0065711, IMG submission 59098) | Hoatzin crop microbial communities from Cojedes, Venezuela - Epithelial fraction 12 v2 (version 2) | ecosystem: Host-associated > Birds > Digestive system > Esophagus > Crop | place...
AAGGTGCGGCTGGAGCTGAACTTGGCAAGGGACACAAAAAACAATAAGAAGGGCTTCTACAGGTATGTCAGCCAGAAAGGGAGGATTAAAGGCGGTGTACCCTTCCCGATGAATAAGACTCACAAACAGGTAACAATGGATGAGGAGAAGGCTGAGGTACTCAACAACATTTTTGCCTCAGTCTTCACTGACAGCCCTGTTCTCACACCTCTTGAGTGGATGGACTGCAAGACAGGGAGGGGGGAGCACGGTCCCTCCCACTGTTAGAGAAGATTACGTTCGGGACCACCTGAGAACAGGAACATACCTAAGTCTATGGGACTTGACAAGATGCATCCCAGAGTGCTGAGGGAATTGGCAGACATAGCTGCCAAACCACTCCCCATCGTATTTGAAAAGGCATAGCAGTCAGGTCAAGTGCCTAGTGACCAAAGGAATGGAAAAATTGTGCTCATTTTTAAAAAGTGTAGGATGGAGGATGCTTTAGGAACTACTGACCTGTCAGCCTCACCTCTGTGCCTGGGAAGATCATGGGACAGATCCTTCTAGAAGCTGTGCTAAGGCACCGGGAGGACAGGAAGGTGATTTGAGACAGCCAGCACAGCTTCACCAAGGGCAAGTCCCGCCTGACAAACATAGTGGCCTTCTGTGGTGGAGTGACTACATCAGTGGACTAGGGAAGACCTATGGATGTCATCTAACTGGACTCCTGCAAGGCCTTTGACACAGTTCCCCGAAACATTCTTCTCTCTGAATTGGAAAGGTATGGATTTGATGGGTGGACTCTTCAGTGGATGGGGAATTGATTGGATAGTCGCATCCAGAGGGTAGTGGTCAATGGTTCAATGTCCAGATGGAGATAGGTGAAGAAGTGCTGTCCCTGAAGGGCTGTGTATTGGGACCAGTACTGTTTAATATCTTCATCAATGACACAGACAGCAAGATTGAGTGCACCCTCAGCAAGTTTGCAGATGACACCAAGCTGAATGGTGAGGTTGATGCACCTGAGGGATGGGATGCCAACCAGAAGGACCCAGACAAGCTCAAGAAGTGGGCCTATGTGAAACTCTTGAGGTTCAACAAGGCCAAGTGCAAGGTCCTGCACCTGGGTCGGGGCAACCCCCTGTGTCGATATAGGTTAGGGGATGAAGGGATTGAGAGCAGCCCTTCCAAGAAGGACTTGGGGGTATTGGTGGATGAAAAATTGGACATGTGCTGGCAATGTGTGCTCGCAGCCCAGAAGGCCAACCATATACTGGCCTACATCAAAACAAGCGTGGCCAGCAGGTTGAGGGAGGTGATTCTGCCCCTCTACTCTGCTCTAGTGAGAACTCACCTGAAGTCCTGTGTCCATCTCTGGAGCCCTCAGTACAGGAAAGATGTGGATCTGTTGGAGCAGGTCGAGAGGAGGGCCACCAAAATGATCGGAGGGCTGGAACATCTCTCCTTTGAGGAAAGGCTGAGAGAGTTGAGGCTATTCAGCCAGGAGAAGAGAAGACTCTGGGAAGACCTTGTTGTGGCCTTTCAGTACTTTAAGGAGGCTTATAAGAAAGATGGGGAAAGACTTTTTAAGAGGGTCTGTTGTGATAGGACGAGGGGTAATGGTTTTAAACAAAAAGAGAATAGATTTAGACTGACTGTAAGGAAGAAATTTTTTACAATGAGGGTAGTGAAACACTGGAACCGGTTGGCAAGAGAGATAGTGGAGGCCCCATTCCTGGAAACTTTCAAGGTCATGTTGGATGACGCTCTGAGCAACCTGCTCTAGTGGTAGGTTTCCCTGCTCATGGCAGGAAGGTTGGGCTAGGCTTTGAGCAACCTGATCTAGTGGTAGATGTCACTACTCATGGCAGGGTGGTTGGACTAGATGGCTTTTGAAGGTGCCTTCCAACCCAAATCATTCTATGAATATAAACTGAGAATTTGAAAAGACCTTGTTCTTGATTTCAGATCATTCTGTACAAAGCAAAGCAGCTTCAATGAGGGGTAAGGCTTTGATCTGCACTGCCTGGTGTAGCTGAGTACTCTGGAAAGACTTGCTGAAAATTTATGTTCATTTTTTTTTCTTTCCCTTTTGCTCTTCTTTTTTCTACCCTCTTTCCATCCTGTTCTCAAAAGATCTTTCTTCTCTTTCAGCAGTTTGAAGAAGACAACATTCTTCTTCAATGACTGGATTGTGGGAGCTGAGCATTATGAAAGATTCAGACTGGGACAGCTTTTTTATAAATTTAATTTGAAGTGAGAAAGTTTAAGTGAGGAAAAAAATGCTCATCAGCCCAAATTGTGACTTTTATTTTTTCCATCAGAATTTTCTTTCATAAGACATGCTGACTTCTTTGGTGTTGTTCCAGTGTAGAAGAGAATAAGAATAACTGAAGTTGAGTAATTTCCCACTAGGCCAGGAATTCATTTGTCTCCCATTTGTCCCTTAGGTTAAATTTATATTAGTCTATAAAACAGCAAATCATCAGCTTGGAAGAAGTAGCATTTTTGTCCAAGAAGTCTCTTTATTTTTCAGCACACCAAGAAATATAGTAGCTATTTTGTTCCTGACACTCTCACTCCTTCTCATTTAATTATTTGTATTGTGTTGTATTTATGAACTTCTTAAAGTTAATTAAATTTCTAAAAGCATCCGAGCAAAAACAGTTATGAAGAGATCCGCATTGCAGCCTAAACAGATTTTTGAGTCCACAGGAATGTAATTTTAAAAAATAGTCTTATTTTAAATTCCATTATAAATACTTCCATGATTCCCACACCTTCTCAACTCAGTTGCTTTTCAAAGTTTACATTCTTCAAGTTTAACTTAAAACTGATATCTTAAAAGGTACAACCCAGGCTGTTTCTACAGAGTACAGGAGAGCTTCACAAAATATAGGTATCTTATTTTAAAAAATTCAAATTCCTCTTTTTTTCTCTCTCTATTTAGGTTGTCTGATAGTCTTCAACAGTGCAGCGGGGAAGTTCAAAGCACAGTATATTTTTCATTGTAATCTATATGAATGCTGACTACTAAAACACACAAAATTTGAGGAGAGGGTCTCATCTTTTTCTATCAATAAATTACCAATTTGAATGGCATTTAAATTATAAATATATTAGTTTTTCTAATTGTTTTAGCAAAAATAATTTTTTAACTTTAATTGTCAGAGTTTTAGATTCTCATTTCAACATGGCACATAATTTTAGAAATTTCCTTATATGTAATTAGGAAATGAAATGGAAAATTTCCTAAAACACAGCTGGACATGTAAGTTTTTCTTCTTATTGGAAAAAAGCCTCTGTTTTGATGATGGATGATGACAGCGTGGTCAACAAGTTGAAACATCACTTATTTGAAGATGTCTCTTTGTGTGTGTCTGTGCATTAAAGCCTGCTGGTGGACACAGAATATATAAGGATTGCTGTCTTGGCCAGGCCATAGGGGCTTGGCAGCCTCTACAGCATTTTCTGCACTAGGAACAGTCTTGAAAACATGCTCCCAAATTTTATGATCACCATGTGTGTATTACCCTGTCCAGAGGGTCACTCTTTATTGGCATTCCAAATGTTGGAAAAATAACGTGTTTTATGGGATGATGAGCTGCCAAATGATACTGGCACAGCATTTTACTCTACCCACCATCACAGAATAGCTACGACATGGAAGACAGACATCCAGGTCATGAAGAAAGAACACTGTGAAGACCAGGCATCAACCCTGTGCCTGGAGCACAGGATCTGTCCAGGTTGCTGAGATGCCTGTTGCAACCACCAACATGGGCAGCCAGCTGGGATGGTTGTTGGGAAACCCGAGGGACACTGACCAGGCCAGCTTGTGCCAGGCTTGGTGGCATTAGCCAAGAATCATAGAATCATAGGTCGGAAAAGACCTCCTAAGATCATCAAGTCCAACCGTCAACCCAATACCACCATGCCTACTAAACCGTGTCCTGAAGTGCCATATCTACATGTTTTTTGAACAGCTCCAGGGATGATGACACAACCACTTCCCTAGGAAGCCTGTTCCAATGCCTGATTACTCCTTCTGTAAAGAAATTTTTCATAGTATCCAATCTAAATCTCCCCTGACGCAACTAGAGACAATTGCCTCTCATCCTATCACTAGTTAATTGGGAGAAGAGACCAACATCTACTTCACTACAACCTCCTTTCAGGTAGTTGTAGAGAGCAAAGAACAATAGAAGCTAAGAACAATACTTTGCAGAAAATCAAGGAAGATTTATCAAAAGCCACATATTCACAGAAACATTTTTCTCTTGACAAATGATCATTTTCTGGAGGAAAAACAGGACATCATAGAAGTTTATGCTCCTTTGTAATGATAAATACCTTTGCAGCAGTCCTTGGCTTGGCATGCGAGAAATGGAAGTTTGCTTTGAAATGTTTGTTTCCACGTACATTTACTTTTAGATTCATTAGCAGAGGTCAGATGTCATCCAGTGCAACAGGAACAGCAGCGTTCAAACTCAAGAATCTTCCTAGACTCAATTCTAAACAATCAGAACCTACAAACTTTTTGTTAAAGATCTTTTAATTAGAAATTAATGTTTCTTATAGGACAAAAAATATTAAGCCCTGGAAAACTACACTTTGTGTGCAGCAATAGCAAAAAAAAAAAAATAAATCTGGGGATGCAAACTTCAGAATAACAGATTTTCTGTGTTACTTATCTACTTTTTTCCTGGTGTTCCAGTTAACATGAACCATTGTTGTGAAAGCCAGTCGTAAAGATCTTTGTGCTAATGCTTATGAAAAATAACAAGGAAAAGAGAATCTTGCAGATGTTGAGCCTAGGTTTTAGGTAAAGCGTCACCATCATCAACATTATTTGCTAGAATTTTCTTATCCAATTTTTAAAATTTCTAACACCTTTTTTCCCATTGTACTCATAGGCAACTTTTATACTCTCTGATACAGAACATTCCCTAAAACGTTTTTCTCAAAAAGTGACTTTTTTGTGGATGAGAACGCTTTGTAATAATAGAGCAGCTTAAGGTTACTTTGGTCATTCGAGCCACATCTGAGACACGAATGTATAAACTTTTGGCATCTAACGGTCTACACATTCCACTTTTCCAAGTTAATTCCTTGAGCTGTTGGATATTTATAAGGAATTCAGTTAACTGTTTAGGCAGACTGTCAGGTGTGACAGTTAAGAGTTATAACTGATAAATCTCTGGTGGGTATACCATTTCCAGACCAAATAAAAATCTCAAATGCTGGCATAAAAATGGTTACTGAGACACGGGAGAATGTGAGTCGAGTAGAAAGGAGACCATTGCCAGGCAGAGGCTTCATCAGCTTAAGATGAAAAGGAAAGCCAAGTCTTGATTGCATTGCTTTGCAATGGATGATTGTACTAAAGCAAACGGCACATTCAGAGTACTGTAGCTGTTAAAATAATCTGGGAATAAACACCTGCTCTTTAACAGTGTAAGGACAGGGCAGAGATTAAATGTGGCACGGTCCTAAACTGAATACGCCAGTACAGAAGTGCAGTGATCTTGCTAAGAGAATTCAGGCTCTGGCTTTTGAAGGGTGAGAATTGCCTACAGCAGGACAGCTGAACAACTTTTGTCCTCAGGTCCGCTCACTGCCTCAACTATGCAGGTCGACTACTGTGAAATGGCTCCTCGAATGCCACAGTTTTCAGCGTGGTGTTTCAAAGTTTGTGCTGTTTAGCTTTAAGAAATGGACTGTAAAATTCCACAGCAGAGGAAGAGTTTCGGTAACAATTCAACTGTCTTCACTAGGGTGGCAGAAGGTCAGGTTACAAACCCTGAGTAAGTCATCCGTGCTGCTATGTCAGAACTTTTCTCACGTATCTTATGAGGTAGGGACTCAACATTTTGCACTGCTGTTTTTATACATAGCATATTATATGGTTGACTTTCTTCTAATCTTCAGAAAGTGTACAGGGCTTTGGATCATGTACAGGATACAGTAACATGAAAAAATGCGTTCATTAGGAGATTTGGCACACACTGAAGCTGCTTTGAAGTCTGATTCTGTAACTAATCCTGCATAAACTCTCTTGTTCAGATGTTGATTACTTACTAGTGGCCCTTTCCCTGTAACAGAGATGCGCAATATTCCAGTTTGGATGATGTCTTGACAACAAGCAGGCATTTAAACAACAAATACCGTTAGCTGCATGTCACAGAGTTTTCAGACATAGCAGAAAAAAATCATTTCAAGGGAAACATAAAATTTTCAAAAGCTAAGAATATAAAAAATAAACACTGTACAGGGAAAATAAAAACCTAGTAATTTGTTGTCTCTGCTATTAAAATCTCATTCTAAATATCCACTTATAAGATATGTGATGTCCACTGGGACAGTCATCCCAAGTGGACTGCCCTTTAGAAATTCCCCTGTGTGACCATATCAACGTAGTGAATTTATTCAATGTTTATGACTTACAAAATTAGAGATAGTATGAAAAAGTTCAGCTAAATCTATTTTGGCAGAAAATTCTAGTTCATTTAACTGAAATGTTTACTTTCTAACATGTCAGGTTGGAAGTATTTTTGTCCAGATGCGCAATGAACTACCCTACAAAAAAGTTTGTGTTTTCAGTGTTCCTAGATCTGTGTTAAGCAATTCGGCATGTTTGCTTTGGAAATGAAAACGAATTGGTTGAAGATCCTGGAAGCAGTGTGTTTCTGAAGGTACAACAGTCTGCCTGACAGAGTGACTGGGTTTGTGACGTTGGGATAGCTATGGACTGTTCCAGGACTGAAAGTTTTAGGATGCTGAAGCATGAAGTTGCTCACCTGAAAAACATGGCTGAATGGGGGGCTGAGCTCCAGCCTCACCGAAGGTCAGAGCCTTCAGGGGCTAGGGATCCTGAAAGTGCTTCAAACTTGGTTTCCCATGGAAAACTGCACTTTCTTCTTTTTTTCTTTTTTTTTCTTCTTTCAGTTTCAGTTTCAGTGCATCTGTTCTCAGCTGTTAAAGGTGTGCAGTGAATGTAGATGCAAAAGCGCAGTGAATGTAGATGCAAAAGATGCAAAAAAGTCATTTTTTTCTGACTTGGTAAAATAAGACAACACCAAAAATAAGATAACACCTTCTGTGATAGCAACCTTTGACGTCCTGACCCAGTGCTACTTTTCGGGATAAAAATGTCTGTGAAATGACAAAATAGCTACTATTTCACATACATGCCGTGCTTCCTAGGATGGAAGGTCCTGTTGCTCAGACAAGGGGCTGACACACTCTTCAGGTAACACAACTTGGAGAATGTTAAAGGTGATGGTTCTGGATGCAAAGCCTCAGCCCCTGGTTGAACTGAGTATTTTTGGATTATTTGAAAGTATTCCTTTGACTAATATGATTAAGAAGAAATATCCCTAAAAAGCAATATGGACTGATATGAACTCTGCTACGGGATGTTCACAGTCTGTCTCCCGTGCTGTAAATAATGCTCCCAGATCCCAAAATGGCTGATATCTTCTGTAATGCTTTTGCAATATAACAGCTTAGATGATTGAAGATAAAATAAACAAAGCCAGTAAGTTTCAATTATACTGTGCTAGACTGAAATACCAAAGCATTAGCCCTGAATTATGAAAGCCCTCCTGACCACAATAAAAGATTGCTCAGTGGATTGTATATGGGATAGAGAAAAACAAGGACCTTTCTTTTCCATATTAGCCAGCCTGATGAGCCAGATTTGGTTTGCAGGCTGGCTGACACATGAATTCTCATGTCTCCAGCTTCCTTCTCAGGAAGCCTGTGGGTGAATGGTTCTGATTTGAGCCCACTTTTATGGGGGAGGAAGCACCCACGCTAACAAATATTTGGGATGTTTTGAGGTAATGTTTTAATGTATTGAGCAATTATGTTGGCACTACATGAAAGAAGAAACTGAGTAACCCTTTCTTGCTAGGTTGCTACATATCTAACAGATTTCAGCCACCTACACCTTTACTGCTGCACAGGATGAGAATTTTTAATGTGCCTGTAAAATATGTTGCTATCCCACTTTTCTCTTTTCCTCCACTGTCTTTTCTTGCTTAACTACCTCTTGTTAGGAAGTTAGAAAAAACCCGCTCAGACTTTAAGAATAGGCGACTTCAATTATCTTTCCAGTTTTTGTGCATGCTAACTTAGGGAAAATGGCTTGTTTTTGAACAAACAAGAAAAGAATAAAGTGGAGGTAAAACAAATGTGCCACAAAGATCCTGTGAAATGCATGATTCTGTCTGGGCAGATAGATAATTAGGTTGTATGAGATCTTATGTTTTGAACATCTGAAGTGTAGGTGGACTTGAGGAAACAAAGCATTAAAGCTCAATTTTACATTTATTTTGTTGTCTTTGCACACTTGTCTCTGTTTCCTGTGGTGCCAGCCATCTGTCCAAGCCCATGTGCTTGATAGGCCATGTCATGGTATAGTACAAGGATCTTGGGTACCACTGTGTTTAGTTCAAATCTCAAACTCTGAGTTCTGTATGTAATGCTGTTTACTTACATATTTGTCTTATGCCTGGGTGTGAGTTCAAGTCAAATGTAAAACATCAAGACATGCTCTCTTTCAAGGAATGACAATTCCTTATATGTAAATTCAAGAAAGAGATAGTATCATGGGGCCAAGCACTCAGCTAAAAAAAGCAAGTGTATATAAAAAGTAGAGAGTGCTTCTCCATGAGGTTTTAGGGGCCATTTTGCAGACTGGGGTGTTGGCTGTCGGTATAGTAGAGAATTTTGTATGACAAGCACTAGGTAGAGACTGTAGTGCATGAAACAACATGGCAAGATGTCTTAACAAGTATGTAACAAAAAGGAGAGCTATAAAGCATGCAAACTAAAGATTTTGAAGTTAGCTGTAAATCACAGAATGATAAGGGGTTGGAAATGACCTCTGGGGATCATCTAGTCCAACCCCCCTGCCAAAGCAGGGTCACCTACAGCAGGCTGCACAGGATCTCGTCCAGGCACATTTCTAATACCTCCAGAGAAGGAGAATCCGTAACCCCTCTGGGCAGCCTGTTGGAGTGCTCCGTCACCCTCAAAGTAAGGAAGTTCTTCCTCATGTTTAAATGGAACTTCTTATGCTTCCATTTGTGCCTGTTGCCCCTTGTCCTGTCGCTGGGCACCACTGAAAAGAGTCTGGCCCCATCCTTTTGACACCCACCCTTGAGATATTTATAAGCATTTATTAGGTCTCCTCGCAGCCTTCTCTTCTTCAGGCTAAACAAGCCGAGCTCCCTCAGCCTTTCCTCATAAGAGAGATGCTCCACTCGCCGAATTATCTTCATAACCCTCTGCTGGACTCTCTACAGTAGTTCCTCAGGTCACAACTTACGAGGTTTGGTCTTGAACTGGTGGTTGATAGTGCTGGATCACAGCAGGCAGTTTTTCACCTAATCCATTGTCTGTTCATTGTCAGCCCTTGTTAGGGCTGTCTGTTATACTGTAGGGATGGACTACTTTACACAGATGGGCTGAATTTTTTGGGCCCCAAACTCCTCTGGGATTTAGTCACTCCAGTGTTTTAGACTAAAGGCTTTACAGTCTCATTGGAGAAGTTGTGCTTGTGTGACTAATACCACCAGCTTTCAGGAAGGGAGAACCTGACAGAAAGAGGATGTGCATGGAGGTGCTCTCAGAGTAGGTGTCTCTCATTGGAGGTGATCATCATCTTAGACCCTGGTGTCTGGATGGCAGAACTGCTTTCAGGGTGATTTATCAGCAGTTGGCTGACAGCTAGTCATTGGCATAATTTCAGTGATGTTGTTGGCTGTTGCTCTCAGAATTTTCATTGTGACAAAACAAAAATCGGGAGTCTTTGCTGATTATTTATTTGTTCTTTGTTAATTAGTTTTTTACAGTCATAGAGTTCTTTGATTGCTTGTCTAGTAGTTACTAGTCCAACTGTACATTATAATTACAGGTGAATTATCAGCCCCTTTTAGTCTGTGAGTAATCTGCAGTATTTAACTTGTTCCTTTGTTAGGATCTTTCTAAACAATTTATTTCATTACCTATTGCAAGGTGGTTATGTATGCTCTAAGCCTCTATCCATCTGTTCAAAGGTCGTGATGCTCTGATGCTATGGACAAATAAAGTGTCTCATTTTCTGCATAATGCAAGAGGTCAGAGGAGATAGTATTTTAAAAAAATCATATTTTGGCATGAATGATTGCTGATGCTCAGTAGCACTCTTGATGTTTAGGAGTTAGTCACCATCTTTTTTTGTAGGAACTTATGGTTATCTGAACTCTTTGGTAAATACAGGTTCTTCACTGAGCGGCCTAAAGGAGCAGCAGCCCTGCTGACAGCCTGGTACCTTCCCGCAGCAGTCGGGCCGCTCCCTGAGGGGCCGCGCGCGGCCCCCGGCCCTCCCCGCGCCGCCCTCT
>Ga0065711_1051476_pt1 | contig 10373 bp, 7 predicted proteins | sample Hoacrofraction12_FD_59098 | JGI IMG/M metagenome (GOLD analysis project Ga0065711, IMG submission 59098) | Hoatzin crop microbial communities from Cojedes, Venezuela - Epithelial fraction 12 v2 (version 2) | ecosystem: Host-associated > Birds > Digestive system > Esophagus > Crop | place...
TTCTCTGGAGATATTCCAGACCCGCCTGGACAAGGTCCTGTGCAGCCTGCTCTGGGTGACCCTGCTTCGGCAGGAGGGTTGGACTGGGGGACCCACAGAGGTCCCTGCCAACCCCTACCATTCTGTGATTCTGTGATACTCTTCAGGCTCCAGAATACAAAGGCTTGGGGCCTGGCCCTATATGAAATAATACCATATGCATAAAATCATACCACCTTGCAATTAGCTGTACACGAATCTCGGTGTGAAAAATCTTACTTGTTAGGTTTCAAAGGGCCAGACTCTACCTACGCATGCAGGACCACAGGAGTGGGGGGCGATGGACCCAGGTCAAGGTAAGCAAGTACGGATTAAAAAGCAGGTTTGTAGAGTTGTCTAAGCAGATTATTTTGTGGGGTGAGGTACCATCCTTTGAACATCAAGGCATTCCACAGCTGTGTGTGGAAGGTCCTCCCGGGAAGAGGAGAGGGCTCAGACCCAGTGCCGGCAGTGAACTGAGGAGTTCTTCAGGCCAAATTTGAATCTAGCGTAACTCTGACCACAGCTCTGGAGTTGGGCCAAGGTGAAAGTTATATGCACATCACTTCATTATTAGGTTGAAGCACACTGGTCATTTGGTTTTCCCAGTGCCTCAGCAGGACTGGGATCTTGGACAAAGAGCCACTACTTGACGTAACAAGAGATTATGTTCTTGTGTTGGACAAAGCAATTAGAAGCTGTGAAGATGTACTTTCAACTTCAGGAAGCGTCAATGTCTCTAAGGGTAAAATCTGGCCTGCCCTCTACTCGGGCTCTGAGGACTCCAATCTCCAGCTTCTTCAGAGCTTCACTTGGGCTGAGATTGCTTTCCTAGGATTAGGGACAATTCTTTTTCTGGGAGGGTGGAGATTGCAGGTTGCAATTTGAGGAAACAGAAAACGTGCACAGCGAAGCTCAAACACAACTCCTGAGCCCTCTGGATTAAACCACACCAAGAGAGAGAATTTTAAAGGAAATGGGTGTAATAAGCAAAAAGAGCTCATTCCGATCAGTCGCACACACACACTGAAAACTTCTGACAAGCATCACAAACAATGCTGTGATGATTGAGTCTGCAGATGCACAAAATAGCAATTTATAAGAACTGCACACCAATGCTACAGTACCTGGCTGGTTTGTGGCTTCTAAAAGCACAGCACATGTGGAAAAATAATCAAAGTGATGGATTAGGACAGGAAAGGAAAGCAAGCTTTGACAACTCCAGAATGCTCTTATGGAATAAAGGAAATATGACATGAAATACATATGCTATCTGTGAATACTGTTAACGGATCTCCTCTCTAAATTACAGCTTATTACAGGGTTTTAAGAAGGTAATGGATTATATCGGTCTCTCTAAATCTCGTTTTACAATCTCAGAAAGCACGGGGCAGTGGCAAAGCAGAGTTACGCAGGGCAGTGCTGGACTGAGAGCTACCTGCACACCGCCAGCCCTGTTCCAGCGGAGGGCCCAAACCTGCTCAACCGAGAGCGAAGCGGACTGCTGCCACTGCCCTGCTGCGGGGAGACAGACCCTGCCTCCTCACAGGCACTGTCACATTCTTAAGGTAGAAGGATAAGGCAGAGTTACTTGTCAAGCTTTTCTGTGTTTTGACGCCAGTGGGTCATATCCTTTCTCCATCTCAGATTCTCTTGACTTCCAAACGCGCTCCCAGAAGGACTTCTCTCTGCAGGATAATATTAAAACAGCAGTCATCCAATGCTAATTTTTTTGCACAGGTAGCAACTCTAGATTTGTTCACAAGTGAGAGGTGACAGCAAGCTACGACTTCTTAGAGCCCAAGGCTTTGGCACTCCCCCAAGACGTTTACACAGCCCCTAACTCTGTCATTGCTGAGTGGCATGAGAGGCAACTTCACTTGCCCCAGTTTTCATCCAAGAGAGCAATGGGCAACACAGACCTCTGTGCTGCCACACACCAGCTCGCTGCGGAGCTAACAGAGAGATGCAACTGAGATACTCAACTCAGGAAGGCAGCTTTCAGGGCTGCTAGGAGAAACACCTTCCTTGGACTACATAAGGGTGGCAATCCTCAGCAGTCGGATATTGCTGTCCTCAGCTGGCACACGGTAACAGTCTCAGGATGGTGCTGAGACCTCCTCTCCCTCCTCACAGTCTTTTAGGTCTTTATTCTCACTGCTGGGAGGGCAGGGAATTTTCAAGTAATAAAGGCAATCAGGCCAGTTTAAGAAAAAAAAAAAATACAAAGGTCCCCCATCTCTCTGAAATGATCAGTTAATTAGGCCTCTAAAATCATTATTCAACTTAGCCCACAGGACTAATTTGTACCAGGATGCCTGTGGCATATCCAGGCATTTTCAGAGCTATCCAAGCAAGATCAGCCAGTTCATTTTCCACTCTGATCCTTGCACAGGACATACCAGAATGCGGCTCTGAAAGATGCCACACTGGAAGAAGTTCAGGCAAGAACTCCCCATAAATGAGACGTGATCACATGTAGAAAAAACCAACCAAGTAACAAAAAAACTGCCTCTGGATGGAACTTAGGAAAAGCGTGGAGATTTTGCAGACCCAGTGAAGCATGCTGCAGACCACAAACAGTTTTTTCTAGGAGCCTCTTTGTCTGAAGATCTTGCTGGGTAGTATCCCACACCGCAGATGGGTACAAGTAATTTTAGGGATGGGAGCAGCTGCTTTTGGAAAAAGAGGACAGCACAGAAGACTTCTTGACTCACCTAGCTGTCCTCTGCTTCTTCGGACCATTTCTTGCCTTGCCCCTATGCTTCCCAAAATAGCTTCTTCGAGTTTGGCTCTCATGTCTTTCGACTTCTTGAACGTCAGACTGTTCATTCTTTCAAATACTTTCTTGCCCTGCAAGTTTCAAATGAGACCGTGAGGGAAGATTCTTGAAATCTGGGATATTTTCTAAGCATTCACCACTCAAAATATCTTTCCTGTCTGAAGACATACAGCAAGAAAGGAATACAGGTTTAGTTGCTAGCTAGATCATCTACCCAGACTCCAGCACCGCTACAGAAAACTCTCTTCTTGTTGACAGTAAGCAAAATGGCCAAGAGCTGTCCCCTTTCCCTGCTGCAGTTCCCAGATGAGTAGCAAGCAGCACAAAAGCGTAAGACGTGAAACAAGGCTCAAGACACTTGCATGGCTGAAAAGTAAACACGGAAAAAGGCGAGAGGCTGCACAGACAAGTGCACAGCCTTGGGATTTTGAATAGAGGAAATACTTAGGAGAGGGCAGGAAATGCCTTTCTGGAGTCGTGTAAAGTTCCTCGGCGAGCCCCAGGAGGAACTTCAGGAGGTTTAAACAATATAGCAGTACCTTGTATTCAAAGCAGGATACACAAAGGTAAAGCAAGTCCAGCAGGCGATTGAGCTGCAGCACTGACAGGTCTGTGAACCACTTCTGCAAGACGCTTTCGTCCGCGTTCTTGAGCACCCACAAGAGACAGATCAGAAGGCTGCGGCTGGACTCTGTTGAGAAGGTGGAGTGCTGCCTGCCACTCTAAAACAGACAGGTCAAGACATTTGCCACACTGTACTTCACGTCCAAACACTTCAATCATCACTCAAAGGATCTGCACCAGCTACCGACCCAGTCTAAATAATTACCAAATGGGAACAGAAGGTGAACAGACATTTCTTACCAACAACCAGGAGATACACATTTCTCTGTCTCAACCCAACAGCTCGCTGGAGCCCACAGACAGTCAAGCCACAGGAGTGAAGCAACAGTTTGAACCAAAATAATCACATTATATGAAGGAGTTTCTGTTCAGGCAGCAAATACCCACTTCCCTCAAGACGCTTTCAACAACCTCCAGCAGGTTAGCAGTTAGGCAGAGGGGCTCCATTCATAATCTCCTGTACATATCAGCGTCTCACCCAGCAAAATGGGGTCCTGATGCAGGAGTAAAGGGAGGAGGAGGGAGAAATGGAAGGCCCTGCCTGTTACCGCAATCAGGAGGAGTCCGTCTTCAGCTAGGTGGGATTTAGGTGTGGTAGGAATTTTTGCTTAGGGCTTAGAGCCCATTATGACCATTGCACTTCACAGACCTTTTATCAGATTGTTTCAGAAAAAGAGAATCTTTATCAGAAAAGAGAATTCTTCCATTGTCTGAGGTTTGTTGATTTTTATCCCTGCTTGGCATTTTATTACACCCTCTCTGAGACAGCCACAACAACACGCAAACGTGATTTGTTCCCCCTTGTCTTTCACCCTCTGCCTCCCTGTGTAACACCTAGCTGCAAAGTGACAGGAGTCCCTGCCACTCACTGATCAGCCCCATAGGACCTGCACGTGTAAATATTTGCTTGTTGACACAGATTGAGGGTCAGGGAGTAGGGAGAGCGGGCTTTGTACCGATGAGGTGAGTAGAAAACTGCTGGGCCGGGTGAGCTGAGGGACCGACGTTCCTGCGATGGCCATGGCAACTGTCTGGCTTATCATGCTTCCACCCTCGCTTTCGTAATCATCCACAGCGACGCAGCTTGGCCTCCCTCGCTGATTGTGACTCTCTGCCGAGAAACATGTGCATCTAGTCAGTCCCCAGACTCAAAGTTTCTCTCCCCAGCCTCCCTCCGCAGTGCTTGTTTCATCGAACGATGCATCTGAGAATGCAAACTGAAAATCACCACACTCACGGGGTCGTGCAGGTAAACAGGACCATTATTTGAGGTCACGCAAAGCAAAGAAAACCACAATTTTCAAATGCAACCTACACAACCTCAGTATCTAGAACCCTTCTGAAAACAGACCTTTCGGCCCTTTGAACACTTCACTCCGAGTCCTTACCTGCAGCTTTATTGTGTCATTAAACTCAACAGGTGTAGAAGACAACTCCAAATCCCAACCCGTTCCAGACTGGACTCCTTGGCCTGATTTGAACTAACCCACCTCTGCTGCTCTTCAGGACACTTTGCAAAGCACCCCTGAAACGAACTGCTGACAGAGCACGTACGAAGAGGGAGAAGAGGAGCTCTGCTTGTCGGCTGGAATTGTTACGAGAATTGTACAGTAGGTGGGGTGACCTTCTCAACAGGCCAGAGATGTAGAGGGAGGGCAGCTACACATACACAGTAGCCGGCCAGATGTCAACTAAAATGCATTGCTAGCTTTTCTGCTAGTGGACAAATGCACCTTTTGAGTGTTAACAGTCACTGAAGATACATTTTGCAAGTGCAGCTTAGGAAATGGATGTGAAAACCTGTCAAAGTTATAATTCAGAAATAGAAACAATCTCATCCAACAGCAAAGGCTTTTGTAGTACAATTTTAGAACTCAAACGCTCAAGTCTTGTGAGCAGATAGACATATATTCAAAGCACAGAATATAAAATACCTGTGAAGTCATAAAGCTGAGGCACGGTTTCCATGATCACGCCGATCAGAGGTAGATACAGCATCGCCACCCGGGCCTTTACCTGTGGGTCAGCGTACCGCGGATCCGAGTCATGGCTGGACAGTAAATTGTGTACCATATTGATGACCTTCTTATGCAATCCAAATAAACTGTCAACAGAGAGTTGGGTCACGCAGATTAGTTAATATCTCCAAAGCAAACTATACTTTGTAACTAAGTGGCTTCAAAAAAGAAAAAAAAATACGGGATTTTATTTTTAACTTCACACACACTGCCATTACACATATTTTTTGATCTCCCATGTATTTTACAAACGGCTGGCTTTTCACTACGCCATATAAAATGTACAAAAACATCTTGCAGAGGTGCACATCCAACATAATGTGACCACCCTCCTATTTTCCACACAAAAAACAAAGCCCCAGCTACTGCTAGGCTGAAGTATCGCATCTACTAAAGCCTGTTAGGAGAACCTAGGGAATATGGAAAACAGGGAGAGAAACTTGAGAGGACAGTGGGTTTAGTGAAACTATTCATTGTGTTCTTTTTTTTTGTTTGTTTCGATTTAACGCCATTTAGATGGAGAAAAGCCTCCTAAGACAGAACGTTGCTTTTATCAGAGGATGGGGAAGTTTCTGCTTCAGTTCCCTGACCCCCCATGCAATTATTCAACCAAACCAGCAGACTACAGATCCACAACCCTGCATGAAAAGCATCAGGGAAACGGAGGGGTAGACGGAAAAACAGCAAGAAATGGCCTTCCTCGTTATTAAGGTGCAAACGACGGCATCTTTTGCAGGGCACCCTGCGTGAGCCTACTCGGTGCTGGAAAACGCCCCCTCCCCTGCATCTCTCAAGAACTCGCTCTGCTCCTCTCAGTCCCCCCAGCCACCACGCAGAGGCAAAACGCTCCCAGAGCAAATAGCAGCTATCGCCGCAGCTATTTGCTGCTGTAGGCAAACCAGGCCAAGAAGACAACTTTACCCCATGCATGAAGCAGCCAAGGAAGCTCATACATTATGCATCAGCAAAACATAAGCTTCAGTGTTCAGACCTGAGGTATTAAAACAAGTGCTGAATTTCAGGCAGTATCCACTTTACCTGAAAAGTAGAGTTGAGTTCTGGTTAAAAAGATGAGAGGCTTTGACTGGATTGTTGGGGGGTTTCAAATGATTCATAACACACCAGCACGGGTTAGGAGGACATTAGCTAGTTGTAGCTACCTTTCTTCCCTGTGTTTTTTAATCAAGCCCTAATGAGATCCTACAATTGCTTGCTTGTGCAATTAGCGAGACCCTTAATAACTAGGAAGGGAATGATTATTTAAGTGACTCGTTCCCTCAGATTAAGTTAAAGAAAAGTCTTTGTACTGTTTTGAAGGAGCGGCCCCTAAGCTGTGTTTCTGACAGTTCAAAGGAACCTACCCTGCAGGCCACAGAACCGCATTTAGGGAAACCACTTCCAAAAAAAGCAGCGTAATTCAAACCTAGGGCTACGGGGATTTTTTTTTTCACTTTTCCAGAACAAAGCAGGTACCGTGGTGGATCGATCCATAGCAAAGAGGAGGAAACAGAGCCCACTAATCTTTCTGGCTGATATGCAAGGAATTGACCTCGCCGCCCTCCAGCCGTCCCCTCTGTTATCTCAGCCCTGGCCTGCGTTTGGGTCAACACTGCACACTTTCGGAAAACGGACTTTTGTCACTGAATACCGAGGGCCAAATTCCGGTTTTCTCACTTCTGCCCTGTAACATCAGCCAATATGGGCGACATGGGCACTGTGAAAGGAGCAAGGGTAATTATTCCGAGTTAATAACCAAAGCACCACAGCGTTGTTTGCAGAGACAATCTGTTCAGGGTCTAGCTGCTCGGACTCGCTCTCTGTCCTCCACTTCTGCAACAGCTGGCTTCCTTCTTCTGCGTGTTGTGTTTGTCTTTCAGACTGCAGGTGCTCTGGAAGAGGACTGCAAAGCACCTAGCACAGAGGGATCTATCTAGCACAACACCTTTGGGCACCGGGCTGCTGCAGTCTTCTCTCTCCAGCTCAATCCAAAGAGCTCTTATGAAATGGGTGAGCTAAAATTCAGCATATTTTGCTAATAGAGCAAAAAGAGCTAGGACAGAACACATTTAAGGCTCTGTATCACCTATCGAGACCTGAGGCAACGCTCCTACACAATGAACAAGATGGACCTCCCTCTCCACCCCTGCTGCAGGAGAGTGCAACCGGGAACAATTCCAAGCTTTTCCTAATGGTGGCCAAAACATTTTAATAGCACACATGTCTGAACCCTCTACTAATATCCTGCTGACGATACTATATGACTGCTAAAAGTCTTCAGAGGCAAGGGGAGCACAGATCTGAACAGACTGGTTTACTTTATACGGTGGATTTACCCGGGTAAATGCAGCGGGCTGGAGCCTGAGAACAGCTAATAAGCTGCGAACTACAAGTCATTCTGGAAAACAACAAAAAACAAACGCATGACTGGTGTACACCTCCACGAAAATTGAGGAGCTTTGATCAAAACGCATCTCCAGAGCTGAACTGGTATCGGTGGGCTTTTTCTGTCTAGACAAGGTTGGAGAGAGGAGCTGCCTCCCCAGCGAGATCATGCTGATAGCTCCCTGGTGCAGTGGTGCAGAGATTACCATCCTGGTCCAAGCTTCAGTGCCGAGAACAGCAAAGTGGGAGAGCTCAGGAGGCAGGTGAGGGAGAACAGAAAGTTTGTGAAGAACAAGGGCAAACGTGGTCAGAGTCAGGGCTTGATTTCTAACCAGTGAGCAGGATTGCTCCTATGCTACAAAAAGGATTTCTGCAGACGGTATCTACGGGGAAAGATTTGCTGCTGCTTCCATTTCAGGCCAAACAAATGGGACTGCAGGTGTTATGTACATATACAAGAAAATTTTCTAATTTATGGCATCACTTTCTTCTCCAACAGGAAACAGAATGAATGTCTAACTCCTGAGACCTCTCGGTAAAGGGCAGAATTAACCATGAATCATCAGCATTTGTCGACTCGGCTGATATTTCTGAGTCCACCTTGAGAAAAATGCCTGCGAGAGAACTCAGGACCGTGGAAGCAATCAATAATTTCCATTGAAACCCATTTTAAAAAGGGTAGGCAGAATACAGCCCTAAATAACACAAAGAACAGACTGGATGTCAGGACTACAGGCTACACTCTTACTTCAGAAAACTCTCTGCTGCACAAGCCAGGCAAGCCGCCGACAAACTCTGCACGCTTGACTCTATTTGTCTATTTATGTAACCCGCAGGGGCCTCATCAATGCATAATTTATGTTCAAAAAGAGCTGGGAGGACCACAGGCGAAATGCATTGTAACATTTAAAACCACCAGCAACAGAGACTTCCTAAATGTTGAAAATTGTTTTCTCGTTACAATTGAGAAAAGCTATTTTCCTCTCAGAGCTCCAGCAGTGCCCCTGTGGTAGCTGGGGGCTCCGGCAGGAACCTCTTTCCTTTCTTTTCAGCTGGAAAAATGTGACTGAAATCACGTTTACAGAGTCAGGGTTAAGGAAGTAAGAAATATGAGGGGTAGGGAGAAAAAAGAGGATTCTTAAAGAACTGGTTTCGTATCTTCTCAGCTCACAAATTTAAATCAATTCCGGCCATACCAGAACTTGCTTTGCATACACAATTTGCTTGGAATTACAGAAAACTCTTGGGAAAAAAAAAATCGTTAAAAATTTACCCTTCTGCATCAGGATCTAAAATGACCGCCAGTTCGGTTAACACAAGCCCGGCCAAGTAATGCTGTTGGCGGAAAGGCACAGACAATTCAAACATGTTTGCAATCTTCTGGTCTTGGACATTTGTGGAGAACCCAGAACTCTGTGAAAATATCAAGTTTCAGAAGTTGCATAATGAGGCCCCTTGGAACACAGAGTCAAAGCTTATGCAACACATTAGAAGCAGTTTTCAGAATTAAAGACAATCTCACACAAACTACCTTTTTCCCTTGTTTTGTTTGGATCTACGCACATCGACCTACATTACATCCAAGCTCACTAACTCTTCTACTAATTCTGTTTGCTGTTACTGCATTCCCACCTACAGGGTGGACCTTGGGGAGGTTAAGTCAAATAACCTCTAAAAGTGGATTAGTTAAACTTCTGACTCAGGTACAGATGCTCTTATTCAGGCTTAAGCAGGGTTTAATTTGATTTAGTGTATGTAATTTTGCAACTAATTAATCCACTTGAACGACCCACTTGCTAACTCAAATTACATTTTCTAAGCAGGCTAGGACTAAGCTACAGTGTGCTAGAAAGACACTTGTTTTGTAAGAAAAGGGTAACATTGGACAAAGCGTGTTGTTTAACGGCTCATTTATATTCATGCATTTGTCTAATATAGGAGGGGACTAGGTCCCTAAGGACAGAAATACGTCTGGTCGCTATGAGGGCAGGGATATGGGCGTTCTTTTGTCAATAATAAAAGATGCAAAGAAATCAAAACCTACGTGGCAGCAAAAACTAATTTCTAAATAAACACCTCCAAAAAATATTAGTAAGCAGAGACTGAAAATACAGGTGATACAACTGCCTCCTGTGATTTCAGTCTCAGAACAAAGCTCAGCTTGCATTTCCACGAAGGATCTTTGTCACAGTGTACCTGAGAAGTTGCTGAAGACACAGATGGGGACGGAGATGCAGGTGGTGTGAGCAAGCTGCAGGGTAAGTTCAAGGTGACGTAGTGTTCATGGCTGCAAATAATGCGAAGGAAGTCCAGCCTCAAAGACGCCAGGTTACTTGGATTGGTTAAGGAATACAGCTTCGAAGACACCTGGCAAGTTTGTCCCGGAAGATTGCAGTTAGCACCAAAATCACAGAATCACAGAATGTTCGGGGTTGGAAGGGACCTCTGTGGGTCACCCAGCCCAACCCCCTGCCCAAGCAGGGTCACCCAGAGCAGGCTGCACAGGACCTTGTCCAGGTGGGTCTTGAATATCTCCAGAGAAGGAGACT
>Ga0065711_1009892_pt1 | contig 10372 bp, 7 predicted proteins | sample Hoacrofraction12_FD_59098 | JGI IMG/M metagenome (GOLD analysis project Ga0065711, IMG submission 59098) | Hoatzin crop microbial communities from Cojedes, Venezuela - Epithelial fraction 12 v2 (version 2) | ecosystem: Host-associated > Birds > Digestive system > Esophagus > Crop | place...
CCGCCCGGTGCCCCCAGCCCCGCTCCGGCCGCCCCCCAGGCCGGGCTTGGGCCCCTTCCCCGGGGTCCAGCTGGCCCTGGCGCCGTGAGGGGGCGAGGGGCGACCCGCACTGCCCGGCCGCCATGCCCACGCCAGCTCCGTGTCTCACCTCTGTGCCCTTCTCCTCGTTTTTGCCGTTCCAGAGCCGCTCAGTACACATGCATGTTGCTTAGCTATTTAATAGAGCGTAAGGCTGAGAAAGAGAAGCTGGTAATGAAACTCAAGCAGTTGGAATCGAGCATGAGCTCGGGCCGGAAAAGTAAGTACCTGCTGTCGTCTGGGGAGATCAGTGCCTCCTCCCTTGCTGCTGCCAGCGAAACAGCTCCTGGCCGGACGTTTCCTGCACTTCACCTGCTCTGAGCCGCAAAACCTCTTTTACTACATTCACAAAATTGCCAGGAGACCTCATCCTTGCCTTGGCTTGCCAGGCTATCTAGCCTTACCTAGGGCCAGAGAGACATTTCTGCCTTCCCCAGCCTCCTCCCCGATCAGGCAATCGGAGTTGTCGCTGGGCGAACTAGAGAAATAAGTTAACTGTCCGCTGTGGCTGCAGAGATCAGGTTTTCATCTCTGTTGAAGGCCACACCACAGAGTTACGATGCAAGGCTGGCTTACTGCGCTCTCGTTAGTCCTGCCAGCTGATGCGTTGTGGCGGCCCAACGTTAAAGATCAGCATCCCAGTAAAATCACCTCTGAAGGATCATCTTTCAATATGGCTTCCCTCTTTGCTTATTAATTTTCATTAGCATCTATACTCTACTAAATCATATACCCTTCCATACTTTTCTCATCTCTAACCGTGTGCATCACTTCATTCTCTGCCACAGTTGCAGCCATTATGGCTGTGCTGCTGCTGTGGTTGTACTGCTTGCTTTCGGGTTGATCTTACACCTACTTATCAATTGCTCAATCCTGGAGCAACCTCGGTACATGAGGCAAATAGTCTCATTTAATGTGTTATCATGGACTTGTTTTATTATTCCAGTTAGCTCCAGAGTACAGTAATTGCTAGCAGAGAGGCCAGTGGTTTATCAGCATAGCCATAATTCTATGGCTTTTGCTGAACAAATCTCTCATAGACATCAGGCCTAAATTCAGGACTCTTGCAGATCCACTAAGCTCGGGTGCTGCCAACATCTGTCACTGTGACAGTGCAGCAGGTTTTGAAAAGTATTTTACATGATACTGCATTAACATTCACAGGGCAAAACCTAAACTGTGCGGCGGATGGAGTCAGGCTTGCCGTATATTAGAGCTTGAAATGGAATATGCTGTTCCTGTCTGCAGGGAGCTACGTGTACCTCTGAGAAATTCTTGGCTGAGGAGGGACTGGGGTCTCAGTGTGCTGGGCACCTGAATCACCAGCCTTCACAGAAGCTTAGGAAAGGCGTAGCTCGTGGTTGCAGCAGAGTTGGTGCAGTGACATCTGTCCACAGAGTTAGGTGAAGCCCAGTGCAGCGTACCGCTGAAACTGGAGGCTCTGTTTGTGTCGCTTTTTTGCCAACTCTGACTTGCTCAGAGCAGTTGACGATGCTGGTCCGGAGGGCACCCGGGTGCTGAGAACGGAGCGGCGGGAGAAGGCTGCAAGTCCTGGCTATGGAAAAAAAACCTTTGTGTAGGTCCTGGGCTGCTGCAGAGCAGAAACCCCTTTCCTCGTTCAGACTAGCTTCTCACACTGTGAGAAGAAAATGCTTAAGTGTACAAAAGCCCCAGGCCCAGTGAGTTTTTTAAAAGTACATGTGGACGGTGACACGCTGAGCTGTCCTGCGCAGGGCTGTCTCTCTGGTGGTGGTAGAGGCCAGGCCATGCTAACCTTTGTGGGGTTTCTTGCAGTGTTCAGACTGGGCAACATGGTACACGCCTTGGTAGCAGCCAGGAGAACAACACAGCTGCCAGACGCAGTTCCTCGCTTCTGCCTGACAGCCTCCAACCTGACGCGTGCCCTCTACTTCGTCTGCGATGCGGTCCTGTGGCTGAAGAGCGTTGGGCTCCAACCTGACATCGATAAGCCAAAGTGGCGGAATTGGGCTACCAAGTGTTACTACTTTTCACTCCTGATGAATCTGGCCAGGGACTGGTACGAGATCTCCTGGAGGCTGGAACAAGCTGTACAGGAAGAAAAGACAAAGAAGAATTCCTGCTGGGATGAACACAACCAGGAACTAAACTGCCTGAAATGTGACGGTTTACACGGTTTTCTCCTCCAGGTGTTTCAGATACTGAAAAAGCATCCTCCATTGCTGCTGGACTTGGTGAAGAATCTCTGCGATCTCTCAGGTCCTTTGGATACGCTAGGGATCTACAAGACCAACCCAGGAGTGATTGGTTTCTGTGGCGTCCTCTCCTCGCTGGTGGGGATCCTCACCTTAGCAAGCCCACACCTGAAGCTGAAACAGTGACATGAAAGGAGCTGCACAGCATGCAGCGAGCCAACAGCTTTGATCCTCTGGTTGATAGGTTTTTATCCTCCGTATGGCACTTTTGAAATGAACATGTCTCACAGTAAGCTCAAGATTATTTTTGTCCTCTGAATAAGCGAATTCTACCCTTTTTCCTTCCCTGTGTCTTTGCAGATGAGCTTGGTGCCATGACATACTCCCTGATGGGGCGGAGATGGCAGAAGGCAGAGGAATATTTAACAAACAGAAACAGGACTTGGAACATGGCTGCTAGATAAGGAAATACTGGTCTTCGTATGTTTTAATACAGGGTTGTGAAATAGCTGCATGGACAATTGTAACAGGTTTATGACTCATAACTAATCATGTTTACACTGGAAAGCTGGAATTCGCCAGTCAAAGGTTCCTACAGTCAGATTTGCTATAGTGGGCTCAGGCAAGCTAGGAGCTGTGGTTAAAATGGCCTGAAGTCACGTAGGAGTGTTCAGATGCATTTGGGTTGATGGATTCTTTCATCTGTAGGCAGTGGTTTGAATGCAGTGTGATGGCGACTGAAGAGTGCTGTGATCTGACCTTCCCATGATCTGTGAGACGTGCACTGGTGACGCTGGGTCTGTGGTCTAGTGAGTGCAGACGTGTGTCCCAGGAAATCAGCACTTTCTTCTTTTTCTGGAAAGAAGACCGTTGGCCATCGAGTCTGACTTCTCCAGCAGGCCATGGCTGAGGGTTGTGGTGAAGGACAGCGTGGGGGAGAAGCTTGTCTGAGTGCTGGTGATGCTGTGATTTGTGGGGAACTGGGTTCCCAAAGCTGTGAATCTGGAACCACTCAGAAGCACTGAATTTCCCAGTACACACACACCTTAACTCCCAAACCCCTGTAGTTCCGAGTGCAACAATTTTGCATTAATCATATTGTGATAAGGAGCTTGTTTTGCTGTTTTAATTTTATGTGAAAAATTCCAGTATAATAAGGAGCTTTGGAACCTGCAGTTAAGGAGAGAAGCCTGGCTCAGAGCTCTCTGAGTCAGAAAAACTGCAAGGGTGTGTTTCTAGTTGTGTAAGCTCCCGGAGGGAAGGGAATGGAGTTAGTCGTGATAGTATCAGAATCCCCTATGAGAAGAAAAGCTTATTACTGGATTTGGGCATGCATGGTTTAGATTTTCCCATCTGGTCCTCNCTATCCTCCCTTCTCATGACCACAAGATTTCTTGTGCGTTCCCTCACTGGTTGAATGGGTTCTACCATTTGAAAGTGCCTTACGTTTGCCCTGCAACTGCGTTGTTGCTCATGGCCTGCCTCGCTTTGCAGGATTGCCTGGCCGTGTCATCTACGTCAAAGGAGAAATGCTCTGTCCAGTTGTCTAACAAGTGTAGGGCATGTAGTCTTTGTTGCTCTTGACTTTTGCAGAGTACCAGGTCTGACACCATCTAAGAAAAGTATAGGAGATGAAATTATCATTTTTCCTTCACCAGACTTAGGCCTGTGTGTTCTGCTACGTTCTGGTGCAAGGGCTCCTTGTTTAATCTATCAGGACATGTGAGCAAAGACTCCTCTAACCTGGACCAAGGTACTCTTATTGTTTCTGATACTGCCTGAAAACAGAAATTAAAAGGTGCTGGTCTCCTTTATTAAAAGGCAAAGGCTGTGCAGTTGAGTAGGCCCCGTAAGGCAGTGCCCCAGTTTACCTGAAGTCATTGTGGTTGGGCTTGGAATTACTTCCAGTTTGAATCTGAAGTGTTACCCTGCCAGTGAAGTGTTTGAATAAAGAGGTTGCTGAGCAGGATAATTAAGTGTGCTTGAAGACCAGATGTGGCCTGCAGCAGCTCTTCTTTTGAATATGGAAATGAATACCATTATAAGCAGAGCGTACTGGCAGTTCAGACCATAATGGAGCATTACCTATGGGATATGTTGTCTTCAAGGGCTTCCTCTCCTTTTTAACAATGGAATTTTTTTTGTTTCTTTCCTCCATTTGCCTTTCAACTCCTGGCAGTGTGGGGCCCATCCCTCCCTGGGTCAGATTTGATCATTATCCCTGTGTGTAGCAACAGCTGTAAGGAAGGAGGAGGAGTCTCGATAATCTGGCAGCAGAGGTTTGGCCACCTCTGGTTTACAGAATTTTGTCTTCTTGCAAAAAAAACCACATTTTTAATTCCTCTCAGGGGAGCTCTCGGATACAAAATACTTCTTTCACTGGTTTGCGAACTGATTTCTCTTTTTCTCTTGTACTTTGTTAGGTAAAGGGAAATGGATTAATGTAGCGATGTGGCCCCCAGCCAGCTACACCTCCCTGTGCCCTGCGGAGGGAGAAGGGTGGGTTTTTCCCTTGTGCCAGGCGAACGCTGGGCAGAGCCGTGAGCCAGGCTTTGATGTTTCTCCTGTAGGGACTGGCGTGGATTAGCAAGTACAGACTTAAATGTGGGAGATGGGGCAGTGAATTTTCAGCCTTTCTCAGCCTTACCTGTCCCGTTCTACATGATGTGGTTAGAGACTACAGGAGTAACTCTTTTTACTTGATGTTAAGCACTAATACTTGCCTTCTGCTCCCCAGCTGGAGGTTAGCAATTTAATGTGCCTTAACGTAATGTGACTGAAGCCATAGAATCATGATCAAATGGAGAAAACCCTTTTAGTGCCTTTTTTTTGGTATTGATTTCTAATACAGCAGTTGGAATAAGGACAGCTGTTTGAATACAAGCAATAAACTGAGATAAGTGTGACACCGTGTCAGTGTGTGTAACTTTAAAGCTGGGGACAAGGAGGCATCCTCCCTCCCATCTCTGAATTTTATGAAGGATGATACTGTTAAGGAGGCATTGCCTATAGCTGTGCTTGGGTTATAGAGCTTTCCTTTTGCAGCAGCAAGGTGCCAGCCAGATTCGTCAGGCTCATTTACAATCCCCATTTCAGCTGAAAAAACACGAAGAAGTAGCTATGTGAGTTCCAGGTAAAACTGCATGTATGACCTGCCCCGAAGCAAAAGGACCTTTTGAGCATTGCCATCAGTTGGCCCGGAGTACCAGCGGGGAGAGCTGGAGCCTTCTGCCCAGGCACCGCTCCAGCCAAAGGCACAGGTGCCTCCTACATTGTAGTGTCTTGCAAACAGCCTTTCATCTGGGTGGGTCTTGGTGTCGCCGGGCAAATCGCTGCAGCTGCTGAAGGACAAATGCCACTTCAGGGCAGGGAGCGAAGGGTAACATCTCCAGCTGAGATGGCGAGGGATGGAGCCAGGATAACCATTAAAACCGAGCTTACTGTTAGCTCCTGTCCCCTGCAGGAAGAGCCTTGCGAACCTGGAAGCTCCAAAATGTCAGTTCCTGAACAATGTATAAAGCATTGCTTTCAGCAGCGATTGAGCAAGAGTTTCCTTCTGAATTGCTGGTCTCATACACATTTCGTGATGGAAAGTTAACAAGAGAGCGGTCTGTGGGAGAGGTGCAAAGTAATCTTCTACTCTCCTTGCAGACAAGGCCTTTCTAATGTTACGACTGTGCTTGGCATGGTATTTCAAGAAATGCATGAGCTATTGGGGATTCCCAGGTGAGCAGCAAGAACAATCAAAGGCCTGAAAACCAACATCTCCAGGGACGGACCAAATGAGCCGGTTCTGTAGCGGAAAGGTGACTGGGGAAGGGTGTGAGAAGTCTTCAAGTGTCTAAAAGGTTGACTGCCAAGAGGAAGGCAATGAATCAGTCTCTATATCTGTCCAGGAGGTAATACCTTTATATTGCAGCAAAGGAATATTAAGTCACACAGGTGACTTTTTTGAACTGTAGTTAAAGTAAAAGACCAAGTGGATTGCCCAGGAAGTTAATTCTTAAAAAGAAACTGGACAGCCATCTGCCAGCAGTGGTTTAGGGGGTGCTGATCCAGCCATAGGGCATGGGAATAAATTAGTTACCTCTCCAGACCCCTTCCAGAGCTAAGCGTAAAGATGCCTTGCAGGTCTTTGGAGATCTGGCTCATCCCCTCGCCGTGGTGTGTTAATGGCTGTGGAGCAGACTGCAGAGACAAAGGTGTAAAACCCTGCTTGTCTGCACCCAGCTGATCCCTTCAGCTCTACATGCTGCCTGCAGAAACCCAGAAAGTGTTTCTGGCGTGGGCTGGAGGCGGTGGTACCTTTGCACCGCAGAGCCCGGGGCTGGCACAGCCTTTGCCCAGGAGGACGGGGAGGGGATGAGCGAAGGCGACAGCAGGGCAAAGGCTGTGTTGTCTCTCGGTCCCAACTCCGGCCAAGGCAGAGAGGAGGTTGGCGTGACCCCTGCGCTTTTGGCAAGGCCAGTGGGGCTGGAAAATGTCTCAGTGCCAAGAGAGCAACCTTTTGAGCTGCTGCCCTTTGTCCCACTGTCTGGAGAGCCGTGGCTCACCCCACCGCCGAGCTGGAGCCAGCCCAGGACATTCACGTGCGAGGAAGGCAGAGCCCCAGGCTGAAAGCGAACTCCGGGCTCTTAGGGAGGGAAGTGGGTGTTTTCCTCCCGTGCGTGGCTTTCCCGTGTCCCTGGGAAGCCTCCCACTCCCACATACGAGCAGCGCAGCCAGGAGCAGGGAGCCGTGGAGCCGCGCTGGGTGCACACCTCCATGTCCTGCACAGGGGTGCGGGGCAGCTGCGGGTGCTCGAGGACTTGGCTCTGCTGCCAGGGCCTCCCCTGATGCTGAGCCTCATGCCGAGGGCCTCCCTGCCACGGTCTTGCTCCTTGAGCAGCCTGAGCTAGCTTCGAGGGTAGCCCTGCTTTGAGCAAGAGTCGGATGAGGTGATCTCCAGACATCACTCCCACCCTGATTTTTTCATCCGTTTCTGTCTACTCCAAATGCCTAGAGCTTTCCTAATGCAATGTCTGCCCTGACCCTCAGCTAAAAGCCTCCTCGCCAAAATCCTCGGTGAATTCTCTTAGAAATTGCAGACCTGGCCAAACTAGATTGTTTTATGCAGGATGTCCCCGCCATGTCTGCCTTCTGCTCCTTCTGCCTAGTAAAACTCTCCTGGGGAGAAACTATGTTCCTGGTCTGTGTTGCATTCCCAAGAGGATAGGATCCTGATCCACCACAGGGGATCACAGGGGATGCAGAAATACAGGAAGGTTTTAATCTCTTAGAAGACCTGCCTGACTCTTCACCTTCTCCCTGGCTGCTCATGATATGTCGCTTTTGAGGTGATGAGGTCCAAGGGCAGCTTCTTGTCACCTTCTCTTGGTGGAGTGGCATTAAACCCCCGGTGCATCCCAGCTGTGCTGCAGCGTCTGGGCTCAGCAGGGAAGACAACGAAGGAGACTTTCTGCCGTCATCTGTTCCAAATTACGGTGGCTTCAGGGAGCTCTTTGGCCAGTTTCCACCGCAACCAGCCAGCTCCCAAACCCGCGCAACTGGGAGGTGGGGCCTCGTGGTGGTAGTGGCCAGGGCACAGTGCATCGCTCTCAGAGGACCCCGGGTGAAGGGACAGGGCAGCCACCATCCTCTGCTCCTGCTCTGCCCCTCGGTGAGTAGCCTGTCCCCACCGGACACGCCGGGGACCGGCGAGGTGAGAGCAGGGATCACCTGCCCTCCCTAAATCCTCCTGGATTTCATCAGCTGCTGAGAAAAGGGGGTCTGCGCCAGGGATGGGGGCTGGAGGCGTGCTTTTGGGTGTCACCCAGCTGGGCGCAGTGGAGACGGGTGCCCTGCGGTGCTTACACCGAGCTGGGGCTGCGTGGGAACAGGCGCTGGCGTGGCGAGCAGCTGCACTGCGGGGCAGACGTGCGGGAGGGGGATGCTGACCACGGCCGGGCAGCTCGCCGCATCCCTGCCCGCAGCTCCTGTCGCTGCTCCTGCCCTGCCCGCGTCCTGCCCGTCGCAGCCTGCGTCCCTCAGCCTGACCCCGCGCACGTCTGTCCGTACCCCGGTTGCTCTGAGCTTGCTTTACGGCTCTGCCAATGCCCTCTATCCCACCTTGCACTGTAGCTCCTCCAGACCAGATGCCTCCCAACTCGTTTTTTGCATCTTTGCCTGTTAAGACACACTGGGAGGGGCGGGCTGTGTGGAGTCGTTGGTTTTACAGCTTCGTGGGTAAAAAGTCAAGCGTTAGGCAATGCCGCATCCATCGCACCTGTGGGAGGTGCGGGTCTCAGCCCAGCGCCCGGCCCCGCCATGCTCGGGGCTGCAGGAGTGAGTGAGTGAGTGAGTGAGTGAGTGAGTGAGTGAGTGTGTGAGCGAGTGAGTGAGCGAGTGAGTGAGTGAGTGAGTGAGTGAGTGAGTGAGTGAGTGAGTGAGTGAGTGAGGAGAGCCCGAGCCCAGCCCTGCCTCCGCAGCGGGGTCTGCCGCTCCCAACTCGGCTTCGCAGGTCGATGCGTCGCGATGACGGCGAAGAAGAATCAGCCTCTGCAGAATGGAAGTGCCAAGGTGGGTGCGGGAAGGGGGGAGAGGCGAGGGCAGAGCCGTGCCGAGGGCACCGGGTAGCTCGTGGCAGCTCTGCCGGATGAATACGAGTCACATCTGACACCGTCCCACGTGTCCCTCTGTTAGCCTGGTGTGGACCGTCACCTGCAATAATATAGAACCTCACCAACGGGAAAGGATCGAACCTTTTGCATGCTGGAAACTAAATAGTTCAGAACCAAGATTGTTAACCCTGGGCGATGTGAGCCCTCGGTGGTACCTGCCAGCGGTGCCTGTCCTTCATCCGTGTCCCCACAGTGTGCACCCCAAACCTGCAGCAGTCGGGCTGCCGGGGATGCAGCGCTGCGCTGAGCAGCTAGAGCCCAGAACTGCTGAAGTGCGGGATTTCTGAGAGGGCTGGCTCTGCTTCAAGCCAAAATTAGCACAATAGAGCACAAAACAATATAGTCTTTATCCAACTTGCAGATTCACTGTCCAGCCATGGTCACAAGTGGGACGTGAAGCCAAACTCGGCCCCTCATCCACTGGGACCAAGGGAAAGCTCAGCTTTTTCCTCAGCTCTGTCCCGTGCAGCCCAAAGAGCGCTTGCCTCACGGCTGCTGTGATGAGGGGCCTTTGCCCACTCCCCCTTCGGGGCTGCAGCGTCTCGCTCGGTCGTCTCGTCTCGCCGGGTGGGCGCCGGGCGAGAGCAGGAGCAGAGGGTTGGAGCTGCAGGTTTGGGGGACCCACCCCCAGCCTTGCCAGAGCATTGGCAGCACACACAGATGCCAGCTGTGCTGGTTTGTACTGGCATCCCACGTGTCCCGTGCTAGCAGGGTGTGGGGCACGGTGCCTTGGAGAGCTCTGATGTCCTCTTCTTACAGCAATGGCTCCTACCAAAGCCCTTTGTGCCATCAAGGACAGACCTGCTCCTCTCCCCTGCTCCTTGTCGAGGTCTGTATCCGTAGCTTGTCACAACAGTGACAAGACAGAGGTGCCCATAGGCAAAATGGACTTTGCTGGTCCAAGGTCAGGAGCAAAGGCTGGCTCAGGTGGAAGAAGCAGCAGGGCAGGGTGGAAAGCCAGAGGGAGCACCTGGACAGGCTTTGGAGATGGGGGGGGTGGGGACCGTCACCCCTCCGATGCTGCCTGTGGTGTCCCTGCTCCTTCAGCGGCAGCAGCCAGCCTGGTTGTCCACAGCTGTGCCATACGCAGCACAGCTGGGAGACCCTCGGTGGGGTTTGAGAAATGCTCTTCTCCTCCAGCATGAGCTGAGGTCTTCCGTGGTCACTGCGCCACACCACATGGCACCAGCGTGCAGGCCATGGGGTGTTCCTCAGGGAAGGGCTGTTGGCTTCAGTGGAGCCCAGCGACAGGACAAGGGGCAATGGGCACAAACTGAAGCACAGGAAGTTCTGTCTGAACATGAGGAAGAACTTCTTCACTCTGAGGGTGACGGAGCCCTGGACCAGGCTGCCCAGGGAGGTTCTGGAGTCTCCCTCTCTGGAGATATTCAAGACCCACCTGGACAAGGTCCTGTGCAGCCTGCTGTAGGTGACCCTGCTTCGGCAGGGGGGTTGGACCAG
>Ga0065711_1012479_pt1 | contig 10372 bp, 7 predicted proteins | sample Hoacrofraction12_FD_59098 | JGI IMG/M metagenome (GOLD analysis project Ga0065711, IMG submission 59098) | Hoatzin crop microbial communities from Cojedes, Venezuela - Epithelial fraction 12 v2 (version 2) | ecosystem: Host-associated > Birds > Digestive system > Esophagus > Crop | place...
TGTGGAGTCTCCTTCTCTGGAGATATTCAAGACCCACCTGGACAAGGTCCTGTGCAGCCTACTGTAGGTGACCCTGCTTCAGCAGGAGGGTTGGACTAGATGACCCACAGAGGTCCCTTCTAACCCCTACTATTCTGTGATTCTGTGATTCTGTAATATCTAATCTAAACCTCCCCTGACGCAACTTGAGTCCATTGACTCTTGTCCTATCGCTTGTTGCTTGGGAGAAGAAACCAACACCTGCCTCACTACAACCTCCTTTCAGGAAGCTGTAGAGAGCAGTAAGGTCCCCCCTCAGCCTCCTCTTCTCCAGACTAAACAGCCCCAGTTCCTTCGGTTGCTCCTCGTAAGACTTGTTCTCTAGACCCCTCACCATCTTCGCTGCCCTTCTCTGGACAAGCTCCAGCAATTCAATGTCTTTGTTGTAGTGAAGGGCCCAAAACTGAACACAGTACTGGAGGTATGGCCTCACCAGTGCCGAGTACAGGGGGACAATCCCCTCCCTACTCCTGCTGGCCACACTATTCCTGATACAAGCCAGGATGCCATTGGCCTTCTTGGCCACCTTGGCACACTGCTGGCTCATGTTCAGCCGGCTGTTGACCAGCACCCCTAGGTCCTTTTCCGCTGGGCAGCTTTCCAGCCACTCATCCCCAAGCCTGTAGCATTGCGTGAGGTTGTTGTGACTGAAGTGCAGGACCCAGCATTTGGCCTTGTTGAACCTCATACAGTTGTCCTCGGCCCATCGATCCAGTCTGTCCAGATCCGTCTGCAAGGCCTTCCTACCCTCCAGCAGATCAACACTTCCACCCAGCTTGGTGTCATCTGCAAACTTACTGAGGGAGTACTCAATACCCTCATCCAGATCATTGATAAAGATGTTAAACAAGACTGGCCCCAAAACTGAGCCCTGGGGACCACCACTTGTGACTGGCCACCAGCTGGATTTAACAGCCAGTTTCACCAGGAGGATGCTGTGGGGAACAGTGTCAAAGGCCTTACTAAAGTCCAGGTAGATGACGTCCACAGTTTTACCTTCCTCCACTAGGCGGGTCACCTGGTCATAGAAGGAGATCAGGTTGGTCAAGCAGGACCTGCCTTTCATGAACCCATGCTGGCTGGGCCTGATCCCCTGGTTGTCCTTCACATGACTGGTGAGTGCACTCAGGATGAATCGCTCCATAATCTTGCCCGGCACTGAGGTCAGGCTGACAGGCCTCTTGTTCCCAATTTATTTTATTGTTTTAATTTATTGTTTTATATATTTATTTTATTGTTGGACTTCCAGTCCAACAATAAAATTCAGGTCCATGGGAATCCACAGTTCTGCTTGTGCTACTCCAGAAGGGTGAACTCCAGAGCCTCTTGCCTATCTCACAGGTAGTCAGTGACTTGTGTGCTTCCTGTAGACGGTTTACATGAGCCTTCATGCTGATTCTCCACTGCATCGAGGTGTGTTTGAGCATGCCAGGTCTTCCGTGCTCCAGAGAGTCTGCTTTGGCCACACATCACTGGCTCCAATTTCCACATTGCCTGGGCAAGCCTGAGGGGAAAACAGCATAGCCATATCCAGAAACATTTTTGCTACTGACTGAAGTGGAGCATGGAAAAGTGTTTTCCAAACAAAGAGAGAAGCTGGCAGCTTGTGACTGTTTTGAGATGCAAACTTCTGTTTGGCCACTTCGCTTAAAGCGAGGGAGACGTTGTACTGTTTTAGCCTAAGCCTATGCTGGATGTGCATACATTTGCACTTCCTGAACCAAAAACAGTGAGAACTTGGCGCTAAGGGATAACCAGAGAAATCGTCTCTCAAGCTCAAAAATGCATGCTCAAAACTGATCCCTCAGTGTGTTAACAGGCTTATTCTCAAAAAGGGAATCCTACAAATGCAGAGACTATAAGATCACATTGTATTTAGACTCTTATCAATATAATTCCCCATCAGACCTCTCAGACTGCAAACTTTCATCCTTTCTTTTTACACAAGCCTTGTGAAACTTGGATTTTTTTTCTGAAAACCCAAGCTCCTTAAATTGTATTAATCCACAAAAAAATTATCATTTGTTAAAATATATATCCAGCTATAAGTACCATAAGACAAAAACTGGATACCAAAATAAGGTTTGAAAACCAGCAGCAAAATAAAAATGACACATCATCCATTTAAAACAAACTAAAGAAAAGTATAAACCTTGCAGATTTAATCTCATGATAACAGTTTTGCAATTCATGACGTGTGAACTTTTGCGTTAGAAAGCTCTTTCCTTTTACAGGCATGTGGAGTAGTTTATTTTCATTGAATGTGTTATATATCTGGAATCTGTCCCATTCATCAGAAGATTTCTGGCACAGGTGGACCCAGGACAAAATCGACACTATAGGTAAATTATTATACTTCTTCCTTACTATGTACTTATTGTTAGATTTAGTCTTGGGTAAACCTTCACACCCAGCTGCTACATGAAATGTGCACTGTGTATTTGGCGGTTTTTGGAGTGTTTCTTCAAAGGCCACATTGCCTTTCTGGGAGGAATTGAAATCAAAGTCTCATACTGTGAAGCATAACTGGATAACTCAAAAATCTCCAGTCCTGTGATCTATGTGNTCACTGAGGCCGCAATATAGATGTTGTCAGATGAGTAAAATGTTCGGGAATAATAACATTGATCTGTAAATGATTAATAAAGCAGTAATATTTTGAATCCATTAAGTAGGAGCTACTGTAATACAAATCAGTGCAACAGTTATCTTTTTCCAAAGCTTGCATTCAGTCTGTTCCACAAGCGTGTGCATGTCTGGTGCAGATTTTTATTGCTGCCTGAGACTGGGTCTTGTTTTTTCTACACATCTGTCCTGTGTAAGGAAATGGTATTTGGCTGGTAAGAGTAGCATTTTATTTTATTTTTCATTTGATCACTTCTGCTCAATGAGTCTTTTCATCCTAGACCTTTTAAATAAATAAAACACTGGTTTTTATTACTTACCTTGACAACTTGGGTATGACCTTGCTCTGGGCAGGTAGAATTTAACAGCCTTTCCCTGTGCAGAGGAGGAACCCCTCCTACCACTGAAGTTACATGAGCTGCAGACTCGCCTGTTCACCCCTCCTGGCCCGTTCGGCAGTGCTCTTCGCAGTGCTCTCACCGACCGCCCCTGCATTGCCCAGGATCACAACTTCCTAAAGGGTTTCCAGATGGATAATGACTACCTGGAGAACAAGCACTTCTGCAGATGGAAAGGTAACAGAAGACCTATGTGCCTGGGGAGATAATAAACAAGCAGAAAAAATCAAAAGCCCAGATTTGATAATAAACACATTCTCCAAGGTAAGAGGCCATCTTTGGGCAGAATCACTATTAGAGCAATCAGTCATGGTAGACTGGGATGTAGCATGGCGTAGTGTTGAGCTCCACGTCAATGGTTTGCTGGTGGCACACACCTCCTGAGGCAGCGGCATCATGTCCTGACGGTGGTCCTTCCTTTCTCTGAAGACACACTCCATGCGGAGGCACAAGAAACCCCCTTCATGAATGTTGTCACGGCAGAGCCAAAACTGNANNTGGNNNGGAGTTGGGAGGGCGGAAGAGAAAGGATATAGTGAAGCCCTCTGCCCCAAAGATGGTAACCAGTTAGGGCTCTGTGGTCATGGTGTAAGAGTGGGGAACAGGCTAACTAGTTTTGCACTATTGCACTTGCAGCAAGAAGTATCTTTCCTTTTAGATACTGTGTTAGACACACTTCCCAACCAGCTGACACAATCAGAGGAATTCCTGTCTCTGGTGGATACAGGATTTTTCATCAATACAAGCGTCATGCCACTTCTAAAACCAGAGAGAAAGGTGGATGTCATTCTGCATTTAAATTACAGTGCAGGATCCCAGATACAGGTGAGAGGATTTGAAGTGATCTCTGTTTCTTCTTCAACAGCTGCATACTTGGAAGTTTTTAACACTCAGGTGCTTTCTATATTGCTCCTAAAATACTTAACCACTAGCATTTTTAGCTTAATGTTGCAGTGTGATACTTCATTTATAGGCTGTGCATATTCTTACCTGTTTTTCTTGTATGATACAACCGGTTTGTGCTAGGAACTCGGAAAACAAAAAACCTCTCTCCTCTGACGCAGTGCTTTCCTATAGTGGTTTCAGAGCTTTCACACAGCTAGCATGGAAAATGCCCCCTTTGTTACTGGACTCTAAGAAATCCTGAGCCCTGAAATCCTCTTTAAGTCTTAGCACTGTTCTATTCATTGATCCAGGCTCTGGACCAGACCTGCAAGTACTGCTCAGAGCAGGGAATCCTTTTTCCCAGAGTGGACTTGAGTGAAGAAGACAGGAAAAACCTGAAGGAATGTTACCTTTTTGATGGTGCTGAGACTCCAGGAGCACCAGTACTGCTATTTTTCCCACTAATTAATGATACTTTCCAAAAATACAAAGCACCAGGTGAGTAATCAATCATGTTAGAAAAAGGCTGACATAATGGCCAGCCTATTAAAGGGAGTATATTTAATACTCCAACACTTAAACTTCACTGTTGACTCATTTCAATACACTAATTCTCTCTGTTGCTTAAAGTTACTTGTTTTACCAAATCAGATTTGCTGTTATGGTGGTCCTCTTTCAATTCCCAAGCTACTTAGTTTGCAGGTAACTTTGATGTACTTATGTGAGCCACAGGCATAGCTCAGAACTGCAGTGTAGTCCCATGTAAGAGGAAGAATCACTATTTTTCTTCCCTCATGTGAAGCAGCTGATCTCCACCTGAGCCAGGGACTGAGCTGTCAATTTGAAAAAGAATTATTAGTTTAAAAAAAAATTTAAAAACCCACAAGAGATTTTTAAAAACCCATGAACCCATTTTAAAAACCCATGAACTTCGTCTGTGGAGAGACATCTCCTTTCCCTGCTCTGTTGAGAGTTTGCTTACTTATGACCAGAATAACTCCCATCACTCAGCAGTGATTTGTCTCCCCATCCTCCCAGGTCAGAAGCGCTCAGAGTCAGACATGGCAGATGGTGAAGTTGATCTCTACAGCCGTTGTTCCCCTTATTCAACATATTCAGTCCAATACACTGAGAAGGCATATGACCGTCTGGTTCAGCTGGGTGAATACAACATTCTGAATAATGAGGACCTCATTATGCAGGCCCTGCACACAGCAGTGGCACGGAAAAGGCAGAAAAGGAAATAATGTCAGACAAGGGAGGATGCTTTTGTGTCCCCTAAACCAGCAAGTGACTGAATTTCCCTTATGATCGGCCAGCAGGCTTCAAAGAGTTCCTGCTCAACCCCACTTAATGGCAATCTCTGATGAACAAAGACAACACTGAAAAGAAACTTTTTTATCCAAAGAATTTCACTGCAGCAATTCATTGCAATTCAGCTACGACAGTGGAGTGCAGTTCATTGTATGGTACAGAAGATGGGCTCCATGAGGAAGACAGTGTAAGATGATCATGAGCATGGTGCTAGTTGCCTTGAGAAAGAGTTTGAAATGTTTAAGTCTAACATATTCACGGCAGACCACATTAAAAACATATTTTATTAAAACAACTTGTGCTTTATGTTTGCAAGGTGTTGGAGAGGCAAGCAGCAGCCTACGGGCCAGGTTTGTGACTAGGACTGTGCCACACTGTAGGCAAGTGTTTAACGAAAGAAAGACTTATCATTTGTCATCCTGTGGGCACACATCACCTCCAAGAGAGGCTTTGGGCAAAGGCAGAGGAGGCACAGGCCATGGGTACCAGATCAATCAAGGCAGCAAAAGAGTGTTGACGAAGTTCTGCACTGCTTAGCCACCACACTCCTCTGTGCGCTTCCTCACTGCTTCTTAGCTACCCACTCCTCTTCCCACTCCTGGTGTGAGTGGTAGTAGCATTTTGACTAGAAATACAAGCTGAACACTCTGTCACCATTAACCCCCTTCAAAACAAGAGAGTGAATGTGCAGGTCCTTGAATTAATCTGTTCTGCCTGACCTCGCTTTTGGTTGGGTCTCGCACAAGCTCAGCACCTGCAGAGCTAGGAGGCACCCACATGGGGAAAAAGGGCTTTACATGGGTGTGGTGGAAGAGGGAAGATTCTGTGCATTGCAGTAGGGCACCTAAAAAGGGTATCATGCTCCAGGAATGCTATTTTTTTTCCTCTTGAGATAGCAAACTTTTAAGTTGCCTATACTGTTGCTGTGAGCCTTGTGCCGTCTATGAAGAAGAGAGGCAAGGTACAGGACCAACAGAGATCCCTGGAACCTCTGGGAAGGTTTGCTACAGCAAGTATGTCCTTCTGCATGGCAAGCTGCTGCAAGAGGACCTGTACCTCCTGAGCCGTAATTTCTCTTAGACTGGCTCTGCACCAAACCCAGCACTGACATGCACATACATGGCATAATTTGGCCATTTGGGCCAAATACGCCCTGATGAGAGGTTGCCTAACCTAAGCTTCTGTAACTGTTCACAGGAAGGAGGAGATGAAGGACCACTTTGCTTGCACCCGTAGCAAATATCCTCCAGCTCCTCTTGCGTGCCTCACTGCCTGAGTAGTTCCCTAGGGTTAAGATGTTTTACTTGTTCGTTTGAAAAAACCCAGTAGAGGCATAGCCTCATGAGATTAAAAATCATGCAAACTTGCATCACACAGTCAAAGCAATAGGAATATGTAAGAGTACTTCTTTCCAAACACACAAATAAGCTTATTTTGATTAAGTTCCTTGTAGGTTACCCATGCTCTAGGTTGAATTAATAACACAGAACACACTAAAAATTTACAGACCAAATGAGTTATTTTATGCTTCTCCTGGAGCATTCACTTCTTAGTTACTAACAGATGACAGAAAATCCCTAATTCTTCATAGATATCTGTTATATTAACCAAAGTAGTACTGAAAACATTAATAAAAATAGGACCAACAGGTGATGTTTACAGCATGTGACAAACCTCTCAAACTAAGTAATGCCTACTCAACATATGCATGCTTTCTTTTTTCTTACTCTGTAGTATTTGGAGAAGATTAGGTTGGAAGATGACAATACAAACTCTTAATGCAAGATTTTGATTCTCCCAGACCACCTATTATGAGTTATCGGTGACTTTTCAAGCATATTAATTTTGAATACATGAACATATTAGTGAAAAAAGTCAATTAAGTGTTTAATTGCTTTCCACTCATAACTAACTGTTCGTAATCCATATTTTCTACTTTTCCCCTTCTCTGGCTAATTTTAAATGTGCTTAATGATGTGTGTATTGAGTTTCTCAGTCTATTTAACAGTCAGCATCTACAATTTGTAGCCTACTAAAACTACCTGTGGTTAAAATTCTTTGGCTTGTAGAAGGCAAGGTTTTGGTAGCAGGGTGGGGTGCTGCTGGGTGGCCTCTGTGGCTGCCAGCCACATTTCAAGGCTTATGAGCAGGATTTTGTCTTACCTTTATCGACTCATTCGGAAAGTAATCTGCAGTGTGCTTGGCTGAGTCATATCTCTCTGAAGCTTTAAATAGCATCTTCAGAGCCTGGCAGAGGGAGCAGGACACAGTGTTTCCACAACGACACGCAGCCAAGGACAAAAGTGCTCTGTGCAGCTCTCTATTTTAAAACACAGGGGTGAAGGAGTGTCAGTGGCTGGAAGGGGTGTCTATGAAATGACTGCCTTGTTCCTGTAAGGGATATAGTTTGCTTTTATTTCCATACTGCTGAAAAGTTGTAGCTTTAACAGTGTGGTTTGTCCAGGGTGGATTCTCGGAAGATATTATGTGTGGATTATGGACCGGTTCTAGCTCTCAGATCTTCTTCACTTTGCGTTTAACCTTCCAGAATGAAGCTCTGAGAAATGGTCATCTTGTAGTTGGCCTGGACTAATTTTCTTATGACTAGTTCAGTTTCTTTGCATAGTAAGTGCAAACTTATGAAGGGATGGTTCTTACAGCTACAAAAAGGTCAGAAATAATTTCCTTTCAGACTGCCACCAGTGTCCCCAGCTTCAGCTGTTTACACGTCAGCGAGGAGCTGGGGTATCCTCCATGTGGTTTTATGCTTGACCTTTCTTCTGGGATGCCTGCCCAAATTGACAGGCTCTTTTAAATGACTATGGTAATTTATTAAATGTCTCATTTTAGACATTTTCTGGGGCATAGTTTTGCTCAGTCGGGCCTAATTCAAGATTCAACAGGCTTGAAGGAGGTTTTCTATACCTTTCACATGTGAAACAAAAAGACTAGGTTCAGCAACAAGCAGCACTAGGCTGCAGCAGGTAGGACTGGGAGGCCTCAGGAAAGGTGAGGAAGGGCTGCGAAGCTCGAGAGGCTAAAGCTAAACCTGGAGGGATAGTTAGGTTTCCCTTTGCTATCCTTGTTTGCAAGTACATAATGATAAGCCTTTAGCCAAATGCTGATGGGACTGTTTTCTGGGGCATGGTTTTCCCACTATTGCTTGCTTAATGGGCCTACCAGATTGTACTTCTTTAATCAGTCCATTTCATAATGCTGTTGAGTGCTCTTGAATTGTTGAGCTCTGATTACCTCCAATTAGGTTGCGGAAGAACAAAGTAAAACAGTGAATATTGTTTCGTATTTGTACTACGCTATTCATCTTCTTTCTTTCTCTAGACTTATAAAAGCCAGAATTACCACTGAATCACCTTGTTTGACCTATTAGATGTCAGACCTGTTACCTGCCAAGCAGTTACTTAAACGTTAATCCTGATTATTTGTGGCTGACAAAAGTCTAGCTTGAGGAAAAATAACCCTTCTTTTAAAGATACCAGGAATAGTGAAGTCACATTTCATCGAAGTACATTCTAGTAGAGTCACGAATGAGTGGTTAGGTCGCTTACATGATCACTCAAAGGTTTTTCAAGAAAAGATTTTACTGAAAATTTAGAAAATGTGATCTTACAAATTTCATTGGCAAGGTTCACTCTGCTACTTACCAAATGAATGGAATACATAATTGAAGGAGGTTTTGAGTGTAAAATGATTTCTACAGAGTGGAAGAAAAGTGTAAGGGGGTAGGGAGACCCTCCCGTTGAGTCAACACATTCAGACTGGACCCCCTTGCTTTCTAAACTCCTGCTCAGAGAGGAGCCTAGGTGCAGCTGGATCCAGAACTGGCCTTAGACCACAACGGTTTATGTCTAAGGAATCTGTTTAGCAGCGATTCAGGGTGTGTTCACAGTTTAAAGAGAGAGAGAATCACAGGCATTTAGCAGCTATTAATCATTGGTTAACTTAGCATTTACAGAGTGATTAGAAAGAATTTGCTATTACAATCACAGTAACAGAATATTATGTTTTGAATCGATTCACAAACACACACACAATCACAGACATTCCCCTCGAGTTAGGTGAAATACTCACTTCAAATCAAATGATTCCTCAGCGGGTGAAGGTTGAGTCTCAAGGAGATCAGTCCAGGTAGTTTGTGAGTTACTCTGAGAGGCGTCCCACTCAGAGGGAGTTACTGGGCGCAGCCTGCTATGGACCAGAAGAGCTCAAAGGGCCTTCCTTGGTACTTCTGTTTACAGGGTCTGAAGATGCTTGACCTTAGGCATCAGTAATTTTCCATCCTGGTCACAATCCACATGATGCAGACAGCAACTGTACAAGCCCAGTACCACCCAGAAAGTACAGTTCTGACCTTTACCAGGCAGGTGCGACTCCAGGCATCAGGAGATTCTGGTGCCATCAGGGAGCATGATCGGTCCAACTCACTGCTCTTGTACAAAGACCAGGAAAGTGCCAAGTCACCCCGATGCAATGCACAACAGCTAAGTACTCTTGCAGTGCAAGCGAGAATACAATGTTGACTGGTTCCGAGATTGCTAGGTGGGGGGGTGCACCACCACATTCCACATCATGTCTAAAGCCAATCTATCTCTCCACAGAGCGGTGGTGTGGTCGCCTCTTGCCTCTGAGCCCATAAACCGAGTAATACTATATTCCAATTATGATTTGAGGGACATTTTTTATTGAATGTCTTGATTATCAAAAATCATTAAATGTCATTAAACAAGATTACAAACGTAAGTAGGGTTTTGTAGCAATGTTAATTGTTCACCTAACTTCCGCACTGTAGTGTATATGAAAATGTTTAACAGTAAGCATAATATAATGCAAGTCAACAGAATCACAGTGGGGTGTAAAATCTGGTTCAGTATTCCGGTCACTGTTGGAGACCATCTGAATAAGGTATCCCACCAGCGATGTTCCCCATCTTTCTTCACTCTTTCGAAGACATGATGTCTCTGTTCTGTGTCATGATGGACAGTGATCAGAATCCTTTGTCCATTGTCTCAAACTCGTTTCAGCAATTGATGCAGGTCATCATGTTTCAACAGCTTTCTCACCAATGTGAGGTTCATTCCAATAGGGGTAGGTGA
>Ga0065711_1012859_pt1 | contig 10372 bp, 15 predicted proteins | sample Hoacrofraction12_FD_59098 | JGI IMG/M metagenome (GOLD analysis project Ga0065711, IMG submission 59098) | Hoatzin crop microbial communities from Cojedes, Venezuela - Epithelial fraction 12 v2 (version 2) | ecosystem: Host-associated > Birds > Digestive system > Esophagus > Crop | place...
GGCCCCCAGAAGGCAGCTTGGGGCGAGGGGTGCAGGGTGGGAGCCCCTCGCGTGCCCCAGCACCGACACCCATGGCAGGCACGGCTCCAGCCGGCGCGGCCCAGCGAGGTGTTGGGGAACCGAGAGCCACGGGCAGGGACGGGGTTCGGCAGCGGGTGAGTAAATCCCCCGCAGCCAGCTGTCTCCTCCTCTGCTTGCGGGGAACGGGAGGGAAATGGTATTTTTAGAAGAGAGCAAGGCTGCTGTTGGGCGTCGCTGTGCCTGGTGAGGTAGCTCCAACATCCCCGCCGGGCAGCGAGCGCGGGTGGTGGGCGGCAGGGACTCCCCTCCGCAGGCCCCCCGGCACAGTCACCGGGCCCAGCTCCACACCGCTTCTGTGCCAAGTCTTCCTGACGAAGAGCTGAGGGTTTGGTCCTGCTGCGATGGGAAGGGAGGCAGAAGCCCTGCCGTTCCCACACCACGCTGCTGACCCCCGGCAAAGCCGAGCTGGCAGCCCCGTCCCTGCTGCCTTCCCCACGGCAGCACCCTCGACCCAGCCTGGACCACCCCACCGCAGCCGGCTCATCCCCGGCGTTACCATCGGTCTGCGTGAGGAAGACGACAGCATGAAAGGACAAGGTGGGCCCGGAGAGCTCAGCTCTCTGCCCCAGCAGACTGCAGCGGCTCCCCCTCCTCACTGAACAGAGATGAGGATGAGGATGTTCCTGCCTTCCTCCGTCCAACCAGCTACAGGACACCCCGCGGCAAGGCATGGAGTAGAGACCTCAGAAAGCAACGTAGCAGAAACAACCTACCCACCGGTGTTGTCTTCACTGGATTTTACACGGCACTTCTGATAAAACTCCAGGGCCGTTCTTTCCAGTAAAGACAAAGTCTCATTCTCATGTAAGAATAGCTATTTTTTTGTCACTTCATACTTAAACGTAACCAGGGTAAAGTTGCCTCAAACAGAAATTCATCAAGGTCTAATCTTTAATCACGCTGTACATTAACCCAGAGCAACGTATTTACGCAGACAGCGCTGACACAACCAACACCCGTCAGCTCAGGGAGAGGTCTCTGTTACAGCCCTCAGAAAATGGCAATCACGAGCCCTCAGGTCTCACCAGCTCCGGGACGAAGCCCGCTTGCCCTCCCTCTTCCGTAAAGATAACGGAGAGATAAAACAGCCTCTCCCCTGCCCACCCCCGCCGCCCCTCGAGCCCCGCCGCGCAGGCAGAACGCGTTGGCGAAGCTGGGGAAAGGCAAGAGGTCGCTCGGCTGGAACAGCTGCCCTGCCCGGGTGGCTGCGGCTCCGTCCACACACACACGCACACATTTCATACATGCATACATTTAATGATAATTACTTCTTTTCAGCAGCAAGCAATGTGCCTGTTACAACCAAAAATGATTTTGCTATTTCAGCGTCGGGAAATCTGCAAGTCAAAGGTGAGGGAACGACCGCACAGAGCAGCCAATATTAAAAAATCCCAATCTGGCAGCCAGCAGCGGCCTGCGATTCCGGGAGAGCTGGATTGCCAATCATCCTTCCACCTCTGCGCTTTAAATAGCAATAATGTGTTGAATGTGAAATTGCCTGTGCTGATGTGGTTTGCTTCATGCTATTAAAATACAAGCGTTGGGACACATCTTACACAGTTGTGATTCCTCTGAGACATTGTTGGGGGAAAAATACAAAATCCAGTAGAAATTGGGGGGACCAAGAGGTGAAGGGGAGGGAGAAGCGGCCCGTCAGGTCTCTGAGAGAGCACAAGTGTACAAAAGGAAGCAGGGAGAGCATTGCTGAGCTCATCTGGATATGCCCAGGAAACAGCCAATTATCTCAAAGTCACTGGAGTACATTAAGTGACAGAGATTATTTCCTATAATATTTATTCCCTGTTTGATTTCCATTGGTTTTGCCAGATCAACACTCAGCCCAACACCTGAGCCCCCGGGTTGGAGCTGGGCTGCTGCCGTGCTTCCCGGCAGCATTTTTCCCTTCACAGAGACGCAGGCACCAGCAGCAGGCGCCCGCTGCCCCGCGCCCGTCGCACGGAGGCACCGAGCGGCTGAGCCGTTTGCCCAAGAAATGGGCAGCCCGGCCGCGGAGGAGGGGAGGGCAGGAGCCAGCTCCAGCAGTTTGTGTGTGGAAGGTACCTGGTTTTGCCAGCAAGCCGAGCAGCGTCCGCGTCCCGCGCTGGCCGGTGTTCCCCTCCCGAGGGGCCTCGGGGGGAGCGGAGGTGATGCCCGCACCGCAGCATCCCTCCACGCCCGGGCTGCGAGGCTCCGTCTGCTTGCAGGCAACTCCAGCCGGGTCCGTACGAGCGGGGTGGGAGCCGTTGGGCCGGTCCAAGAGCGAAGCCGAAGGCAGGATGAAGCACTGGACACCGCACAGGTAACCTGGCTCCAACCGAATTTTGGGCTCACAGGAGGTGTCCCACGGGTGCCTGCTGCAGTGTGCCTGACCCCATGTCTTGCGTCAGGGAAAGCAGCGCAGGCTCGTGCAGGAGCTGCGGGACGCGGGCAGTTGGTCAAACCGCGCTCTCGTGTTTGGGTTGGTCGCCCAAACCACGCAGCAGCGTTCCATCGCACGCCCTCCTCCGAGCGGCCGGCTTGGCCAGGGCTTTCCCGCGCCGTCAGTAAGGACACAGCGCGCTGACTCCTCACCAAGCACGGCGCTTCGCATCTTCGTAGGAGCGGTCTTCCTCCTGAAGCAGGTTGTCATTACGCACTCTGACAGCCACATAACTCTTTTTGGGTGAACAGATCCCTTAATCTATCATTTTACAGCCTTACTTATATACAAGTATCCACATATGATGCATATCTGTGTAAAAAATTACGCAAGCCATCTCTGCATAAACAGCTATACTGCTGAAAGAGGAAAGCACTGTGATGGACGCAGTCTCATTTCCGTCCATCCAAGAAGTTATTGCGTGGTTCAGTAACCTCCACCCCTCTTCTCTGTCTACACGCACTGAGCCGTTTCTCAGCCACACCGCCCAGGAGCCCAACCTCTGCAAAGCCTTTCAAGGCCATTCCTAGCTCAGATGCACGACCATGGGCTGAGGGTGAAGAAAATAAACTTAAAAATGAGCCTTTAATATTCTCAGGATTTATTTAGCTACAGCACTGACTAGTGTGCGGGCCAGGCGGGGCGGCCGCCGTGCCGGGAGCTGCATGGAGCAGCAGCGGGATGGGGGTCCTGCCGTCGGCAGACGGGCGAGACATGGGAGCGGGAGGTGGAGAACCGGGATGCACAGCGTACAGCTGGGGGGCAAAGCAAAGAGATTTAAGGTCCTTGAGAGTTTTATTAGTCCATCTGCAGCAGATCTAGGACTGAATCTTTTTATGAATATTTTTTAAGAGAATAGGCATACCAGTAAAGTCCTAGCAATAAAAGGTGCCAGGATGGAATAAAACCAGAAGTATCTCTGTTCATCACACTCACGGAGCCCACGCTCTTCAAACAAGGTCACACAAAACCAGTGCTCGAACCCATCTTTCTCCAGCCCCTTCACTGCCGAGCTGTCCCAGGGCCCTCCGTCCGGCCCCGCACACAGCACCGCTCCTCTCCCCACCACGCTCCAACTCTGCAGGTTTGTCCCTCGCAGCCGGCGATGTCCCCTGGCACGGCCACATCCTCCGTCCACCCTGCAGCACCTCCACCGGGACCGCAAACCCAGCCGGCCAGAGAGCGCAGCATAACCCAAACCAAAAGGCCAAGAAAATTAACTTGAACACGTTAAATGAGAAGAACAAAGGCCTTTGAGGCGAGCTGGAAGAGGAGTTGTGCAGAGAGGAGAAAACAGCCTGGGCAGTGAGGTGCAAAGGTGCCGTGCTTACAGCGGTCGCGGCGCAGAGGAGATGGCGAGCGAGATATTGATCTGATAAGCAGATGAGCTGAAATTCTGAGTGCATCGGAGACGCTGATAGGAAAGAAGAGGTAGCTGGAGAGACAGGGGAACGCAAGAGAAACAGCTGTGTACACTGAGATGCATGAGATGTTATGGAAAATAGAAGGTCATCATGATCCATGAAATTCTCAGAAGAAATAGGAGAAGTGGAGATCGCAGGGAGACAGCAGATGTTTTCATGCCAAGACAATGATGGAACCGTAATTACAGCGAGATAGAGCATCCTGCACAGCCACAGCAACGAAGAAACAAAACCCAGCCCCAAACCAGACACGTCTGATTGGCATCTGCTAAAGGCTGCAAAAAAGTAATAAGCATTTAGCCCTTCTATTACCCCGGAGTCAGAGAAGTGGAAGGAGGAGGCCACCTCTTCGCCGCGGAGCACGAACACTGCCCAGGAGGTCGAGCTGCTGACAAAGCCGTGTATTTGTACGGCCGTCACACGTGGCAGAGCTGGGGGCTCGGGAGCTGGGTTTTCTCCCCGTTTCCAATAAGGGGGAGACCAGGCACGCACGGCTCGAGGCTGGGACGTTCAGCAGGCAACGGGGCAAGCGCTTCTCCCCGTTCCTGGGCAAACCCGTCCCAGGAGTCCTGCGCAAGGGCACGTCCCCAGCGAGCGGCAGAGCCAGGGCCCCGCACACCCCAGGGCTCTCGTCCCGTGGCGAGGTCCAGAGGAGGACGAGCGTGGTCTGAACCTGGGGTCGGGGTTGCGTGCTGGGAGCGCGGCTGTCCCTGCGAGCTGCCAGCCCTGCGGCGCGGTGACAGCCCTGCGAGCCGCAGCAGCGCTGGGACACCAGGGGACCAGCCCCTGTGAGACCAAGCAGAGCCCAGGCAGGCCCAGCAGATGCCATGAGCCCGGTCCCAGGGCTTTGAAAGCATCACTGGGCACAAAAATTTACATCAAGCAAAGGCAACTAATGGAGGAAAAATAGAAACTCACGGGCAGTGGAGCAGCACAGAGCACCACAGGAGGTAAAGAGAGCCCTCGGGTACCTGTGTCTGCATGACCATCAGCAGAGGTTCCCAGCTTCCGACTCAGGTCTGCGCGAGGGCCAGACTTCTTCTGCAAGAGGGTTTGCCCTCCAGTTTGCCACCCTCTGCGTCTGTTAATGCACAGCTCACGAGGTCTGTCCGAGTAGACTACCTGGCGCTCACTGCCTTCGGGAGGAGGAGGAGAAGGGAAGGGAGAGGACCAAGATGTACTTCCAAACACAAAAGTGGCCACTGGTACAGTAAATCTGCACCATGCCTTTAAAATCCTGGGCTGAGGCAGCAGCCGGACAGCCAGCACAGCCCCGCTGCCTGCGTTTGCTCTGCACGACCTTACACCGGCAGCGGCTGAGCCTTCGTCTGCACGACGAGTCTCCCAGGAGACCTTTCCCCCTGCTTCCCCAGGGCAGCACCGTGCCGTGCGGCTCGCAGGCAGCCGTCCTGCCTGGCCCACGGTGCTGCTCCCGCAGCACCGGGCTCCTCAGGAGCACCGGGAGAGGCAGAGCTGGGCCCCCTGAGCCCTCGCTTCCTTCTCCCTCAGCGGTGAGAACAGGCTCCAATTATTTTTGTCAGGTCTTAAACAGAACAAGGTGACAGTCATGACACATGGCATCTTTCGCCGACCGAAAGGCTCCCGGACGCGCCAGTGCTGTCTGCGCCAGCGTAGTGACACACGCTCAGGTTGTGAACCACCTCTGGAATACAAATGGGCTTGGAAAGATAAAAATAAGGTTTGAATTTATTGCTGATTAAACAAATTAAAGACACGTTCCTGCACCACATTTGCAGCATACCAACTGGGACATTTTTCCTGGCTCACTGGCACTTGCTGGGTTGGTGCCTCTCTCCAAGAAGCAGACCCAACTGTGCTTTTCAGTGTCCACACCTACAAGTCCATTTTTCAGTGCGAGCACAACCAGCTCGCTTCATTTTGGCTAGGGGGGGGGAAAAATTATCTGACTTAGGATAAAGAAAAAAAATCTTGCTTCTGTGCGCGGGGGCAGCTCTGTGCGGAAAGGCACGCCGCAATCTCAGGAAAAAACCGCAAGCAAATCAGGGGTCAGCCTCTGCCAGCGAAGAGCAACACTTCTTTATCACCTCCAGCCCAGACACTGCGTAAGGACAAATCTGCACAAGCAGAGATAGGATCTGGACCTGCGAGCAGAGAGGAACATCCAAAGCATGTAAATCAAGGTCCTATAGATGCGTCTTATGGCTCAAGATTACGCGTCTGCCGTCAAGGACTGGGAGCCCGGCGCGCTGCGCTTCTCCCGCACCGTTCAGGCAAAAATCATTCCGACTCCCCGACGGGCTGCGGCGCTCGGCTGATGCTCGAGTGCCATCTGCTGCTCTCCCCTCGCTCCCAGGGCCCAAAGCTGGGACGGGACCGAGCCTGGGAGCCGAGCTGTTGTCCCTCAGGTCACGCTGGATGTGGGCACTAGACGCTGGCGGTCTCCTGGGGAAGGAGCAGAACCCGGGGGCTGTGGGATGGGGACAGGGCAGGTACAAAAAAACCAACGCCAAACCGACTTTTCTCCACCACGGCTCTTTCCTCACTCATTCGTGTTTGGTTTTCTGGCCTCAGCAGGCGTCTGGGGCAGGACTGGAGACCTGCAGCGCTTCGGGCTGCAGCTCCTCGCCGTGTGCCTGCGTAGAACACACCGCCGGACGCCGCAGCAGCGCAGCCACGCTGCCTGCGCTGGCAGAGGAGAGGCTGTGTTCTAACTTTCGGAAACACAGGAGAAGAATTAGAGCTACGGACTTGACGAGGCAGCCAAACACTTTTTTCCTGCTCTGACAAAACAATCCTTCCTGTGGAGAACAAGCATCTCTCAAGGAAGGGCTGGGCTCCCTGGTGTCCCTCCCCAGCGTCACTTCTGCGCCGGGGACAGCACAGCCGAGGAAGACCAGGTGGCTGCGGGCAGCACTGGCAGACCCGCTGGGCGATGGTGGGCAGCCGAGGGACCGCCGTCTGCTCCCCTGCGACCGACAGCGTCCCTCTGCGACCGACAGCGTCCCTTGGCCACCCAGCCGCCATTCCTCTCCACGTGCTGCTTGTGGCAGGAGAAGGGGAGCCGCGCGTGGGTCGTGGCAGAGCTCTGGGCACTGCCAGGCCCGGTGCTGCCCGGCGAGGGCTGTTCGGCAGCGGCACGCGAAGGGAAGGCAGCCAGCGGAGAGCAAACCAGCTCTGGGAGAGGAGTCGTGCAGGAGGGCAGAGCCCCAGCGCGGGAGCCAGCCAGCCCCTTGCCCTCTGCGTGTGCGTGGGGACCTGCGAGCACACAGGAATCGGGGAAAGACCCGACATATTTCCTACTGGGATTCTGGCAGCTTCTCTGGGCGCTAGCTTCCAGCAAGCATCGAGATGGCTGGAGCAAACCTCGGGTCAGCCGCTGCCGCAGCCCTGCGCAGAGCTTCGCAGGGGAACGCGGTACGACCAAGAGATGCTTCTGCTGCTATCTGCAGCTACAAACAAAAGAGTGCTTCTTGAGAGGGCCAGAAAAGTGGTTTAGGAGCACTCAGAGAGAGACACTCTTGACCCAGACAACACACAGGAGAGAGGCCCAGATCCACAAATTACTCTGAAAGTGCTGTTTTCCAGAAATGAGGGCACCTCGCGTGAAACAGCATGAAACATCTCGTCAGCATTCTTGAATCCAAACCGTGGAGATCGGGTACAAAAAAAGAACCTCACACACACCACGCACAGCGTTCTGAAGCTGGGACACCAACCACACAAGGCAGCGAGTCCGTCTGATCCCACTTCCCCTCTCCCAGGGGAAGGCTGAAACCTCAGTGCAGTCACGGCTACAGCACCACGCCTGCCACCTCCTCCCGCTCTCCGCCAGGACGGACAATACCTTCAGGAACATCCAACCCCGTCCTTGACACCAAAACACACACGTGGGGATCTGCTGCAGCTCTTCTACATTCTTGATTCAGCAAAAGGAGGAAAGCTTCCGGCACGCGTTGGCCTTGGCAGAGGGACAGCAGGGCGAGGGCAGCGCCAGGGCCGGGTGCAGGGAGGATGCGTGGTACCCACCAGCTCCCACCTACGGAGCTCAAGAGCTCTGATGCCTCAGCCTGGAACAGACAGGTGACAGAAGAGAAGTCTGTGAACTGGCAGGCAGTACAGACCAGCCAAAGCAGGGGCCATTCCTCACCTTTCTGTGGCAGCAGGGTGATGGATTAGCCAGGGCTGCTTTCAGGCAATTTAGAAAACAAACAGGAAGCCCTTTTTCCACTCGCACATAATTAGGTTGTGGGACATCTTGCCACAGGACATCATGAAGGTCAGGAGGACAAATGGACTCAGAACACCACCACACAAACTCACCAGAGGTGTTTATGTGTCTGTGCAGTGCAGCATCTGGCTCGGCAGCCCCTGCACTGCTCGTAGCTGGGAACCGGGAGCGTGCCGGGACAGAACTGCTCGGCAGGGCATCCCTCTCTCCTACCTTTTGCTGAATTACCCGGGCTGCCAGAGCGGGCGCGGGCCAGGCAGCCCTCCAGTCCGACCGGCTGCGGGGAGCGGTCTCACAGGGCAGAGCCCCGTCCCCCGGCGCTGCTGCCGCACAGGAACCGCTCACAGTTCCCTGGCGCAAAGCCCGAGCCCCCGGGCTCTCCTCCCAGCGCCTTCATCCCCGCTGTCGCCCAGTGCAGCCAGAATTCTTTCCTCTTGGGTTGCAGGGTTGCTGGCTGCTCTGTTGAAGGGGGCAGGGAAGGAGGGGGAGAGGAAGCAGAGGTGGCTGAAGCCAAAACACAGCCCCTGAGGCAACGAACCAAACGCAAGACACGTGTTCTTTAATTTTAGCTCAGCAGCCTCTGACACGCAGGCTTCCCAGGGACAGCACCGAGACGGGACCCGGCAGATCTGTGTGACGCACTAGAATGAAAGTAAAAATAAAGCCTGCATCTGATTTTTTTCTTCTTTTTAGGAAAAGCCTGCTGCCAATGAAGTTTCCACTGCAGAACCTGGTTCCCTGCCGCGCAGGGAGCGGCTGCAGCCGTGGCTGCGAGAGGCCAGGACCTGGACCGCTCCCAGTGCCGGCGTCAGACAGGGCCACCATTATTCTCCATCTGCTCCAGAGCCACCCTCTTCGCTCCTCCCTCCCCACGGAGCCTTCGAGTCCTCCTGCTGAAGAACTTTCCCCGGGCTTTGCCAAAGGACTGGCCCCGGTGCTCGGAGGGTCTGGCAGGAAGGTGCCGCTTGCCCCGCGCCGCTGCCCAGGGCAGGAGGACGAGGGGCAGAGGCTGTGGGGTGCGGAAGCACCCCTCACCCTTGGGAAAAGCCCCAGGAGGGGAGGTCTGGGCTTCCAAGGGGAACGCCGGAGCGTGCCTCCTGGCCGGCACAAAGCTCTCCAGGCGGAAGTCATAAATTAGGCATCTCCAGAGACCTCATTCATTTTCCCTGTAACAAAATTACCACTTTTCAAAGGGGAAAGCCCCTTTGAATGGCTTCAGTCAAACCAACCCCGTGGGACGGCTTAGCTCAGACGCACGTACGCTCAGCCCCAGGTTTGCAGCCAAGAGTGAGCAGCTGCTCTGGGGACGTGGCTGGTATTACGAGCAGCACAACCCCTGCGGAACCCGCCCCGGCTCCGCTCCTGAGGTCTGACGGGGCTCCAAGCACCACCGCTGCATCTCGGAAAGGAAAACAGAAATACAACTGCATTGCTTCAGCCTCCCCTGTTCCTTTTTTGACCTGCACCTCTTCTCCAGGCAGTCCATATTCAACTCTCTCCGTCTCAGCAAAGCCATTGACCCTTGTCCATAGCATAAAACAAAACAAAAAAGCCCCACACCCCTGGGGTGCTACTGAAGCTATTAATGTATCTATACAGGCTGAGACTTGTGATTTTAAAGCAAGAAGAGATGCCTGTTTGTTACTTGCCAACACCTCCCTCTTTTGGTTACTCTCACCCTACAATGTTCTATTTACTACAGCTGAAAAGCCCCAGCAGCCTACCACACGAGTGAGGAACAGGATGTTTTTCCATCTCAGGAGCCAGACGAAGACAAGGGACAGAGAGCAGACACGGGGAGAGCTCCCTGCGCCGGCTGCCAGCAGTGGCCGCAGATTCCTGACTTTGACGCAGCCCTCAACACCAACGTTAAGATGAATTCAACTTTGTCATGAACAGCAAGTAGTAACACATTCATCCCCGTGGGTGCAGACTAAGAAGTCTGGGGCTATTCTAAGCTCCTCAGGAAAAAACCAGCCACCACTTCCACACTAACCTGCATTTGTTTGAATCTGATGACCGTGGACTGTATCTCGGGAAGCGCTCTCAGACACGGGGATAGAGCTGAGGGAGACCCGTTTGCTTCCAAACCCTAAAACTGCAGCGTCTGCGTTCCCATGGGATGGTGCCACCACCTCGGGACTGTCTGAATTAAAATTATTCCTCCTCTCCTCTGACTTCTGGTGAGCAAGCCTCCTGCACTGCAGCCACCCTGCCCCTGCGTCCCATAGACAGCGG
>Ga0065711_1051477_pt1 | contig 10372 bp, 3 predicted proteins | sample Hoacrofraction12_FD_59098 | JGI IMG/M metagenome (GOLD analysis project Ga0065711, IMG submission 59098) | Hoatzin crop microbial communities from Cojedes, Venezuela - Epithelial fraction 12 v2 (version 2) | ecosystem: Host-associated > Birds > Digestive system > Esophagus > Crop | place...
AAAAAAAAAAAAAAAAAAAAAAAAAAAAAAATCAGCTGTGCCTTTACTTTTGAACATAATTGTTGATGTTTTCAAGGAAAAACATAACTTGCCATGAATTTCAACAGAATCTGGGGTGATACCCAAATTTACATACCCCAAATCTGAGTTGATAATCTGAATTAGGATTCGGAGGCTACTTTGAAAATCCCAGCATGAATGTTCTGAAAAGCCCCTTCTGCTTAGGTTGGTACTGTCAGTAAATTAAAAAAGTGCAACAGCACTCAAGACAAATCTCAATACCTTCTGTAACACAGAATGTCCTCAAAACATCAAACAAAACCGCTGTTATGCAAGCATTTAGCTAAGTGTTTAAATTTGGTATGAGCAGTGTTTTATGCTACAGAGACAGAAGCCATGGGTAAAGTCCTTCATGGGATTTTAACATTAAATAAAGCCTTCAAAACAATACTGTAGTACTTCTTAACAACGTCTGGCATCCCCACCAAAGCAGATACCTTCAGGATACACCACTGCAGCCTTTTTATAGTTTTCATAACGCTATGAATGAGTAAGATTGGTCATTTTAACCACTGTGGCAGTGATATTTACACATGCACCCAATATTGGCAGGGTGCTGAAAACAAAGGAAAACTGGCCTATTAAATGGCTCCTTAAATTTGAAGTACAAGGAAAGGCTGATAGAGCTTGTTTCGCTCAGTTTTAAACGACAAAACTGGAGGGTGAGAGATAATTCTGCTGTGCAAGCAAACACAGAAGTTAGTTTTAATGAATACTGAACCAGACTAAGACATGTACGCTGGAAGATGAAAGGCAACGGACATACGTTGCAACAAGGCAAATTCTTACTGAATATTAGGAAGTTTCCTTCACTGTGAGGATGATCAACATTGCAACACATTGCCCAGAAGGGCTCTAGAATAATCCTGAGAAGCCTGATATAGCTTAGCAGTTAGATCTAACCTTCAAATCTGGCCCTTCTTTGAGCATGGGGTTGGACGAGATGACTTCCACAGATCCTTTCCAACTTAAATTATTTTATTAGTCTATGATTCCTGTTTCCAGTTTAGACTATTTTAGCTACCGCTTTCTTTTAATTGTAGTGTCGCATAAATCCAGGAAGACACTGAATACTCCTGCTGAAATGTCAAAGAACAATATGAGAGAACATCACCAACTTCAAAACAATGTTGTGATCCTCACTGGTTGCAATCTCTTCTTGGCATTAATGAAATTTTGGAAGGTCTCATTAAAAATTCTTGCCTCAGAACCTACACAATTTATCAAGACAGGGAAAAGGCTATCCAGTAGGTCCAACCAAGGACATTTTGTAAATTATGGAAGTGATCTTGTTTTGCCATCTTTCTTACAGTATGAATCACTTCCAGATGTATAAATTGCCAAGACAGGTGAAGACTTTTCTCCCCATTACTACAAAACAGCAGGTGGGGAACAGCCAGCTTAATTACTTCAGACAGCAGTAATAACTTGACTTACCTTGCTAGTAAATATGAGTATCAACTTGGCTCACTTTTTGTTCGAATAGCTACTGTCAAACAGACTTCTCTGTATGTCAGTCAGGAACAATAAAACATGTACATTCTTCTTATAAAAAGGAGTAGTTTTTCATTACACAATCCTTTTGACTAATAGACCAAGGTGGTGACAGTTCGTGATAATTCATTAGCACAGGCAGAGTTGCTAATTAATACTGCTAGAACTAGGAGCACAACCTCAGTTTAAGGACTAGAGCAGAATTATTTTTCCTGCCCCAAAAAAGGTACAAAGAGAAGCTGCTCTCTGCTCATCAACAGAAGTTTGACTGTTTTGGAAAGATATTTCTGGAACAAAGTTGTCTCTTTGCTCTAGCAGCAAAAAAGTGAAAGCCCTATTACAATCAGTAAGGCAGCAAGAAGCTACTGCCATGTAAAATGTAAGTATTTTTGAGGGAAATAATATTTAACTCCTTAAGCATGGCAATTCAGGTCAACCTCTTCATAGTGGATGAAAATATGAGAACGCCTCTAACGAAACGTCTGCCTGAAATTAAGCATAATGATACTGATCTATCTCTTTTCCTTTAGGAGGGCGGGAAAGTGGTTTCTTACCAAGCGTATTAGCCACATAACAAAATAATGTGTCCAAGCATAACAAACAGTTATATCACATATCAGAGAGCTGAGCGGAAGATGAATTTACAGACTACTTAAAAATTGAGAAGGAAAAATTTCTCAAGGAGTCTATTGGTCCTCAGCTGTAGTAGAAGCATGGTCCAAGACGGCCATTATCAGTTCCAGTAGTCCAGGCAGACTAGACCTTTTGAAGTGTACGTTTTAGGGTAAGAAGCAGCCCTCACTCCTGCACAACCATGACAGTTTTGTGACACAGGCACCATGCATAAACTGCCACTCTTTCATAGAACTTGAGATGAGTATGCCCATTCCATATTTCACTCACTTAAAGGATTTTGAATGGGTAACTTCTCTTCTTATTATTAGCTTCAATTGAAATCAGTTATGTTCACGTTGTAAATGATCAGTTGAAAATTTCTAAAAGATCTTGTATACAGTCTAACAGGATAATTCCTCCCCACAAAGCTGACAGCAGGTCTCAGGTATCATCTGCAGTTCAATTAAACAGAAAATCTTAAAAAGTTGCAACTTTAGTACAATACGTCTGCCCAAAAGAACTGTTCAGTACAGCAAAAGACAGGTTTGTGAGACTGAAGCAGGTTGTGCTGTAGGTTTTTATTTTTTTTTATTTTATTTTTTTTTTAAATAGTAGAAGGTATTCTCGCAATGTCAATTTTTTATCCCCAAGTCAAACTGAGTTGAAATATTCTGTTGCATTTCAGAAATAAAGTGCCAGAAGTCATCCATGGAGGGTGGCTCCTTGGAATCCACTATTGATCTGTACTTTAGCAAAGGAAATTCAGGTAAGAACTACTACTTCTACTGAAAGTCTTTCGAAGTATCTTTTAATTTCTGTTCTTTCATTGCCCACTCAAATGTTGAGTCGCTTGGAATACAGTTAAATATTAAGAAACTGCTGGGCTTGCCTAGAAGGTTAACACTTGCAAACTGCTCCAGGACTTTGGTGCAGGTTAGCTCCCTCGCAGGTCAGTTGCTGAAACCGTATCTTTGAATACTTTCTCCCTCAACAATCTCAATACTGAGTTACCCAGATCAGACTGCCTATGAAAGACAATTAAGTTAACATGGCCAACTTGTCAGGAAAGCAAATTAGAAGCACTCAAAAAAAAAATCCCATCTGCATAGCTGTAGAGGTGGTAAACTCTAGCTAGTCTGACAAACAGCTGGAAAGGCAAGAAAGCGCCTTCAGCTAGTGCAGCTACTGTAGTGAACGTCTGACTCTACAGTCAAACTTATGATCTACTTTTCACGACCAAGCTTCAATTTTATTTCAAACCAACTAGGACAACAACTGTAAACACAGGTGCACAGAATCACAGAATCATTGCAGACAGAAGGGATCTCAGAGATTGTCAATCCCACCCCTTTCCTCAAAGTATGGTCAACTACAGCAAGACGCTAGGGGTTGTGTCCAGCTGGGTCTTGAGTATCTTCAAGAAGGAAGGCAGCACAACCTTTCTAGGCAACCTGTTCCAAAGGTCTGACCACATTCCCCCCTTATGTTTGAGTGGAGTTTTCTGTATTTCAGTTTGTGCACATTGCCTCTTGCCTCTTCACCAGCCACCACTGTGAAGAGTTCAGCGCAGTCTTTCTTAGTCCCCTCACTGGGTATCCACACACATTGATAAGATCCTCCCCCAAGTCTGCTCATCTCAAGGCTAAAGAGTCCCCACTCTCTCAGCTTCTTGTGTCAGGTGCTCCACAGCCTCTCTCTGTGGTGCTTCACTAGACCCACTCCAGATGTTCAACTAATCCCTAATGCAAGTAAGCAATAACACAAAGAGGCAATTTCAGATTTCTTTCTTCCCTTCTCTTTCTCGAGATCTACAGCAAAAAATTTTAAATCAATGCAGCTTTTTGGAGTCAGTTACAAATACCAATTACCAATCCTTTGTGTGATTATCATTTATTTATCTCAGATGCCAGATCAATGTCACTTACACCAAGAGGTAAGCTCTACCAAGGCAGACAATTTTGTTAGGAAGTTGAAAATTTGAATCTATTTCTACGCACAATCTCAAGAGATTGATTTAAGCGCAATACCCACAATAGAATTTTACTGGCATTATGCTACAGTTGCACAAAACAAGTATCTTCATCTCTTAGTTGCATTACTAAAATTGCATCTTTAGACTTTTATCAAAATATTATTAAAATCATTATTAGGAATTATACTCCTTAGGGCAGGATCTGTATGACAAAATCCCAGATCCCACCCAAACACAAATTTATTAGATAAAAAACCCAAAATCCCTGGCTATCACTAATCTCATATTCTCTTTCTAATAACCACAGTCTTGCAGAAGAGAGAGATAATTTTGTAAGGCATTTGAAAAGCTCTAATTAGAAATCAGGTCAACTGTAAAGTAATTCTAGCTTCCACTTGCACCCAAAACAAGACAGCAAACACAAGGCTATGACAAATCCAATACAACGCCCCTTGTATTCTTCACTACAATAACGTGTTTCATTATACGACTAGATATTTAACGAAACAATTCAGAAGAGTGGAAATCTAAGTCCTACTTTTTATTTCTGCACTGATCTTTCTTCAGGAATTTTCTAAAAGTTTCTACTTCAACAAGCTTTGTATCTCTTGGTACCACAGCAAGTTGGGCAGCCTGAATAGAAACAAAATAGCAGCAATTACTTTGAGAAGTTTGGCTTACTTCCATGATGGAAAGAATGTGCATATTCAGCACTAGAACTTTCCTGAATTCATCTTGGCTACCTCAGAAACAGTCTCTCACTGTCACAGAGGTAGTGGACTTAGGGTTGCCAGTTTGTCTAGAAGGCAAGGAAGACCTTCACCCCAAGTCAAATCCCAGCCTTCCTGCAACGACTGTACTGCTGATCAACGAGAACTTTCTCCTTCTCATGGAGACATCCAATCAGGCATAGGAAAAAAAAAATTCTGTGCTGTGGATTTCCCAAAGACCATCATCTTGCTTGCTGCAAAAGGCAGGTCTCACCTTTTAGAGCAGGGCAGCAATAATCTGAGTGGCAGATGCTCATTTTGATATTAAAATTGAATTACCATTAACTAAAGAAAAGAATACAGAAGACAACCATCACTGCAACACTTCTAGGACACGGCTCTGCTCTTCCCATCTGAACAAAAACCCAGGAAAACACACCAACCATTACTGGATTTCAGTTTGAAGTCACATGAAAAAGCCATTTTTACATGCCTTTTGCTAAGAAATCTGTAATTTTCTTCTCTGATCAAGCTTCTTTTCCTAAAGCTCTGCGTACCAGGATCTTAAAAATGTTCATCCTTGAAAGAGCATTTTGTTCACCATTTCTGTTCCTTTATTAAAACACATTCTAAAGAAGTAAGGCTCGTATTTCAAAGAGGACCAATCTACCATACACACACCAAAAGGAAGGCCCTGGTTCTATCATGTTTCACATTATTTCAGTGACGAGCGGTATAAAAACTTCACGTACAAACTCACTACCTCAGTGCCAAGCTTCCAGAATGATTATCCCTTTTACATCAACTTCTGATTTACCTTCTGAAATTGCAATGCATATTTCTACGCTTTTGAATTTAAGGCAAGTCAACATCCTGCTTTTTATTTTTTCAGCCACAATCCACTATTAGATAGAAATATTGAAGGAACCAAAAGGGCGAGCACCAAATGAACAACCAACGCTCCCAGCACATTTAAACATGAGTGCTTCACACCATTTACTATGGTAAGGCCCTTTTTAAATAAATGTGTGACTCACTGTTTGTTTTCTTCACCAGGAGGTGGAGTCTTGCCATGCCCCTCCATTACAAAATCCTCATGTTCCATCTGCAAAGGCAAGCATTGCAGGTCAGAAATCGGTGGAGCAAAATGCACATCACCTAAAGTGGCCCTTTTCCATACGCAACAACTTAGGACAGCCACTTTATCACAGTGGCTGGTCTAGAACAGATCATGTAGTTTCTTAGCAACATATGTACATCTCCAACCCCATTGCTATGGTATCATTTTATAGCACAGTCTACAGAAAATCTTACAAGGGAAAAAGAATTACTTAATTGCTATAGCAGAAGACTATCAGTCAGGGTATTTATGTTCTAAGTTTTGCTCTGTTATGGACTTCCTTTGTCATTCTGAGTAAGTGTGGCTTCTACCACTTCTCCCCTACACATAAAGCAGGAACTAAAAAAGTCACCTCTATCAACATCTCTGGAGAAAAATCAGAATTTTAAAAGAAACTTATTAACCACAGACAGAAACTGCTGTGAAAGCAGAGTACTACTTGCAAAAAAGAACTTTTATATGAAAAAGAGACTTTCACTGCACACGCATAGCTTAGTGAGCAGGGTAAAAAAGAGGCCTAAGGGAACCTCAAATAGATACTGTTCCAATGACAACATAAGGTAGGCATTTCCTTTGGCTCACACGTTAAAAGATTCCAAGGGCACTAAGGAAGTTTTCTGTTTAATTGTTCGCTTTTAAAATACAGTTTTAGCATACATTTTCAGTAATTTATTTGGCCAGAAAGAAGAATCATATTATATTTGACGATTAGTTAATTACACACTCTTCACTTAATTTCTTCATTCAGCCAGAATTTCTTGCAAGGTAGCAAAATATTATTCTCTTTATACAAAAATTCAACACATGCACTTAGTATTTTATATAAACGTCCAGATATACAGTTAGCAATGCTCTACTTCACGTGAAGCCAGCAAACAGGCCACACTGCAATACTCAACAAGCCATACAAAAAAGCAACTAAATCATAAGTCACAAACAAATCCATGATCCACTACATTAAACTGGAAATAAGAGAGAAGCACTGTTTAGTCAGTAAAGATAATATGGTTTATTCAGTCTTTGAAGAAAAAAAAAAAATCCCCCAGAACCAAACCAAACCAAAATCCAGCACCCACTTTCCCTTGTGCCCCTACCCTCCCCCCGAAAGAGTCAGGTTTACTCATTTGTACCTCGATGCTGTTGACAGGTCAAAAATACTGACAAAAACCCTATTATCTGCATATTGACATCTAACCAGGATAACAGAAATTGTATTATTTGCCTGCACAGACACAGCCCAAAGCAAAACCACAAATGAACTGAGAAACTGATGTACTGTAAGGTGGTAAAGACATCCAGAAGACAGTCAAATACGTGTAGGGTAATTTCACATTTGCAAATGTGTACCAATGCAACCCACAGTCAGAACAATATTTTCATGTAAAATCAATGTTTGAATGCAAGAAAACTTTGTATTAAAGTTTTGTAAAAAACCTCTGACTTTTATCCATGTATTCCCACTGTATCAGAAACACTGAAGATTGTACCTCAGTCTGTATCTGATTCTCAAGAACTCTAACATCTGGACTCAAAAACTGTCTAGCTGAAGAGAAGCGTATTCACTCCACTTTTTCTGTTGTTGCAGATGTTAAAACACAAGTGTGACAACAGGTAAAACAGCTACTGATTTGTGGCCAAGTAGCAAACCAGCACGGTTCTGTGACTGACCGTAAATGTTTAAGAGTTATTCTTACACAACCTGAAATCAGGAGGTATTTTAGCCTGTTGCTGGTATGAGACAAGTACAATTCATATGAATAGTAAGCAAGGGAACAGTTTGTGACCAGTATTGGCAAGTAGGATAAACTAAAGCCCTTGGGAGTAAAGAATCACTACATACAGCAAATATATAGCACTAAAGTAACAATATTCCCATACAAAATACAAATTCAACTTAATCAAGCTGTAGAAAAGGAGAGATCATGAAAACTGAAGTATAAAATAAGAATGATTTTAAAACCAACAAAAACTTAGAAAAGAACAGGAAATTATTTTATTAGATCATAAACAAGAAATCTGAATTAGAACTGGAACATCTAGTAGGCCACCACCAGGACAAGGCAACTGCCGAAGTACTGCCAATAAAACTTTTGCTTTAGTGGAATTTTGTATGAAGGATGCTAGTGACATAGCTATTCCAGACACATTATCATCTGGCATTCATATCTGTCAGAATTACCATTTTAAAAAGAAGTGGGCAAATAGTGAAAAACAACAATCGTCTGAGCTAGAAACAAGAAGATTGTAGGTCCAAGCACAATCTGTTTTAAAGCAAGTAGAAAACCCCATCTCCTTTTAGAAGTGTTAATCAGCTTTATTTCAGACAGCAGACAGAAGTATCTGAAATGACCAAAATCTGCATTATCAAAAACTGAAGATATGGTACAATTATGTCAGTAGTGAAAAAAAGAGCTGGGCTTTGTGCAACTTAGAGAAAGGCAATGACAGAATTTCTCATGAGAAGTTCACCAAGAAAATTAGTCATGGAGTGAGAAAACACTCATGAATACAGAAATTGTTCAATACACAAAGTAAAGATTAATTGGTAGGCTCACCCTAAAAAAAGCCAACAAAATGCATCAAGACACTAAAAGAGGACATAAGAACTTCAAGAAATTGAGCATTAGTGAACTAGGAAAAAAAATAAATCTCTTTTTACAACGAATGAACAACTACACTGGTAGGAAACAGTTGGCTGGTCAGGTTCAGAGGATAATGGTTACTGCATTGTATGCTGCCTGGAGGCTGGTAACAAGTGGGGTCCTGCAGGGGCCTACTCCAGGACAAGTCCATTAAACAACTTTACCAATGACTTGAAGGGCTGTTATGGCGTACTCTGGTCCGAATTTTAAGATAATACTTAACTGGGGTGAAGAGGTTCAGTCAACATGTCCAAGGGCAGGGCTGCCATTCAGATGGACGTAGACAGGCTGAAGGAATGGATCCTACAGAAACTGTATGAATTCAAACAGGACAAACACAAAGCCCTGCACCTGAGAGGCCCTGGCAATGACACAGGCTGGAGACTGACTGGGGAACAGTTCTGCGGAAAAGGTCTTGGCAGATAGCAAGCTGATCATTGGCCAGCAGTGTGCCCTCGCAGAAAAGGTCAACAGTATCCCAGGCTTTATTAAGAGCAGCCTTGCCAGTAGATGAGGGAACTGATTATCACCTCTACTCAGTGCTTATTATTCCAGATATGGTCAATGCACCTTGTTTTGGGCCCCCCAATGCAAGAAATATATCCATAAAGTGGATGCAGTAAGCCACCAGGATGCTCACAGAGACAAAACACTTGCTCTGTGAGGACAGGCTGAGGGAGCTGGGCTTGTTTAGCCTAGAGAAGACACAGCTTTGGAGAGCAATGAGCATAAGTGGAAACTAAGAGATGTCCAGACAGGATATAACATGACTCATTTTCACCTTAAGAACAGTCAAGCACTGAAACAGATAGCCCAAAGAAATTTTGTAGTCTCCTTGCTTCAAGATTTTCAAGGCCAGACCGGATAAAATACCTCATAACCTGGTCTGACCTCATAGCTGACCCTGCTTTGAGCAGGAGGTCAGACTACAGACCTCGCAAGGCTGCTTCCAACCTGAATTGCCCAGCAATCCTGTGAACGCAAGAACAGATTCAGTCTAATATAGACAGGTAATATACAGGAGAAAAAATTCCTGATCAAATTCCCAACCCAGCAACAACCTGCACTTCAGTGTGGAAAGGTCCAAAATATCTTAGAAAGTTACATATTCAAAGAAACAAAAATAAAACATCCATCAAGAAAAACTAAACTATGCCGAACAGTAATAGAGAAAGAAATACTGAAATACTGTAGCAGAACCATACCATATCCTCTTTCAGAATACTGTCTATGACAGCAGACAGTGAAGGCTCAAAACCCCTCCACAACACTCTACAAACAGGAGAATAAAGAAAGGTCTAAGGCACAGGGAAGTTTTTACATTAACAAAATCCAACACTTGGGCTGCAGATCTCCCTTAATGCAAGACAACACATGACAAGTATTATAAACAACAACAAAAAAAACCCCACACAGTTTGACTGTGTTGTAACAAATATCACCCCTTTGCTACCACAATACAAATAAAACCTAATACACTTGCAAAAAAACCAGCATAAAAGGAGATACCATTATTTGGAAAATGTACTATTAAGCAGACAAAAAATTACTTGTTGTACAAACACAAATTACAACACCAAATTTCACAAGTCCTGGTGAACTTCATGTTTTATATATTTGTACGTATGAAGATTTATTTGTGTATTAGAGGATCACAAAACAACAGCAATACAAGCTTTTCAGTTTCTGGCAATGAGATCATTTTTAGAGAGTGAAAGGGGAAGTTATATATATATATATTTTTATATATATATATATA
>Ga0065711_1051478_pt1 | contig 10372 bp, 5 predicted proteins | sample Hoacrofraction12_FD_59098 | JGI IMG/M metagenome (GOLD analysis project Ga0065711, IMG submission 59098) | Hoatzin crop microbial communities from Cojedes, Venezuela - Epithelial fraction 12 v2 (version 2) | ecosystem: Host-associated > Birds > Digestive system > Esophagus > Crop | place...
ATTAACTGAAGCAGAGAGTCTTGCATCTCCATACAAAGGGGTTAGTTCCTGATAGGGGCTGGGAGTCGCCTAGAACCAGTCAAGACCGACCCTGCTGTATGGATGGGAGCAGGGGGACAACTGAGTTTGCGCAGAAACAAAGGTCAATCAGCAGACACTGTGATGAAGAGGATGGGCCTTCATCTTGGGACCCCCAACGACCACCACTAGGAGGCACTGCGCAAGCGCAGCTGGGAGGAGACTATGGAAATTATTTCTTGGAACTAATTATAATATGGAAATTATTTCTCGGAATTGATTTTGATATGCAATGAGGATAGATGTGTATGTATAGGTGTATTGGGAAATCTAATGTATATGTAATATTTAATTGTATAAATTGAAGAGGCACGTTGCTGCTCGGTGCGCACAACTTTGGTGGGACTACCCCTCCGTGTCGCTAGGCGCCGAATAAACATACCTACTTTACAATCTTACAGATTGTGGAGTCTGCTTTCTGCACGTCAGGAGACTACTGATATGCTTCATTCAAAGGCATTGCTCAGCACTGTGCTAGCTGTGCACTGTAAAGGTCCCTGTCATGTACCTGGAGTATGAGGAACTTTCTGAAGATATGCATTTTCTAAGTGTAGACTAACTTCAGGGGCGCTATCAGCATGGCCAGTCTTGCCTCTTGATCCTTTCTGGCCTTTCCTGGCTTTGAGAGAGCTGAAGAACTTTCTAAATGGATGTAGAGAGGAAACCCTGGAGCGGTCTCATCCATTTAACCTCTCTGAGCAGTCTTTGGTTTGATCAAGCCACTAAAACCCTCTGAGAATTCATCTTCAGGGTTGCCTTCAAGTTTTTTTCTGCAGAAGGGGTGCTGGAAACCATCTAATTTTCCTGCAAAGTGGCATGTCAGAGGGACAGAACCCTGGACTGATAAGTGGCTATCCAGGCTGGCAGCATAGACACACTCCAAGGGAGGACTTAATTTGCCTTAGGGAGGAGTTAATTTTCCTTAACACAGGTGTCTAGTGGTATTTGAGACTGCCTATGTTATTCAAGACTTTCAAACAGGTCTAACACGGGTCTTGTGGGATAATCTCAGCTTCTCAATTCCCATAAAGCAGCATTTGGACAGCAGGTGGGGTCCCTGAGTGTGCCATAATGTCTCTGGATGTCAATATTCAGATGTCAATATTCAGGCAATGGACTTCTCCCACCTCTGGTGTTGGTGTCCCTGTGTTTGTGAGGTGCCCGAGTTCTGATCTTCTGATCCCCCAGCTGTTTGGAGAAGAGCTGGTCAACACAATCACTGCAGCCAAGAGAGAGTTTCAGGTCACTTTAAAGGTGACCTGCATTGGACCAGGTTAGTTGCTCTGCTGACATAATTGACTTCACGAAGTGGATCTGCCCTGACTGTATTAGGTGTTGAGACACCCACCTCACAGATACAAAGCTTCACTGTACATGCTTAAGTCCAGATGTCTGCATCTGCAGCTGATTCCCCTCTCTGCAATTTAAGGTGACTTACAACGATGTTTACAACCCAACATCTTTTCCAAAAAAGAAGGTACTTAAGATGGAGCCAACACAAAGAGTGGCATAAAACTTCCAAAGTTTTTGTGACAGTTGTTTGCTTTGTGCATGGCCAAAAAGTATCTATGGAATGTAATTTCATTTTCTTAACACTGGTGGCTAAAATTTTTGTATAATTCACCCTTTGGAGGGATTAATATTCCTTTCTTGGCTGAAGACAGTCCCTGAACCACTGTTTTGGATTTCAGCTGTCAACTGAGATGAATTCTATCCTTAATCATGTCCCTACTTTGCAGCTCATGCAGCTGTTGGGTTTGACAACAGGGAAGATACCCTGGGACTTTGGCTGAGATTCTTCAGCCCTTCTGAAAGTGCAGAAGAAGCCTGGATACCCTAAGGTATTATTGCCATTATATATCGATTTGTAGGGAACTGAATCAAAGCTCCGCAGTGTTGATATTAAAGATACATAAGATGAATCATATCCACTGCTGTCTGAACTTCTTATTTCTTGGAATGAACCATAAGCCCAGTCAATTGAATAAGGCAAGAAAGAAGGTGTTTCTGTGACATACGATTACACTCCCAGAAGCCCACAAAGGATCTTTACAGGGAGATCACCACATGTCGTCTTTGGAAGGGGCAAAATTAGAATAAACCAAATTAAATAACATTAGTGCAACGACTCACAGGAAAAGCTTTGAGAAGAATCTAGGTTGCTAGGCTGGTATCCTTTAAAGCAATGCAAAATGGAAGCAATGTTAATGGCACTAAATTAAGCATTTTCTTCTTCTCCTTCTAAGGCAGTTAGTGTTGAACCTTTAAGGTATATATTCTGTACTTGGAAAGGCAGGTTATACATGCATATAACCAGCATACATGCAGACAATGTTTTTGCTGGATACATGTCAGTTTAAGAAAAAGCTACATACTTGAAATGCCGCAAAAGAAGATGTGATTTTGTCACTTGCAAGACAGGTCACTGAGACCTATGCATAAGAAAACCTCCTCAGAAGAGAAGGCATCTCAGGAGGAGGAGGAGTGTTCTTTGGCTAAAAGGCAATTTCAAGGGATTAAGTGACACAACAATAACTGGCTGATATGAGCTGAAAGATATTTCTAAGGGTTTGTAAAACAAAAGGTCTTCCTCCCAGGAATATTTGATTTTCTCAATCTGCATGGTGAGTACTTCTCTCTTCCTTTGTAACAGTACCATAACAAGGGTGATCTGAAGGATGACATAAGATCTAGCTCCCTGAAGGGGATGAAAACATGTCTGTTGAGATAGTGTGTATGTCTTCTCCCCATAAGAAGAGGTTTTCTAGCCCTTGAAAACATCTCTAAGTGTGCTGTCCAATTACTTTATTAGAAATAGTCATTTTATCAATTTAAATATTCTATGTTATTACTCCTATTATTGTTATCTCTGCTTATTATTATCTCTGCTATAACTCAAGATTTGGTGATTGATTCATGTCAGGATGTTTGTTAACCTTTAGCAGTAATTCATAATTCTTTCATTATAATAGGCTTGAATTAAAGTATTTTCAGTAAAATCATTGCACAAGAGTCCAGAGAGTATTAATCTCTACAAGTTAGACATCCAAATCTGAGGAAGCACTTTAAGCTCAGTGTATTATGAGTGGAGAGAGCAAGAGAGGTCCGGAAGGCACTTTTCAGACTTACTGCCACTACCTGCTTAAGATGAAGAAGAGTTATCCCTGCCAATGCTTATTGTTATCAACCAATTAGAGAAAACCTGCTGTGACTAACTCAAAACTTGCACATATATTAGCCACCTCATTTAGGGCATTTGGCAGCATTAAATGCCTGATTTAGTTGCATACATACAGGTGCCTAGTTCCTTTGGAAATGTCTCATGGTTACCTGGCCAGCCTCCCATTGTGTCTCCTAGGGGCAATGGTCCTCCACAGTGTCTGCCACTCCTCTGTAGACATTAGTCTAGGAATGCAAGTGGATCCTTCTGTCAATGTTTAAAAGTCAGTGGAATAACCCAGTGGCATTTTATATGCCTTACAATATCTCATCTCATCTCATCTCCAGGTTGCAAAAACCTATAAATAGATGTCCAATCTACCAGCAGTATGTTGATGTCCTGGATACTCAGCAGTGCCTAAGGTGTAATGAGGCATCTATGTTTAAGCAACTGAGTTCCATCCCAGTTTTGCAAATGTAAGTTACTCACCACAAGTGGGATTTTTCTCACTTGAACTGAAATCTATGTCTCTGTCTTTTTTTGGTTACAGGATAGTTACAGACGATCCAGGAAAATAATTGCATAATCTACCTTAACATGAGATGAATCATGTCCTACAAGTGCCTTTTATATCCATTGTTCAAATAGGCTTTCTAGATGATTTGGTCATGCAGCTCTCTACCAGAAAAGGTGCTTGAGGATGGATGAGCAGGCTCTTATCTTCTGTTTGTTTCTGGAGATTGACTCCTCTGTTCTTTGAATCAACTGTCAGCAAATCCAGAGGCTAATCATCATGTTCATGTCATCAGGGAACAAACTCCACTCTGAAAATACTAGATACTAGTAGTCTGGTAGTCTATTTAGATTTAGCACTTATTTTTAGTAAGGTAGAGTTGTGTGAGAGGAATTTAACTAAGAAAGTGACACCAAGGGCCAGGAGTACTGTTGGGAGGTTTAGCTAAACCTTGGTAGTAGAGGTATTCATAAAGGCTATGTTCAATCAAATGATGCTCCTTTTCAGACCTCCCACTGGATATGCCTATGTTTGCATGTTATATCAGGGTCACCTACCATAAAGCTCCAGCTCTTAAAGTGTCCACTACCCCCCTCCCCCAAGCAACTGCATTTTAACTGTCTCTTTAGGGTCTAAAGATTAGACACTGAAGAAGGAAGGATCAAAAGCTTCTACAGTGTGGATTTAATTGCCTTTACATGCTTAACATTGAATTTGGGTATTGCTCAGAAAGGCAATGTAAACTTGTCACCGTTTAAAGCAGGGCATCAATAAACTGAGTGACAGACGCTATTAACCCCCACCCTCCCAGCAGAGGAAGGGAAAAGGAGGAAAAGGGAGAGAGACTTACAAATTGAATATAAGAAGTGTTACTAATAACACTAATAATACTACTAATAATAAGACAGACAATGCAAAATACACAAAACCAATACTGAGTTTCTTGGAGTTGGGTGCCGGGGCACTGGGTCCTGCCAGCAGCTGCCAGGCAGCACCAGGAAATCCCGGGCTGGCCTTGGCAGTAGACAGGAACTGGACTCTGGAATGCACTGATTGGAATCTGGATCAGGATTGCAGGCAGAACAATCAGCAGCGTCCTCTTCAGAAGCCGGCCATGGGTGAAGAGAGCGAGACCCTTGTGATCCCCCAGCTTTAAACCGAGTATGACGTGAATGGCATGGAATACCTAGCTGGTCAAAATTGGGTCACCTGTCCTTTCCACCCCTCCCTGCAAGTACGATGCTTTATGACTCCTCACTTTCAGGACCTAAGAGATCTATCAGTGACCTTGGCTGCTATAGTAATAATTATAAACAGGGGCTTTTTTCTGCATTCATTTCCTACCATTAGCTCAGTGTAACCGTAAAGATTAGATGCTATCAGCTTTGGAGCGGACAGTGTCTGTAAAATATGCAGCCAGCTTCAGAAAAATGCAGTTACTTAGAAGAATTTAGATGTAAGGAAGATTCACTAGAAGTGAATTGGTTTTGTTTTAACCAAAACCAGGACAAAACTTCATCTTAGAAACTAATGAAGAGGAGTAGCAGGTGATTCAGAGTGGAGATCTTAGTGAGCCTTGATGAATGCTTTCTTTCGAAGAACACCCAGTGAAAAGGGAACACTGGCTAATTTCAGGAAGAATGTTTTGGAGACTCTCGCTCTTTACTTTTTGTTTTTTTGTGTGCTTCCCTCAAAATATGTTTTAGTCTTTAAAGGTAAGCTACAAATGGAAAATCAAACAACAGTGATTGAGTTCGTACTCTTGGGTGTTAATGATGATGATAAACTCTAGTATGTGCTCTTTAATGTTCTTTTAAGCACCTCCATCTTTACTTTAACAGGTTACATTCTCATCATCACCATCACCCCGATAAACCATCATGTTCAGACTCCCATGTACTTCTTCCTTAGGAACTTCTCCATCTCAGAGATTGGCTTTACCACCACTGTCATCCCCAATGCATTGGCCAAGTTGGATTTAGGCAAAAAACCAATTTCTTCAAGATGTTGTCTCACTCACACTTTTCTCTACTTCACACTAGGTACCACTGAGTTTCTCCTGTTAGCTGTAATGTCCTTTGACAGCTATGTGGCCATCTACAAATGTCTACACTATGTGGCCATTATGAATTCACAAGTCTGCAGCATGCTGGTAATTACTGCCTGGATTGGTGGGGTTGTCCTCATTCTTTCTCCATCAGTGGTATATTTCCAGATGCCATGTTCTGGTTCAAAGATCATTAACCATTTTTTTCTGTGGTAGCACACCAGTGATTCAGCTCAAATGTGGAAATACCAAGTTCCTAGAGTGCATGAATTTCATGTCAGCAGTGTTCACCCTGCTGCACAGCCTAGCTATTACAGCTGTATCCTACATCAACATCATTACTGCTGTGGTCAAAATCCCCTCTGTGGCTGGCAGACAGAAAGCATTTTCCACCTGTGCCTCTCACCTCGCTGTGGTGTCTAAGACTGTCACGTTAAAAGGGTTAAGGGAGTCTGATAAGCAGCAAAAGGAGAGCCCTCCTGTTGAGTCATGAGGTTCAAGGCAGACCCCTTGCGTTCCAAACTCTCTTGCAGAGGAGAGTCTAAGTGCGGCTGGATCTACTCCTAGTCTGAGACTTGGTCAATGTTTTATGTCTAAAGGGTTAAATGTGTAGCCATTGTCAGATTCAACTTGCCTGTCAGAGCCCTTCCAAGGACTTTCACTGAAACAGTTTTGCAAAGCTGAAAAAACAGGTAATTTATTCAAGCAACAGGTATCACAGATTCGGGATTGCTGTTGATAAATGCACTGTCTACATAAGTTGAATTCAAGGTAATGGTTTAGCACTTTAGTTAACAATGTGTTCCCGGGGATTCGTCTGACAAAGTCAAAGGCGCGACTCTTACCAAAAAGGTGTCCCTTCCTGGGAGGGGAAGAGAGGTTCAGGCTCATCGACCCGTCCGTCAGGTGAAGTTCTTGCTTGGCTCCTCCTCCCAAAGAGAGTTTTCAAGTGCCAATTTTTATATGTTTAGAAATCTTTTTGCAAGGTGGGACTAAGTCAATTATTGTGTATCGATTGGCTCTTGGCATGGAATGTCGTGTTGTCAGAAGTGTGACTCAGCAGTGTGACACTCCTTCGGAGCAGGCACCTTGGTATGTGTATTCCGTGGCCATCTGTGCTTTATCCAAAGCAATCTCTGAAGCAATCTGTGGCTGTGCAGCCTCCTCGGTGCCCCACAGATCACTTGGTTTACAGTGATGGGCTATCCCCCCTTACTTTGTCTGATAAGATAAGCACCAGTTAATGACTTCCTTTGTTATCTCTTGGGCTCTTGACACCTCAGTGGAGAGACTCCTCAGTCCGTTTGTCTTTCGTCTTGCATTTGGCAAGTCCAGCAAGGCCATCGATTACACAGTTTCTGCTTGTTTCTTTCCATTCTCCTCTGCACCCCGGCGGGGGGAGTGGCGGCTGCATGGTGCTTTTGTTGCAGGCCGCAGCCAAACTATAACAAGTGCCATGTGAACCAACAGACTACACACACATGTTGCGTAAGCCTTGCTTCCTCCGCTGCATCCCCCAGCACTAGACTGCACATCTCATTCAGACAGCCACCACCCTTACCTCAGATGTATTTGCTTTTCCCATGAAAATGTCAACCTCTTTCTTTCAGCGTTTACAGTGACTTTCACAGCTTTTCACATTCCTTTGTTGTTTGTATCCAAATTGAGAGGTCAAGCTCTATGTCAATCTTAAACTTTGTGTGTTTTCTGCCTGGGTGCGAAACCAAGGAGGTACAAATTCAGTGTGAAACCTGAAGTACAATCCTTCCTGCAGGGCAAAAGGGAAAGAATATGCCAATGCAATCTCAATAACCAAAAGAAGGTCAAAAGGCTCCAAAAGACATGGAAGGGCTGGACCAACCTGCAGAGGGTGGGAAAAACTCCTTTCCCCAAATTTTGGACTTATGTCACTTTCCCTACACTCTACGGCTCCTTCTAAGAAAGACACAAAGGTTGTTTGACAACTTCACTTTCTGGTGACAAACTGCAAAACCTGAGAAGTCCTCCAGACACACCTCAGAGTGAGAATAGAAATGCGTGCCTTGTCTTGGACATAAAGCCTAACCTTGTCAGTTGCGCATGTGTCTTTCACAGGAAGCTATTTGCTTTGCCAGCGCCTTCTTACCCTCTCCTGTCTGCAGCATGGTGCACTTTAATCATCAAAACCCTACAGGAAAACCTTGCTGCTCAGAAGTGAAAAATTGGTTACAGGTTGGTTAAAGATTGAAAACTTGTCAGAGTGCCAGCAGCCAGGGTGGGGCTGTAAGCCACTGGATTGCCTGTGGCTGATGTGCCAGGAACTGGAGAGGCCAGCCAGCCTGCCTGCATAGGGTAGGAGACTTGCAAACCAAGTGTTGGAGTGGCCTACATTTTGGCTTAGTAGCAGACATTCTCCAGGGTTCAAAAGCTGCCTACTGGAGGGACTGGCATGACCAAGCTAGCCGCTGCAGAGACTGTGAGCACTTGACATCACCTGAGAAAGCCATTTGCATGTATGTGGCTGTGTGTGTGAGGCAAGTGGAGATGAGGGGTTCCAAGGGCCAGCTACTCTGTAGGCTGAGTGTCTAAAGCTGGTATCTGGGGGGGGATACTTCACACGTACAAGTCTGAGCATGTGTTTCTGTGTGCAAGTGAAGGTTGGAGGCAGACTTGGCTGCAGTGACCATGAAATGGTCGAGTTCAGGATCCTGCATGAAGGAAGCAGGGCGATAAGCAGGATCAAAACCTTGGACCTCAGGAGGGCTAATTTTGGCCTCTTCAAGGAGCTACTGGGAGGAATCCCGTGCGCCAGGGCTCTCGAAGGCAGGGGGGTCCAAGAGCCCTGGTCACTTTTTAAATGTCACTTTCTCCACGCTCAGGAGCAGTGCATCCCCCTGAGAAAGAAATCCAGCAAATGAGGCAGGAGACCTGCATGGTTAAACAAGGAGCTTCTAGTAGAGATCAGGTGGAAGAGAAAGGCCCATGGAATGTGGAAAGAGGGACAGGCCACTTGGGAAGAATACAGGAATGTGGTCAGAGCATGCAGAGATGCAACAAGGAAGGCCAAGGCCCACCTGGAATTGAATCTGGGAAGGGATGTCAAAAACAACAAGAAAGGCTTCTTCAGCTGCATCAGTAGCAAAACAAAGGCTAGGGACAATGTGGGGCCACTGCTGAATGAGGTGGGTGTCCTGGTGACGAAGGATGCAGAGAAGGCAGATCTACTGAATGCCTTCTTTGCTTCAGTCTTCAGTGCCAAGGCAGGCCCTCAGGAATCCCAGGCCCTGGAGGTAAGAGAGGAAGCCTACAGAGAGGGTAACCTTCCCTTGGTCGACGAGGACTGCGTGAGCGATTGCTTAAGCAATCTGGATGCCCACAAATCCATGGGCCTCGATGGAACGCACCCAAGAGTGCTGAGGGAGCTGGCAGATGTCATTGCTGAGCCACTCTCCATCATCTTTGAGAGGTCCTGGAGGACAGGAGAGGTGCCTGAGGACTGGAGAAAAGCCATTGTCACTCCAGTCTTCAAAAAGGGCAAGAAGGAGGACCCAGGGAACTACAGGCCAGTCAGCCTCACCTCCATCCCGAGAAAGGTGATGGAGCAGCTTATCCTGGAGGCCATCATGAAGCAAGTGGAGGAAAAGAAGGTTATCAGGAGTAGTCAGCATGGATTCACCAAGGGCAAATCATACCTGACCAATCTGATAGCTTTCTACGATGACATGACTGGCTGGGTAGATGAAGGGAGAGCCGTGGATGTTTTCTACCTAGACTTCAGCAAGGCTTTCGACAGGGTCTCCCATAACATCCTCCTAGAGAAGCTCAGGAAGTGTGGGCTGGATGAGTGGCCGGTGAGGTGGATTGAGAACTGGCTGAATGGCAGAACTCAGAGAGCTGTCATCAGCGGCGCTGAGTCTAGTTGGAGGCTGGTAATTAGTGGTGTCCCTCAGGGGTCAGTACTGGGCCCAGCCTTGTTTAACTTCTTCATCAATGACCTGGATGAAGAGTTAGAATGTACTCTCAGCAAGTTTGCTGATGACACCAAACTGGGAGGTGTGGCTGATACACCAGTAATGCTATGCTGCCATTCAGCGTGACCTGGACAAACTGGAGTGTTAGGTGCAGAGGAATCTGATGATGTTCCACAAGGGCAAGTGCAGAGTCCTGCACCTGAGGAGGAACAACCCCATGCATCAGTACAGGCTCGGGGCGGACCTGCTGGAGAGCAGCTCTGCAGAGGGGGACCTGCGTGTCCTGGTGGACAACAGGTTAACCATGAGCCAGCAGTGTGCCCTGGGTGCCAAGAAAGCCAATGGGATCCTGGGATGCATTAGGAGGAATGTGGCCAGCAGGTCGAGGGAGGTTCTCCTTCCCCTCTACACTGCCCTGGTGAGGCCCCATCTGGAGTACTGTGTCCAGTTCTGGGCTCCCCAGTTCAAGAAAGATGAGGAGCTGCTGGAGAGATTCCAGCAGAGGGTTACGAGGATGGTGAGGGGAGTGGAGCATCTCTCCTACGAGGAGAGGCTGAGGGAGCTGGGCTTGTTCAGCCTGAAGAAGAGAAGGCTGCGAGGGGACCTAATATATGCTTACAAAT
>Ga0065711_1012877_pt1 | contig 10371 bp, 5 predicted proteins | sample Hoacrofraction12_FD_59098 | JGI IMG/M metagenome (GOLD analysis project Ga0065711, IMG submission 59098) | Hoatzin crop microbial communities from Cojedes, Venezuela - Epithelial fraction 12 v2 (version 2) | ecosystem: Host-associated > Birds > Digestive system > Esophagus > Crop | place...
CCTCAGAGGGAAGAAGTTCTTCCTCGTGTTCAGCTGGAGCTTCCTCTGCTTCAGTTTGTGCCCATTGCCCCTTGTCCTGTTGCTGGGCACCACTGGAAAGAGTCTGGCCCAGTCCTCCTGACGCCCACCCTGCAGATATTTATAGACATTTCTAAGGTCCCCTCTCAGCCTTCTCTTCTTCAAGCTGAACAAGCCCAGCTCCCTCAGCCTTTCCTCGTAGGAGCGATGCTCCAGTCCCCTTAGTTGTTCTACTCCATGGTGTTAAAACCCAAGTGAACACCAAGAAAGCAACCATATTCAGTAGAGCAAAAGATACATTTTCTTCTGCCTAATATTATTGCATCTCTTCTCTTCTATAACCAACGCTGTGCTAAGGCTTTCCAATGAGGCGATTAGAGAACCCTTCCCTGCCACACCGAGAGCTTTTGAGGGGGGCACAAGCCAGCACCTCTTGAAACAAATCTCTTTGTGCCAGTCCAGCCGCTGCGTAGCAGGGAGGGCTGGGAGTGAAGGCTTGGCAGCGTGCTGCGGGCTGGCTCCTCGCCTTCCCTGGGATGGGGGGCTGTGCTCCGTGCCGGGGGTCTCCCAGGCTGCTCCCCCGGGCTCGCAGGAGCAGGGGGACCCAGTCACCTGGCCACCGCGCTGGGAAGGGGTGGGGAGCCAGGTGCCCCCCTTAGGTCTCCTCCCCTGCTCTGGCAGGGGCTCTTTGCACAACACCAGCTGCCTCACCAAATATTTTGCAGTGTTGTCGCCAGCACCCAGGGAGACAGCGGTCCCTCCCCTTCTGCCCAAAGACCGCCAAAGCTGTACATAATCCTAAAGACACGAAGCGTGCCGCTGCCCGTGCTGCGTCCCTGCCCACCACTGCGGCACAGGGCAGGGGCAGGGTGGGGAGGGGTCCCTGGTAAGTGTAGAGCTGCTCCCTTCCCTCCAGCAGCACCTGCCCCAGCCCGGTCCCTGGCTAACGCAGCCCACCCGGCCCCATCCCTGGCTGACACAGCCCACCCTGCCCCAGCCCCAGTGCCGAATGCGCAGGAGCCTCTCCCGGGGTAGGGCGATCCAGCTCCATGTTGGTTGGGATTTCCCCACCTTCCAGTCTTGCAGGGACCACCAGGGACCTGTGTCAGCTTCAAGGCTCCTTCCAAGCCATCCTTTCCCTGCCTGTACATATTGACCGCCCGTAGCCCAGGCTCTGCTGGGCTGGTGTCTGAGCACACAGCTCTGCCAAGCCCTGCTTTGAGATGAAACATCTTGTGGTAGCTGGTTTTGACCCGGTGACCTTCTAGAGCAGGCAGTTGTACACAAGTTATGCTGGGATGTGAGAAGGCAGCTTGGACAAGTTTCTCCTAAATATAAGGGACAGAGCTGCCAGCAGTATTTACTGCCCTGCACCACATGCAAGAGCTCCAGTGCAGCTGCTTCTTGGCTTGTCCTGGACGCTGGGAAGAAGAGCAAGCGATGGTTACCAGGGCTGAGCCTCCTCCCAGCTGCAGAGCGGAGCAGGTCTGGTGTGTAGCTGGCTGGAAGCCTGCAGACACCCTTCATTTGCTCTAAGGAGAGGTCCAGGGGCAGCAGGGAAGCGTGATGAACATCAGCCAGCGCTCTGCCACGCGCAGTCCCAATCTTTTGCAACTTGGGTAGGTGTTCTGGGGCTGAGGTGGCATTGGGTGAAGGAACTGTAACGTCCTTGCCAAGATCTTCTAGCTGGAACAAAAACTCACCACTTGCAAGTGTTGGGAGAAGGGTAAGCAGCCTTCACTGGTGTTACAGCGTGAGCTTTAGGGTGGTCATATTGAACCAGACCTGGTGGGACCTACTTGGTGTCCTCTCCTCAGTACCGGCCAGACGCAGAGGCGCGGGGACTCCAAGCCTGCGGAAGCACACTGGTACAGAAACAACATACGTGACAGTCCTGCTCCAATTAAAAAGTATTGAAGATGCAAGGATATGGGCACCAGTGATCCCAAAAGGTCTGCAAAGACAGGGGAGGACGATACCTTGCTCTGTGTGTGACAGGATGGCCAAAATGCTAACGTGACTCGCGCGCACAAACTCTGGGCAACTCGAGGAGGAGCTGAAGAAGGTTGGTTGCTTTTCTGACACCAACTGTTGCCATTGCTCCTGCCCTGCTGTGCTTAGCCTCAACATCACGGCTCAGGAAAGAGATCGGTCAAGTGGCTAATGCTCTCGCTGGACGTCACGCAGGATGTGCAGCTACTGGATCCCTGCAGTTGCTTCTGGTGTCGTGGTCTCCAGCAGTAGAAGAGGGGAGCAGCAGGAGCCTGTGATGCTCCTGTGCTGCTGCTGCTCTAGCACAGCCGAGTTGTTGGTGCAAGGAGGCTGAAACAGCACTCGGAGGAGCCTCAGAAGAAGAAAAATTTGACAAAGGAAAGGCAAAACGGTCATGTTCTCCTGGTGCTCTCTCTGGTTCTCTTTGCTTCTCTGATGCCAGCGTCTGCCCTTACAAACTGCCGCTGCATTGCTGGCCAGATGGCTGCCAGCTGACCTGCCGACTGCACAACTTTCGCTGCAAGCCGCGCAGAAATGTACTGCTCCGTCTTCGTAAACAGGCTAAAAATATCGCAGCGCTGCTCCTCTGAGGGCCTGGGAGTTCAGAGAGGCTGGGAAGGAAGCCGGGGTCAGGCTGCCTCTGGGGACCAGGCACGGGGCCACAGAAGGTCCCCCCCAGCTCTGCAGAGACAGGAGTTGGCTAGAAGAGACCAGAGCATCAGACAGACCCAGCACTGGTGTCCCGCTGCCCCAGCCCTGGCCGGTCCATGGTGCCGGGGCTCCTTGGGCTAGTGCTAGTTGTGCAAGCCTGCAGGANATGCAACTTGGAAAGCCCCAGAGCTGGGTGAGAAGCCCAGTGCAGCAGCAGGGAGCAGCTGGGGGTGGTGGGACTGCTCACAAAGCTTGGCTTTGGTTCTGCTCCTCTTCTGCAGAGGGATTATTCTCTCTTCTGTATCACTGCACGCGTCAGACTCAGCGGTGCGGGTAGCGGCATCCTGCAGAACGCTGCCTTCCCCAGGCGGTTCCACCCACAGTCAAGCAGGAGCAACACTGTCTTCTGGGCCCCTCTTCTGGAGGGTGCCCCATGTGAGGCTGGTGTCTCCATCTCCTCTGATTTCTGGAGTTAGAGAAGACTATTCTTTCAGACATCCTATTTCAGAAAAAACTGAAAGCAAATTTCTGTTCTCATTGCACCGGTGTGCCTTGCTGAAGTGTGGGGCTGTCCTACCCACGTCCCGGTCAGGGTAACCAGGGCCCATGTCTGGATGTCTCCCTCCACAGGTGACGCAGAAGCATGGTCCTACCAGAAACTCAGCAGGAGTTATTTCAGTTTGCTATATATGTCCAGCAGCCATGAGGACCTGGAAGGTTTTTTGGATTTTCCTTCATTAGTGCTTAACCTCGTTACCTGGCACGAGACTGTGCGGCACAAGGTTAATTAGTAACGAGCTCTGGTCCCCCATCAGGCGTCTGCTGTGTGCTGCGAGCGGCTGAAAACGGAGAGCGGGGATCAGCTCCGGTCTCCCAGCAATAACGGCAGTGATCTCTGCTGTTGCACGCTCCCCGGTTTCTCCCTTTCTCCACCATATTGGAAATTCAGTATTTCCCCTACGTGAGCTCTGGCGGTGGGAGCCAGGGTTCAGCTGCTCCGCCTGGGGCTGGGCAGCTCCGCCTCAACCGAAGAGGGAATGCATCCAAAACTGAATAAATGCGCGTGGTGGGCAGTAGAGACATTAGAGCCCAAATACTCTGCTGGCATCCCCTAGCCTCTACCTGCCCGCACGCCCGAGGGAGCCCCAAACTGCCCCGCGCTCGGGTGGGCTGCCCCAGCCTGCGATCACGCCGGGCCGCCCTTCACCGCGGGACAAATCCAGACCGGGATCAGAACCGGGAACCAGAATGGATTTGATGGAGAGCTTGTTTCAAAGAAAACAACCTTTGCTGTGTGAAAGCGTTTCAGTGTAAGAGCACGAGGTTTAGCGCGCTTTTCCCGTCGCCCCGGCAGAACTGGAGCCGAGGGTCAGGGGTGGTGTCCGCCTTACAGCACTCCGCCATGTGCTGTGTGCTGAGCTCATTCGGCTGGGCCGGGCTCCAGTTTACCGAGGGTTTCTCACTGTCGTAAATCTAGTGCTTCGAGCACCCCTGCACGTTTCATTCCTCTCCATCCCGCGGCCGATTTAAACGATATGTTCCCTGTATTTATCTCCTGACAGCGTTTCTTGCAGGGGCCCATGCCACCCACACCTTTGGCACTGCCAAACTCCGTCCCCGTTGCAAACTCGGGTGCGGACGCTGATGCGAGGCGGCAGCCGAAGGGGCTGCGGCTGAATGCTGAGAGAAAGGGAAAGGAAACGGCGTGTCAGAGCCCCGGCGAGATGGGAAGAGCGGCTGGGAGAGGCTGTGACCGCGCTGCTCTTTCCCAGGGAGGATTCTCCACCCCGTCCTGGGTGGGATCTCGGCGGTCCTGCTTAAAGCCCAGCAGACGGGGTTGGAGTTCAGCCGCCCCGGGCAGGACTCGCTTGCTTGCAGGGGCGCGGGAGTAACTCCTGCACGGGACAGTGAGACGTTGCGGTTCACTCTCGCGATGGAAGGTAGGAGGAGGTTTATTTTCATTCCTTGATTATTCTGTTTGTTTAACGTTATTACCAGAATACCGGGCGTGAGCTGTTTTGGAGGGTGGAATTGCGAAGGTGCTGGTCTGGCCGTCCCCTCCTGGGATGTGCCGCTTCTGCCTTTGCTCATTCAGACAGAAACCAGGCGGTTTTACAGCGACAGATTTTGGTTAGGATTTAAGGGGAAAAAAAATGCAGTTATCAGAAAATTTGAAATCTGTTGCTTAAAGGTCTGTGTGTTGGACAGAGCACGGATGCTCCAGCGGAGCCAGCCCTGAGGGTCTGGGGGGGTCCTGCTTGGCAGAGGCCTCTCCTCTAGAGGGGAGCAGCCACCCGTGCTCCGCTGCTGGGAACTGGGAACTGGGGAACTGGGAACTGGGAGCAGGGAGCCGGGCTCGGTGAGCTGAGAGCGCTTGGCGGGGATGCCAGGACTCCGTCGAGGGCTCTTGGCAGGGATGCTCATCTAAGCAAATACATGCTGATGGGTGCAGTTTGTTTTGTTACACATCTCACGGATCGTCGGTGGTGAAATTCCACATGCTGGCCAAGAAATGGAGGTTTTAGTGTGTTAGATAAAAAAACTCCGCATCGCAGTGTTGGTGTCAGCCCAGGGTGGGCGGGGCAGTGGGAGAGGGCACTGGAGGGTCCTCACAGAGCCCTTGGTGCTCAGCCCTGAAGGCTCGGCCCTGGCCACGCGTGTACAGCCAGGGCAGGGGAAGGGTCTCAAGCAGGGAACAGAGCAGGGTGGTGGGCAGCGTGGGAGCCAGGAGAGCAATGGCAGCGCGTTGTGGTGGGGAAAGGATGCTGGCCCTTGGGAAAATGTCAGCATCACAGGAGAAGGCCCCATGAGCGTGATGCCTCTTCCTGAAACGTAATGGCAAGAGCAACCTGTTTACTGGGAGGGAAAATCAAAGAGGGGGACCCTTGGGGTGGGTGCCCTAAGCCTGAAGCAGTGGGGTGGCTGGTGGCTGTCCCAGCACCCAGCTCTGGGCTTCAGCACTCAGCCATGCTGCTGGGTCCTCCCCAGAGCGGGAGGAGGTTTTCGGGTACGGGTTGAACGTGTTTGCTGACTCAGATGGCTTGATGCCCCAGTCTCTCTCCTGCTGCACCCGGGTACCCTTGGTAGGGCTGGAGCCCCTCAGCAGCACCCCCAGCCTGCAGAAGCTGGTGCTCCCGTGCTGGGGCAATCCAGGCATTGCTCCAGTCATCAGCAGGGCCAGCTTCAGCTCCCACCTTTGCCAAAGGCTTGCTTTGTAATGCTGAAGAAGCCCTACAGTACCTCTGACTGGTCTGCAGGAGGGTATTAAGCGTCTACATGTCAGATGGTGGCTTCTATTTTATTGCTCCCTGTAAAGCATTTTGAGTTCTATGGGCAGGAGGTGGAAGCATTACAGTGAGTGTTTTCAGAAAATTAATTAGTGTCATGTCATCCCTCCTCAGTGATCCTCCCCTGACAGGTGGCTGCCGAGGCCATGGCTGCCCAGCCTCGCCGGCAGCTCTGCTCTCGCCTGGGCTTTGAGGACTGTTTTCCAGGACCACAGCTGGGAATAACACTGCATTTCTTGTCCTTTGCCTTTCCATAAAATAAATCAAGCTGAGTTTTCAACTCGCTGTTTGCTGATGCTCTCCGGCCAAGTTTTGAGTCAATTTATTTCTCGTTGCTTTGCGTCACCCTGGCGATGTGCCGAGCACAAGAGCTGAGAAGAAACGTAATTAGCTTGCTGCATTTGAGGCCAGGGCCCAGCATCTACCCATTGGTACACCCAGGTCTTCCAGGCGGAGGAGAAGGTGTATTTTTTTAAGGTAGAAAATTACTTGTCTTTTGAAAAGAAATAAATTGTTGACAGAAGTTAAAGCACCTACGAGGAGAATGGGTAACGTTGCCAGATATTCACCATAAGAACATTATGCCGTGCCCCCAGTGCTCGCCCTGTGGTCAGAGAGCTATTAATGGACGGGGAGCTGGTTCTGGACGCACTTTCATGTGGATTGCTGTTCTGTTTGGTGTAAATTTGCCATTCCAGCTTCTCAAGTGCACCACTTAGGAACACTTCCAGGATCAGCATGATCTGACACCTGCCAAAAACCTGGCCCTCATGGTCTGGCACGACCCGTGGAGGAGGTGCTGAGCACACACACTGCTCACCATACCCTTCCCGTTTCCCTCACTGCTCCTGGGAAAAGGCAGGACCTGGAGCTGCTGGAAGGCATGCTCGCATGGGAAGGGAACTTGACTTCTCTGGTGGATAAAGAATCCCCTGGGTTCAGCAGGGAGAGGGTTAATTGTCCCAAGAAGCTGCCTAGGCAGGCCCAAACCAGCCAATCAAAGGGGGTGTTCTATACCATGTGACAGCATGCTCAGTATTTAAGTGGGGAGCTGGCTGAGGGAAGGGCATTTGCTACTCAGGAGCAAGCTGAGCATCAGGTGGTAAGAACATATATTCTTTTTATCAATATTATGGTTGTTATTTTCTTCTCGCTCTGCAGTTCTGTTAAACTGTTTTCACTACAATGAATGAGTTTTGCCTTTTCCTTCTGATTCTCCTCCCCATCCCACCATGGAAGGAGAAGGAGTGAGAGACCCACTGCGTGGTTTTGTGTTGCCAGCTGGGGCTAAACCACAACAAACAGTATCAAATAAGTAGCTATTTTATGCATTAAAACAAAGCTTTATGAAAGGCAAAAACAAACAAAAGGCCCTGCTGATGAGTCAGTAGTGTTTTACTGTGGTGCTTGAAGTCTTCAGGCTGCTGGAGCCTGGGGAGCACTTGAGAGGCTCAGCTTGGGCTGGTGACCTTAAGCATCTGAGGTAGGATTGATGCTGGCCACACTGGTCTCAGCTTTCCAGGGCTGTGGTACTGCAGGCCTTGCTGCTGTTTCCACCATCTTACAGAAACGGGGCAGGGTGTGCAGCGGTAGAGGTTTGTGGTGGGTGCATGGAGGGTGGGTACGTGAAGAGGCACAGCAGCTTCCTGCTCTCCTTCCCAAATCCCGATGCTCAAACCAGAATGAGGATCCTGAGGATCCTCTTGAAATTTGGCCTTTTTTCCTCAGTTTTACTCATTGTATTTGGTGATTGTTTCCCTTTTCTTTCAAGGAGCAGCACAGTGATCAGATGATGTCCCTGACTTGTGCTACCTGGCCTTGAATGATGGGGCCTCTCTATTTGTTAGGCAAAGCCTATTGATTTAATTTCTGTATCGTTATTCAAGCTAGTATTGAATATGTCACTGATGATGGTGCATGAAATCGAACACAGTCTGAAAAAAAGGGTGAAATATTCAATAAACACTGGCCAAAGGACAGGAAGGAGGTGAATGTGCAATGAGGTTACACGGTGCCGTGGCTGCTGCTCCACCTCTCTGGCTGCACACAGACTGTTAGTGCCTTCGGCCTCTGGGAAATGCTGGCAGGGCCACCTGAGCTGGTCAGACACCAGCACTGGTTGCTGCTGGGGGACGTGGATAGGAAGCCAAACTTGTATCCAACCCCAGCCAGCTCCTGTGCCACAGTACAGCTGTGGCCGTGGCTCCGGAGGTGATGCCGGCAGAGAGAGTCACTCGATGGCTACCTGGGATGGGAGGAGGACGGGACCCTTCCCACCTAGTGCAAGGAGGATAAGAGCCGTGTGCCAAGTTGGAAATACTGTCCCTTCCACCAGCACATCTTGGCCAAAGCAGAAATACCCGTCATAGTCGACGTTGCACATAAATGTATAATGATGCGTAACGATGGGTCTGAAGAGTGTGTATGAAATGTGGACACGCCTGCGGCTGGTTGTCCAGGGCTGTGGGGAGGACCCGTCCAACACAACTTTCTGAAGGCTCTTGAGGTGACCTGCCACTAGATGTCACAGCACGCTTGGGTCTGCGGCTGGGGACCGGGGTCCACCGGCCTGGGGACCCCCACTTAGCCCGCCCGCAGCCAGGCAAAGCGCTTCCCTACAGTCCCTCGGCAAGTAAATAGCATCTTCGTGCCCGTTCCTTTCTTTTAGAGCAGTTTGGGAACAGATTTCAGGTGTCATTCAGCCAAGTCGGGGAGACAAGGCTGAACAAGGAGGTTTGTCTCCCACCAGCCCGCAGGGATGACCCCGATGGGACCCCCTCCCCTAGCAGGCATCCAGTGGCCCTGCTCCCACTGCAGCAAGTGGCAAACTCTCCTCAGCTTCAGTTAATTTAGCAGGAGGTTCCAAAAGCTTCTGCTCTAAGGGGGACACATTTTGCCATCGGTCCTGTTCCCTCCAGCACGAGGCAAACGGAGTCCAGAGCCCGTGCAGCTCTCTGGTATCGACCTCTGCCTAAACCCCATCAAACCCCCATTTACAGGCACCCAGGAAACCGTGCTGGACCCTGCGCTTCCTCCATCATCTGAGCTGAATCTTTAATCAGCTCAGCAGCGCAGGGAACGTTCGTTTCGTGTGCTTTTTCATTGAACGTTGTGCTGAGCAGTAGTGGAATATGTACGTGGTGGGGTTTGGGCAGGCTGGTGATGAGATAGGTGATACAGGCAGGTCATCTTCTAAACTTGCTATGGTTTTATAAAAAAACGGTATATTAAACAACTAGAGGTAGATCAGAGTGCAGTGCCTTTGCTGAATAAATAAATGAATGACAGCGTTTCAGACCTCCTGGTGGAAGTGATTGATGTACAGAACCAGACTGGCGAGGCCACACCACCACCCGTACCCAGGCAGTTCTTTGGTGAAGTGTAGCTACTGAAGTGATGATGGCATCACTCTGCTGCGTTCATTTGCCATCAAAAAGGAGCGTGCTTCTGCCAGTCCCATGCTGAACAAATGACACATCCAGGTGTTACCTGGGATGGGCAGTGGTATTCTTTCCTCGTGTTCAGTAGTGTCACTGATGTCGAGACTAGGATCTGCCCAGCCTGAGCAGGGAGCTCGTGACCTGGGGACCTTCACACGCAGTGGAGCCCTTACTAGCGTAGATGCCTCAAGATATGAGTAGTAGATTTATGTTTCCAAACAGCAGCTGCACACCAAGCCCAGCTCACATGCTTTTGTGCTATGAGAATTGCTCTACAAGTGACTTTGAATGACCAAGAGCCCGCTCCCAGGCTGGCCGAGGTGAGCAGTTCCCTGTCAGACACCACTGCCAAAATGGAGAACAGCAATGTTTCACTCCATAAATGACACTTTTTTCCATGTGTGTGTATGTATTCAATTCTTTTCTTCTCCCCATGTCCAGAAAACAGGGCTGCTCCCTTACTGGCTCTACCTGCCATGTCAGCGTGTGAAGATGCTCTCACAGGGCAGAAGGGTTTTTCAAAAGGGTCCATACTCTAATAAAAGCACTCCTAAAAAGCCTGTGTTTTTTCAGAAGTCATATAGAAAGAAAACTCATTTTGAACCTCAGTGCCCTCAATCCGCAGCAGATTCGCTATTGCAGCCACCACTGAGGCTGTGGACCCAGTGCATCTCATCATGTCAGTGTAGCAGAGGGCTCTGTGTGGTCAGTGCTTTAACTGATTAGGCTACTAATCACAGAAGCTAGACAGGTGATTCAGCAGCCAGAGGAGAAATCACAGGGATTTTCCTCAAACAGCTTCCAAACTGACAGGATGTTTAAGTAAAGAACTTGGGGAAATTTAAATTGCAGCTTGTGACATGAATGTCAGACGTCATGCTGCACGCGCACACGGAGGAGCCTGTTCTCTCTCTGCTACAAAGATGGGTGGGCATAGCTGCAAACTGCTCACTGCTATTAATTTTTACCACATGAATCTTTCC
>Ga0065711_1014481_pt1 | contig 10371 bp, 10 predicted proteins | sample Hoacrofraction12_FD_59098 | JGI IMG/M metagenome (GOLD analysis project Ga0065711, IMG submission 59098) | Hoatzin crop microbial communities from Cojedes, Venezuela - Epithelial fraction 12 v2 (version 2) | ecosystem: Host-associated > Birds > Digestive system > Esophagus > Crop | place...
GGATTCAACGGTGCTTCCACTGTTGCCATGGATTCTGATGCGGCGGCGGAGACGGCGAGCCTTGCGTTTATGAATACGAATATGGCTGCGGCTGTGGCCACGACGACCACGATGCTCTTCACGTGGATCCGTTATGGCAAGCCGGATGTGTCCATGACTTTCAACGGTGCGCTGGCAGGGCTTGTCGCGGTGACGGCTCCCTGTGATTGTATTTCTCCTTTTGGAGCCTTTGTGATAGGTCTTATTGCCGGGATTCTTGTGGTGCTGTCTGTGGAATTCTTTGACAACAAGGCGAAGATCGATGACCCTGTCGGCGCAGTTTCGGTGCATATGGCCAATGGCATCTGGGGTACGATTGCGGTGGGATTGTTCTCCACCGGTGCGGATGGTGTAGGCAGGGGACTGTTCTATGGCGGCGGTTTTCATCAGCTGGGTGTGCAGCTGCTTGGGTTTGCCAGCGTAGCGGCTTATGTGCTGGTTGTGATGTATGCTGCGTTTAAGCTGATTGACAAGTTCATCGGCTTAAGGGTTCCGGAACAGATTGAGATTGACGGTCTGGATATTCATGAGCACGGTCTTGTGTCTGCGTACTCTGGCTTTGCGATTTCGGATGCCGCGAATATGGTTGTGGATGTGAATGAGAATACGGATCTTGGGGAAGATGATTATTCGAAGGCGAGTGAAGCAAAGATTTCGGCGGCAGTGCCTGTGAAAGGTGAAGTGATGTCTACGGGTATGCATAAGGTTGTGATTATCTGCAGGCTCAGCAGCTTCGATGCTTTGAAGAAGGCGCTGAATGGTCTTGGTGTCACGGGTATGACGATGACGCAGGTCATGGGCAGCGGGATTCAGAAGGGTTCAGCGGAACGGTACAGGGGTGCTGTTGTGGATAATACGCTTCTGCCGAAAGTGAAGGTGGAAGTGGTGGTTTCCACGATTCCTGTGGAGAAGGTCATTGAAACGGCAAGGAAGGTTCTGTATACGGGCCATATCGGAGACGGAAAGATCTTTGTGTATGGCGTGGAGAAAGTTGTGAAGGTGAGAACCGGAGAAGAGGATTTTGCGGCTCTTGCGGATGTGGAGTGAATTTAAACATTTTTTCACAAACTTTTCTGTAAACATATGGCAATTTTCACCAGATTGGCTATAATATTTTCAAAGATAGAAAGGCTGGTGAATGCCGTGGTCAATGGATCGGGATTTCGTCCGATCAGAAAAAGCGAAAAAAGAGGTCCATCTTCCACTGCAGATGGGCCTCAACTTTTTGTATTATAGCATATATTTTTCTGCATTTACAGACTGGCAAAACGGTTTTCTACACGTATATTAAGGGTGTAAAAGGATCGGTACAAACAATGCCGGACGGATCGGGGAATGTCTCTTAAGGTCCGGCGGGTGAAAAGAAAGAGGATCCGGGAGGTAATCATGGGACCGGGAATTTATGGAGGCAGGCGCTGAAGAGTCAGACGTCTGCGTGATCAAAAGTGAATGAATCTGTGTTTCTGAGCAAAGGAAGAAGACCGAAGTAATCACTCGATCGATGCGCCGAAGCAGGGCAGCAGCGGATACATAATGGAATGAGGTCCGACTGTGAAGCTCTGTGAGAACAGGTCATGTTTTGCGGAAAGGACGCAGGTTTGGATGGGAAAAGGAAGCAGATGACGGAATGTAAACGCTTCCTTTTCTTTCGGTGCAAAAAGTTAGTGAAATTATTGTCAAATAAGATGGTATAATGCTCGGGAGGTACTGAATATGAAGAGTGCAATCTTTCTTGCGGAAGGCTTCGAGGAGTGTGAAGCGCTGATTACCGCAGATATGCTGAAAAGAGGCGGCCAGGAGGTGGATCTGGTTTCCATTTCCGCGGATCTCAATGTAAAGGGGTCTCATGGTTTTGTGATTCAGGCGGATGTTCTGTATAAGGATATGAATGCCATGGATTACGATGCTCTGATTCTGCCGGGCGGCAAGCTTGGTACGGCGAATCTGGAGGCTTTTGAGCCGCTGAAGACGGATCTTGAAATGCACTATGGGGCAGGGAAGCTGACCTGTGCGATCTGTGCTGCGCCTTCGGTGCTTGGTCATATGGGCCTTCTGAAGGACAGGCATTATACCTGTTTCCCGACGTTTGATGAGGATAGCTTCGGCGGTACGTATGAGATGGAGCTGTCTGTAACGGATGGCAATGTGATTACCGGCAGAGGCATGGGTGCGACCATTGAGTTTGCCCGTAATATTCTGAAGCAGTGTATTTCCGAGGAAGAGCTGAAGCAGGTGGAGTACGGCATTCAGTACGAACACAGTTTTAAGGAGTAAGGAAAGAGGAAGAGGAGGAAACAGCGATGGGAAACATGTTCAGCCACGATTCCAGGCAGTTTAAGTTTGATATTCTCGTGGATATTGCCCGCCAGTCCTATGCAGGGGAGCTGGATGAAGACAAGGTTCAGGCAAGGGCGGCCAATCTGGTTTCACTGGGCGGCCCCAGATACAGATGCTGCGTATATAAGGAAAGGGAAGTATTAAGGCAGAGAGTGCGTCTTGCTTTGGGCAAGATGGCCAATGAGAGAAATCCTTATAATCCCCGCCAGATTATTCATGTCATTGATGCGGCGTGTGACGGATGCACGATTAAGAAGGTGCGTGTGACGGATAACTGCCGCAGATGTATGGCAAAGAGCTGTCTTGCGGCGTGCCGGTTCGGTGCGATTCATATCGGAAGCCAGCGTTCTGAAATTGATTATACGAAGTGCAAGGAGTGCGGTGCCTGCTCGAGAGCGTGCCCGTACAGTGCGATTGTCATTACGGAGCGTCCCTGCTATGCGCACTGCCCTGTGCAGGCGATCAGCTGGGATGAGAATAACATTGCGATGATTGATGAGAGCCGCTGCATTAACTGCGGTCAGTGTGAGAATGCATGTCCGTTCGGTGCGATTGAGGACGTGAGCTGGGTTGTGCCTGTGATCGATGAACTGCGTGAAGGTACGAAGATGTTTGCGGTTGTGGCACCGTCCATTCAGGGTCAGTTTGATGAGACGAGTATTTTCCAGATTATGAAGTCTGTGGAGATGCTGGGCTTTGAGAAGTGCGTTGAGGTTGCGATCGGTGCGGATGCGGTTGCGGAGAATGAGTATCTGGAGCTGAAGGAGCACGTGGAGGCNGGTCAGCCCATGACGACTTCCTGCTGCCCGGGCTTCGTGAACATGCTGAGGATTCATTTCCCGAAGCTGTATGCGAATAATAAGTCTACGACGGTGACGCCGATGGAGGCAATTGCGAGAAAGCTTAAGACGGAGTATCCGGATCATAAGGTGTGCTTCATCGGCCCCTGCCTTGCGAAGAAGCAGGAGTGCATGGAAGATTACTCTGTAGTGGATTATGTTCTGACGTATGAAGAGCTTGCGGCCATGTTAATTGCAAGGGGCATCAACCCTGAGGAAGTGGAAGCGGATGAGACGGATTATCCTTCTGTCTATGGCAGAAACTTTGCGCAGACGGGCGGCGTTGCGGCTGCGGTGGCGCAGGCTGCCAAGGAAAAGGGCGATGGTCCGTATACGGTGGTTCTGGCCAATGGTGCCATGGAGTGCAAGAAGAACCTGCAGATCATGCAGGCGGGACGCTTCAAGGAGAATATTCTGGAAGGCATGTGCTGTCCGGGCGGATGTATCGGCGGTCCTGCATGTATCTCCGATCCTGTGACGGTGAAGGGACGCATGGCGAAGGAGAATATGAAGACGGACAAGAAGACGATCGAGAAGTCTCTGGAAATGTTCACCTTCGACGAAGTGGATATGGTGGTAGAGGACAAGAAAGCTCATCCCGCTCATTAACAACGATGAGGATATCTCAATGTGAGGTATCCTCTTTATGTTTTATTTTGAGGCATGGTGTTTTACATTTCGAAAAGACAGTAGATCAAAATGGTATAATGTTGATGAAAAAGCAGGGAGGTGAAGCTATGCAGAAAGCATATAAAGATTTGCCGGTCGGTATAAGCAATTTTAAAGATGTCATTGATGAAAATTATTATTATGTGGATAAGACAATGGTATTGAAAGATCTGATTGACCAGTTTGGCAAAGTCTTCTTTATGCTGAGACCGAGGAGATTCGGTAAATCGCTTCTTTTAAGCATGGTTCAGACTTTCTTTGAAGATGGAAGAGATGGAAATGGCAGCCCTGTTGATAACAGTCGTTACTTTGAAGGTGCGAAAATTCTTTCGTGTGGTGATACATATACAAAAGAAATGGGAAAGTATCCGGTAATTCACATGAGCCTGAAAGATGGTGCCGGGGATACTGCTGAAGATACAAAGTTTCTGCTTCGTGAGGTAATTAAGCTGGAATTTAAGCGGCATAATTATGTTCTTGATTCGCTCGACTATGATGATCGTGAAAGATTTCTGCGGCTGTCAGACGGAACTGCAGAGAGACAGGAATACCTTATTTCACTTAAATTTCTTTCCGGCTGTCTTTATGCTTATCATAAGAAGCGGGTAATCGTCTTAATTGATGAATATGATGTGCCGATGGAAAAAGCATGGAATAACGGATACTATGACGAAATGGTGTCTTTCATGCGGATCTTTTTAAGCAGTGGACTGAAAGATAATTCTGCTGTAGGGCTTGGCGTCGTTTCCGGATGCCTCAGAATTGCAAAAGAAAGCATCTACACAGGTTTGAACAATCTGTCTGTCATTTCAATTCTGAATGAAGAGTATGATGAATATTTCGGGTTTACGGATGATGAAACAGCGAAACTGCTTTTGGATTATGATCTGACTGATAAAGAGGATGAAGTGAAGCAGTGGTATGATGGATATTTATTCGGAAACTGTAATGTGTATAACCCATGGAGTATTTTAAATTATGTCCAGCAGCACAAGACAAATCACGATAAACTTCCTGCGGAGTATTGGTCGAATACTTCGTCCAATGATATTTTAAGAACGCTGCTGCAGAAGGCGTCTGTATATGCAAGGGATGAACTTGAGATTCTGCTGGCCGGAGGGGCGATTGAAAAGCGGGTTCATGAGGATATGACTTATGAAGAGCTTGATCTTCCTCCCGGGGAAAATTTTGAGGATAATATCTGGAACATTCTTCTCTTTACCGGGTATCTGAGATTGGTGAGTATCAGATTGGAAGATACCAGCTTATATGTGAAATTGTGTATTCCAAATGCTGAAGTGAAAGAGATTTTCCGGAATCAGATTTCAGGATGGTTAAAAGACCGTTCTGCCAAATTGGATGGTAATCTCTTTGGAAATATTCTCAAATCCGGAGACGCTGATGGTGTAAAGCAGTTTATTGGGAAAGAACTGGCGGATACGGTCAGCTATATGGACAGTGCGGAGGCGTTTTACCATGGATTCATGGCAGGGCTCCTGCAGATTGTCCCGCAGTATAAAGTGCTTTCGAACCGTGAGGCGGGGGAAGGAAGGTATGATCTGGTCATGGTGCCGGTTCAGGATGATCCGCTGATGATTTTTGAACTGAAGTATACAAAGGAGAGAAAGAAGATGCAGGATATGGCACAGGCTGCTCTCGAACAGATTTATGAGAAAAAGTATGATGCGCCGTATATGGATGAATATGATGAGATTGTACGGTATGGAATCTGTTTCTGCGGGAAATCTCTTCGCGTTGCGGCAGATTAAGAGAGGTGGTCTTCCGAAAGGGAGGCTGTCTTTTTTGTCGCAGCGAGCTGTCCATACCTCCTTGTTTAAGCAAAGTTCAGTAACCGTGGACTCATTGAAAAACAGTTCGGATTATTCTTTTGCATGTTAACCAATGCGTTTACACAACACAGAGAAAATGGTGTAAAAGGAGGTTGTGGAAGCAGGAAGTATTCTGATGAAAAGAGAAACAATTGTGATTCAGCCCAGCGTAGCAAAGACGGAAAAGGAACTGATGTCCAGAGTGATGTGGAAGGTTATCTCACGGTGGGATGTGGATTCCTGGCTGGTGATGCTTATGAAGACGCCGGAGGACATGAAGTATGATAACGACCGGTACATTATCACCATCCAGGACATTGTTTCTGATGAAGGAAATGTAATGCCTTTGGGAAAGCGGATTGATCTGGTGCAGCTGGACAAGTGCCTTGAACAGTTCCACCGTGGATTCAACGGGGAAAGCCCTGATGGAAAGGTGGATGATGCGCAGCTGTTCTTCTGCATGGCGGCGGACATCAACGACAGTGAGGTTCAGGCTGCCATTCAGGGAAAGAAGGAACTGGAAGAGCTTCTGGATGAGGTGAAGGCGCTGGCAGAGGATGACGTGTTCATGAATGAGCTTCTGAATGATATGATGAGCACTCAGTGCTGCAATATTGCCTGAGTACATGTGCGAAATGCCTGTAGGAAAACTGCGGGTTTTTGTTTGATTCTTCTGAAAATGGCGTTTTAGGGGTAAACTTTTTTGAAATTTGGAAAACTATACCCCTAACCAGCGGTTTTGGATGATGATTCTTCAGGAAAGCCGTCTCTTTTGTAATGATAGTCAGGATTCTTCTGGAGGTATCTTCCGCAGCGTGCTTTGAATTCGTTCAGGCACAGGTCAATGGCTCCGCCTTCCCATTGATCCAGCCGCAATGGGGGCATATGGAAAATTCAGAATTTTTGGGGAAATGTGCCGAGCACAGACTGGGCAGTAATGTTTATCGTTCATGGGTAAACATTCGTTCAGCTGTTGGATTTTTTCAATATGTGTTTTATGGTAAGTGCGGTAAAATAGATACGTTGCAGGAAGGAGTATTCATGGAAAACAGTGCTTTAAGCTTCCGGTCTCTGCGGTGGATTTCACAGCCTCTCAGGTATATCCAGGATGAGGATCGGCTGGTAATTGAGACGGAGCCTTTTACGGATCTGAATAAGGGTGAAAGTTCTGCGGAAGCGGTGGAGCTTTCCTGTTCCACCAAGGGCAGTTTTATCTTTACGGTCCGTGTGGATTTTAATTTCCATGATACGTTTGACCAGTGCGGGATTGTGATCTATAACGGCACGTTCCGCAATGCGGTCTGCGGTATGGCCTGCCATGATGCGGAAACGGCAAGGATGATGTCCACGGTATATCATGTGGATGGGGCTGACCGGGCAGGTCTGGATATCGGCGAGGCGATCCACTGGATGTATTACAGGGTGTTTTACCGGGCAGGCCAGGTGAAGATTCAGTACAGCTTCAACGGGGACCGGTGGACGGATTTAAGAACATTTGGAATGCTTCGGGGACCGGAAAGAGTGGGAATCGGATTGTATGCCTGCTCGCCGGGGGATTCCAGCTTTGACTGCACGTTTTCGAATATGACTTTAATGGAGGAAGAAACAGTATGAATGTAAAACAGTCTGCAGAGCGGCTTGAAAGGTACTGCCGCATTGATACGCAATCGGATCCGGAGTCTGTGACTTCGCCTTCCACGGCAAAGCAGTTTAATCTGGCAAAGGTTCTTGTGGAGGATCTGAAGGAGCTTGGCGTCGAAGATGCGCACGTGGATGAGTACTGTTATGTATACGGGCATCTTTTGAGTAATTGTGAAAAGGAATGCGATACGGCAGGGTTTATTGCCCATATGGATACCGCACCGGATTATTCGGGAGAAAATGTGAATCCGAGAATCATTGAGAATTATGACGGAAAGGATATTACTTTGAATCCGGATGTGGTGATGCATGTGTCGGATTTTCCGTATTTGAGTAAGTGCGTCGGTAAGACTTTAATGGTTACAGATGGCAGTACGCTTCTGGGAGCGGATGATAAGGCAGGTATTACCTGCATTATGGAAGCACTCCGGTATTGGAAGGAGAATCCTTCTTTAAAGCATGGGAATATTTCCATTGCCTTTACGCCGGATGAGGAAGTGGGCAGAGGAACCGAGCATTTTAATTATGAGGAGTTCCATGCGGATTATGCGTATACGATGGATGGCGGTGCCATTGATGTGTGGTCGGATGAGACGTTTAATGCGGCTTCTGCGGAAGTGAGTGCGCAGGGTGTGATGATTCATCCGGGTGAAGCGAAGGATCGTATGATCAATGCTTTGAATGTGCTGCATGAGTTCCACAGTCTTCTTCCTGCCTGGATGCGTCCGGAGCATACCGAGAATCGTGACGGCTTTTTCCATCTGATCGGTCTTTCCGGTTCTGCGGAAAGTGCGAAGGCGCAGTATATCATCCGTGACCATGACTGGGATCTGTTTGAGAAGAAACAGCAGATGATCAAAGATGCGGTTTCTTATCTGAATGAGAAGTATGGCAGGGAAGTGCTGAAGGCGGATATTTCATTGACTTACAAGAATATGCATGAGGTATTGAAGGACTGTCCGAAGGTATCGGAGCTTGCGGAAGAAAGTCTGAAGGATCTTGGACTGACGCCGGTAAGGGAAGCGGTCAGAGGCGGTACGGACGGTTCGTCTCTGACGTTCCATGGACTGCCCTGTCCGAATCTTGGCAACGGCGGTGAGAATTTCCATGGGCGGTTTGAGTACTGTGTGCTGGAGGAGCTGGTGCAGGCTTCTGAGCTTGTGTTGAAGATTGCGGAAAGAGTGGCCGGTGTATGATTTTTACGTGTACGATGAATCCGTCTCTTGACTATTTCATGTCTTTTGAGGAAATGCCTGAGGCAGGTAAAAAGGCAAGGTCAAGTGTGGAACGGTATGAGGCCGGCGGGAAGGGTGTGAAGGTTTCTCTTGTTTTGAGCAACCTTGGCATTCCTTCGAGAGCCCTGGGCTTTATCGGTGGTTTTGCGAAGGATTTCTATGTGTCGCTGCTTGCGGGATATAAGGAGCTGATTCCTCTGTTTACGTATACGGAGGGGAATCTGCGTATTAATGTGAAGATGACTTCCGGTACGTCTCTCATGGATGTGCATGCGGCAGGTCCGCATATTACGGATGAGAATATGCAGGATCTTTTCAAGAAGGCTTCGAAGATGGATGAAGGGGATTATCTGGTGCTGGCAGGAAACGTGCAGCCGTATCTGGAGGATGAGGCTGTGCGGCTCTTGGAAACGGCGTCGGAGAATCATGTGCGTCTTGTGATGGATACGAATCCTTCTTTGATGCGGAAGATGGTTTCTGTGAAGCCGTTTCTCTATAAGACGACGGTGGAGGAGCTGCCTGTGATTCTTGGGGAAGAGGCGTATTCCAATCGGGATGAAGTGATTGATGCGGCAGTAAGGCTGTACGAAACGGGACCGCAGAATCTCATTGTTCTGAATAAAGGAAAAGAGGCGCTGCTTGTGAGTGAAGGCGGTGTGTATTCTTCTGTACTGGATCATGAGGATCTGGGTTTGTACAGAGTAGGTACGGGAGATGGATTGACGGCAGGGTTCCTGATGAATTATTTAAGGTCCAGGGATGTATTGGATTCGTTTAAATACGGGGCAGGATGTGCTTCTGCGATCAGTGAGATGCCGGATCTTCCCAAGCGTGATGTGATGGATGCGTATTATGAGAAGACGGTGGTGGAGAAGGTTCGCTGAGTGCGCTGCTGTATGTCTTCTTTCCGGCTGTGGATCTTCAGGGCCTGTGACGATCACAAGCTCTGTGACATTGAAGTCTGCCAAGGCGGATATGTCGGAGTATTATCTTCTGGAGGATTCCGACCATGTGTTTCTGGAGGTTTCGGAAGAGGAGGCGCTGCGTCTTTATGAGGAAGGCGGTTCGGGCATTGTGTTCTACGGGTCTTCGGACTGCTTTTACTGCAACAGGGCTGTTGTGGAATTGAATGCGGCGGCGAAGGAGCTGGAGGTTTCCGTGTATTACGTGGATGTGTACCGCGGGGATCTTACGGAAGATGTTCGTGAAAGAACGGAGTCTTATCTTTCTGCCACGTATGTGAACGGAAGCTTTACGATTCCGGAAGTGGTTGCGGTGAAGGATGGGAAGATTACGGATTCCCATGTGTCTTTACTCAAGTCGAAGACCGGTGAGACATTGACAGAGAGCCAGAAGAAAGAACTGCAGAAAATTTACAGGGATTTGATACGAAGTGCCGCGGATTAGCGGCATTTTCGTTGTATGATGGTTGGGGAGATTTTCTATGAACTTATGGGAGAGGTTTCTTGCGTATTTTAAGAAGGCGGATGAGATGATTCGTCTCCATCCTTTATATACCTATGGCAGTCCCACCAATACAGGCAGTTCTGTTGTGTTCGGGATTTATTCCGTGAAGGGGCATAAGGAGACGAAGGTTGGTGAGTGTGATATCCGCTTCGGCATGAATGAGGAATTGTATTATGCGGGGAATGTGGGATATAACGTTTCTCCTGTTTACCGTGGTCATCATTATGCGTATTACGGCTGTCTGTCTCTGTTTCAGATTGTGAAGGAGGCGTATGGTCTGGATGAGATTATCATCACCTGTTCGCCGGATAATAT